>Ga0316198_10001035_pt1 | contig 15837 bp, 15 predicted proteins | sample OudBieAanoxic_MG_FD_204935 | JGI IMG/M metagenome (GOLD analysis project Ga0316198, IMG submission 204935) | Coastal sediment microbial communities from Oude Bieten Haven, Netherlands - site A anoxic | ecosystem: Environmental > Aquatic > Marine > Coastal > Sediment | place: Netherlands...
GCCACCACAACATGGCCAGGCCCACCGCTGCAAGAGCCGAGCCCATGGAGACGATGGCCACTCCGGGAGAACCAGTCAGCAGGCCGTGGATGACCGCGCCCATCCCGAGAACAAACAGCCAACTCCGGCGATTCCGCACCAGGCCGGCTACTCGCGTTGGCAACTGATCTGCCACCCACCGGCTCTTGGTTCCGCCAGTCTCGGCGACGGCGAGTGGAAAGATGAACGCCATGAACGGGTGCCAGAAGAAGGCCAGCACGATCAACGAAATGATGTCGACATGGCCAATCGAGATGGTGTCGCCCCAGGGTGGAGACCACAGCACCTTCGTGATGTAGAACTCGTACAACCCAAAGAGCACGCCCGCGAACCAGAGGGCCGCTAACGAGGGCCAGCCGCAGCGGAAGGCCAACCAGGCGAACACGAGCAGGTGGCTGCCGTAGAACGTGAGCAAGAAGGCAGCTTCGACCGGGTTGACGAAGGCAAGAGGCGCCGACGCCACGGTGACCTCTGCCAGGGCCACCGAAAGCACGCTGAGCAGGAGCCAGAAGACGAGCTTGGTGCGGAGTTGTGGTTCCTCAGTGGAATCCATGCGACGATGATGCGACCTGCGCGCAGGCGCGCCTATGGGTGATTCCCCTGCCAATACCCTGAGAAGGCCCTTCACTGCCATCCTTGCGGGTTGACTCGATCCCGGCGAACGACCTCCCGCCCGCCGGCGACACAGTCAACCGCGTCACGACACATCGTGCTTGTGGGGGAGTCCTTCACTGATTGCCCCAGCGATGTCTTCCGTCGTGATCTGTTCGGCCCGAATCAGGCAGATCTCGCGGTCCTCGTGAGCCACTGCGGTGACGTGCGGGACGGTGGAGAATCTCCGCCCGAGTCAGTCGGATGAGCGTCACGAAATCGACCCAGGAAGGTCGCCGCGTGTCGCTCGTGTCCGAGATCGACGAAATCGGCAACCCGCATCGCGGTAGATCGCACTGAACGAAATCCTCTCGAGTTCGCCCAAGGGCTGCTCGAACACCGAACGGAGTGTCTGTCGCACCCTGGTAGCTAGTGCCCCGCTTCGGCCAGGCGTTTGATCTCCAGCAGCATCTTGCGGCTCATCACGAATGTGATGGATTCGATGGGAAAGCGCCCAAAAGCGAGCCTCGTTGCCCACCCGGGGGAGTAGTCGCTGCGGCCTCGGGTGAGGAGCCGACTCTTCCCGGCTGATCCGGGCAGGACGGCAAACTGCCACGTGGAGATCCCCCAGCTCTCCTCGGCAGCGACATCGGCTGGGGAGCCGAAGAGAACCAGCGTGTGCGGCGGTTCCGCGATTTCGATCCGTAGCGGCGGTGCCGTCGGATGCAGGTAGACCTCATCGCCGACCTCCGGATGCTGATACTCGGGGAGGATCTCGGTGGTGTTGCTGATCTTGCACCCGACCATGTTCTCCAGCGTCTGGTAGGTGTAGAAGCCAGCGCGCCGCTGCCCGATTTGAGCGATCCATGGCCAGACCGCTTCCGGCGGCGCTGCGATGTCGATGCCGAGGGTGTAGGACCACTTCGGGTCCGGAACGAGTTCGTCGCCGGGAAGTGGATCGGTCGCCTCCGTCTCCTGTGTACCCCAGTGCAGGCGCTTGCGTCCTACGAACGGGGTCGCGACCAGATTCCAGGCAACTAAGCCGGCGCCTTCGAGAGCAGCAAGAACCCCGACGCCGGGTGAATTGGTGGTCGTGGCCATGACGCCTCCTCAAAACCATTCTGCCCCGTTCAGCCGCATCGAGCGAGCGATATCCGCCCAGGCAACGTTGGGCGGGCCGAGGATCACCGGTCGCGGAAGCCCTTGCCGTACAGGATCTTCTGGGCATACTTCTCGACTCGCGCTTCGCGCGTCTTGGTCTGCTTGGCGTCTGAGAAGTGCAGGTTGTACTCCCGCTGCCGACCCGGGGTCAGGGACTCGAACGCAGCCGCGAGTGCCGGGTCTTGGTCGAGGCGATTCTGGAGCTCCTCAACAAGGACGAGCTCGGGAGCCGGGCCTACTTCCAGGCCAGCCGCCTCGACCTCGATGGCCTCGTCGATGTACGCCTTGACGGTGTCGGTCAGCCGCTCCACATCCTGCACTGAGGCGAACCGCATGCGGCGAGCCGATCGTGAGTTCGGTCCCTGGTCCTCGAGAACGCCATCTGGATCGTTCAACAAGGCACCTTTGAAGAACATAAGGGCGAGGAACTCGTTCATCTCCTGGAGGATGACGATGTTCTTGCCCTCATGGCCATAGCAGGGCTTGCCCCATTTGATCTCTTCGGTCAACCCACAGCCCAGCAGAGTCGGCCGCAAGTCGGTCATCTCTTCCGGCCATTTCTCCGACCGCTTGATGTAGGCATCTACGTTGGGGTTCACCGCTACTCCGATCAGCGAACGTACTAGTGCGTCACCATCTGCCGATACCTCGCGAAAGAATACCGCTTGGTGTCGGTTCGAGCGGTCAAGAGCCTCGAGGTGCGGTGAGCAACTGGGGCGCAGATACTTATGGCACAATCGGTCAGGTGGACAACGAGGAAGCAAAGAGGGTCCTCGACGGCGTGTACGCAGAGCTGCGCAGTGAGCCCTACAGCGCACTCGTGGCTCGATTCCTGCACGAATCAGACGCACGCGAGGTTGTGGCGGCGTCCGGTGTCCAGTACCAAGTTGAGGTGCAAGCCTTCTGGGATGATCCTCACCAGCCCGGGAACCTGAGAGTGATGATTGCGGTTGACGACGGCGGGTGGCGGGCATTTAGCCCTCTGTCCACGGATTTCATCGTCGCCCCTGACGGCTCATTTGTGGGCGAGTGAGGGCGAACCGATCAACTATCCGGTTTCGAACGCAGCGAGCCGTTCTGCACATCGGTGGGCGCGATCGCGGAGCTCACGGACGGCCTCGGCCGTTTCCGCCGAGGCGGTCGCGAGGACCTCGGTGAGCCGACGTTCGCTGTTCCGAGCGTGGCAGTAGGCGCTGTCACCTTGATCGTCCTGAAGGCTCACGTCGGACCCCGATGCGAGCAGCACATCGACAGCATCCAGCGCCCCGTCGCCGGCGACGAGCATTAGCGGGGTAGTGCCGCCGGGGCCGACGACGTCAGTCGCCACACCGTGGCTGATCAGTGCCCGCATCGCGGCGACGTTCGGGCCGTCGCTCGATGTGAAGCCGTCGCCGTGGGAATACGGCATCGCTGCGGCGTGGAGAAGACTCCAACCGACGTCGCCGATTTGGTGGACGTCGGCCCCAGCGGCAACCAGCACGTCAACGATGCGCGTGGTAGCCGCCGGATCGTCGCCGGTTCCCCAGGACGCCGCAGCAAGCGGTGGCGGCTCGTCGTTTGGATCAGCGCCAAGAGCCGCCAGCGTTTCGACGGCCCCGGCGTTGTTCGCGAATGCGGCGACGTACAAACGCGACCAGCCGTGCTCGTTCCGCCGGCCGAGCGGCGCCCCATGGTCGATCAGCATTCGGGCGGCCGCGAGTCGCTCAGCGTCGTCCTCGAACGCCGACTCGTCGTCGGAAGCCACAACTTGCAGGACGTCATGGCCGAACCGCGTGGAGGCGAGCGACGCGCCCATCCTCAGCAGAACCTCCAACACCGCGACCGTGCCGGCGGCCATGAGCGGGGTGGTGCCGATCGCGTCGAGCGGCTCATCGGGCGAGTGGCCTGCAATCACCAACTCCTCGACTCGCTTGACGTTTCCGGAGCGACAAGCGTCCAAGAGATTCGCAGTCATTTGCCCATCAAAGCAGAAACGTCATCTCCACCATTGTGGATGAAGCAGATGGGGTCGCCTATTCGTGAATACCCCCCATCGCGACCCCCCAGGCATTGGTAGCGTCAATCAAGAACCCATGGAGGTGCGATGCCAGGCGGATCAAAGTACGAAGGGTCCCCGGAGAAGCTCACTCAGTACGCGGCCGTGATCGAACAGAGCCAGAGCAACGTGGAGGTGAAGGGTGCGAAGAACCCCTACACCTCTCGCAACGGGCACATGTTCAGCTTTCTCACCCAGGATGGCTCGATGGCCCTCCGCTTCTCTGAGGAGCTGGGGGAGCAGTTCACGGCTGAGTATGAGAGTGGGCCGGTCATGCAGTACGGCAGCGTGATGCGCGGCTACGTGTCCGTCCCGGCAGAGCTGCTCGCCAAACCAGCTGAGCTCGCCCCCTGGTTCGACAAGTCCTGGGACTGGATCGGCTCGCTGCCTCCCAAACCGACGAAGAAGAAGTAGCGGCTCCCGTCCGGCCGACGGACCGGAAAGCCGTGCCGAATGAGCGATTCCAGCGGCTCGAGAGCGCACACAACGGGCGAGTCGCGCCGAACGGATACTTCAGGATCGTCCGGTTGGGTGGCCTCAGGGTGGACCTATGCCCCCGCTCTCTGCATCGAACACGCAGGAACCTCCCCGACACATCAGAGTTGCGGTCGGGGAGGTTCGCGCGCACAGCGGCAATGCCGTTAGGAAGCTTTCACCGGATCCCTCCAATAGGAGGTCTCGATGGCGGGCTCGTAGCCTTCTTCGGCACTCAGCTTCTGGGCGATGAAGCCGAGCATCACGCCATAGACAGCCTTCGAGAAGATGTCGGCGAAGCTGTAGATGACCTGCCGTGCCACGACGCCATTCGCCGTCTCCGAGATCACCGGCATCAGGTAGGCGATCGGGTAGATCGACCAGGAAACGATGAACAAGATCCACACTGCGTTGAGCGCAGAGGCGACACTCGGCTGCTTGGCCTTGGCTTCCTTGATCACGTCGTACGCGACCTTGAGGAGCCAGATGTAGAAGACCGTCGACACGGCGCCCCATCCCCAGAATGCGGCACCTGCCTCCAACTCATTGAACTGGCCGGCATAGCCGGTCCAGATCATGGCGAGACCTGCGACAACGAACTGGATCCACTTGCTGCGGAATGCCACACCTGTGATGCCGCCGACGATCAACAGCTGGGTGAGGAGTACCGGAACATCAATGCTCCAGTTCATGTACCGGAAGCCGTTGGCGAAGAGCTCACCCTGCTTGAGGACGAACGACGAACCGCTCCATTCGAAAGACCCGTTCCACCGGAGAGCCAACGCCCCCAATTCAATGATCGCCGACACCATCACAACCGCCGAAAGGTACGAAGTGATTCTCAACCTTGGCGTCAGGCTTCGGGCGGTCAACAGGTAGTACACCAGCGCGGCGGCAAAGACGGCGGCGGTCAGAGAGAGCACACCAAGTACAACCTCGAACTGAGTCGCCGAGTAGTCGAACAAGTTCTCGAAGGTCATGAGGGAGTTCTCCATTTCCCTAGAAGTTCACTTGAAGATACATTCGGGCTGCGCGTCATGCCTGGATGAAGGTTTCCTGCTCGGGGGCATCGGATTCGCTCGCTGGAAGAGCAATCTCAACGTGGCACATGGCGAAATGGAACGGCCCCGCTGTGCGCGGGTCGTCCTTGATTCCCGCCTCCGGAGGCAGGGGCTTGCCAAACGGGACAATATACGATATGATTATCGTGTCTTCTTGGTCGTCTGTTTGGGGGACCCGCCAAGCACCAGCGCCGCAAACGGAATGGGAGGTGTCGGATGTCGGCTTCAGAGCCTCTGGCGATCCTCGAAGCCGCACCTCTCATCGGCCGGGCCGCCTGGACACGGGGGAGCGGGTGCCAACCGCTCGCCGAGATTCTCTCCGACGAAGCGGCCATTCCTGTGAAGGGCGATCTGCCTGCGATTTGTGTTTCCGAAGCTATCGACATCCTTGTTGGTCGCAAGATGGCACGCTTCGATCTCGTCCCAACGGTGGTGCCCCACAACGTCGATCTTGACAGGGTGACGAGCGTAACGATCGCGGTCGGCGAGGGTCCCCATACGCCACTCGCAACTGCAATCGGCGCCCGCATTGCCGCCTCCCTCGGTGTACCAGGCGAGCTGGCCACGGTCTCCCGAACCGCTTCAGAGTCCCAGGCTGCGCTGGGGCGGCTTGGCCGTCTTGCCGCTTCGTACCCGGGCATAGGCCACCGTTCCATCGCCAACTCGAGTGCCACGGTGCTTCTCGACGGCCTCGACCGCTCTGCCCTGCTCGTGGTGGGAGCCCCGGGCGGGTCGTGGATTCACCGTCAGCTCTTCGCCCCCGGCCACAAGCTCCAGGTGGCGGCGCCAGGGGGAGCGGTCGTGGTTCGCACCGCTCCTCGCCGTTGCTTCCAGGAAGCTGTCGACGCCACCGGGATCGCGGTGAGCCCTCACCTGCCGGCATCCGTCGCCGGTGCGCTTGTCTCACACCAATCGGTGCCGGTAGCCGACCACGGCGAGCTCGTAGGGATCCTCCGACGAGACGCCCTCGCGGGCGCAGGTCCCAGCGAATCGGTCGGACAGATCATGGAACCACCAGTCTCAGTGGCCGCCACAGAATCGGCCACCGCTGCCCGCGCGCTCCACGAGTACCTCGATTTCGGACCGGTCCCGGTCGTAGGCGATGGCGGAAGGCTGACCGGTGTCGTTCTCGCCAACACCTAGAAGACTGCGATCCGTTCTGCACATGCAGGGGGCGATCGCGAAAGCCGCGGATCCCGACGGGCGATGCCGAACGGACTCGGCATCTCGTTCGCACAAGGCAAATAGACGGCAACCAACGCCGTAGGTTCGTGATCGTCGAACTCGCTACGTCGGGCGAGGAGTTTACGCTCGGCCGGAGCGTGGTGTACCTCCTGGCACCGAAGGGCGTCGGACGATCGAAGCTCGCCTCATCGCTCGGTCACCAAGATCGCAACACTCGCCAGTAGGTAGATCTTTCCCCTCGAGCCGCTGCATCGGAGACCCGCTCCAAACGAGCTGACGCCGGGGAGCGTGTTGCTGGACGCAGCCATCCGGGCAGAGAACGTCCTCGCCATGTGGGGGTGTGGGCATTCGGACTTCGACCAGGCGGTCATCGAGACCGGCTGCGCCAAGAACACACCACGGGTTGACACTCGTTGCGAAGTTGATCGACGGATCAGCGATCAAAACATCACAGTGGCGCAATGTGGAAGGTGTCGGTACGCCGAGAGGGGGGCGCACCCATCGAGCGTCTGACGATCAACATGGAGCAGAACACGATGGGGCAGGCCTCATCAGCAATGAGAGCAGCCGCTGAAGCGAGCGCTGTGCTGGATCCGGACTCCGAATGAGCTGATGGATGCGGCCCTCAAGTTCGTGATCGGTGCGCAGGAGCCTGCATCTGTTCTTCGAGCGTGCTTCGGGAGAGTGGGGTATCCCTTGCTTGAAGGGGTGGATCGTTAGCTTGACATAACGTGGTTTATGGGCGCAACAAGATGACTCTCAGAAACACGCCTCTTCTCGGTCGCACCGATGGGACACCTGAAGGTCGAATGCGGGCAGCCTGATTCACCCGGAGAGTCCAGCGACGAAGATGGTGGCCGCACTGCCGACATGATGAGGGATCGGTGCATTGCGGTCGCGAGGTTCCCAACCTCCAACCAGGAGGCAGCCTCACGTCGGCGTCGTAGACAACTCCTGTCTTGGAGATTGCACTCGTCGGTCCTCACCATCTTGTGGCCTCCCCTCCGCTGTGTCGGGAAAGCATGCCGAAATGTCACTGTGACGTATTAGCCGTGATGGTTCTCCGCCAATGGGCCGGGAGCTGCAAGTTCAGCAGCCGGCATGCGCACTCGATCAAACCACGTCCTAGGGGTGTGTGGGCAGAACGCCCCTACCGCTCCGGCGCGCAGGCGGTATCATCCCGCCACACGGCAAAGGAGAACGGTGGCCGTAGAGAACCCGACCTCGGAGATGACCGCGGAAGCAGAAGTGCTGCGACAACGAGTGGAAGAGCTCGAGGCCAAGAACGCGAAGCTTGCGGCGGCCAGCAAGAAGGACCAACCGCTCAAGCCCTTTCAGATCGAACTCCTGAAGCTGCAGCGCCACCTCGAAACGAAGCAGACGCCGATGATTGTGCTGTTCGAGGGTCGGGATGCGTCCGGCAAGGGCGGGACGATCCGCCGGATCGCCCGGTATATGAACGAGAAGCGTTATCGCGTCGTCGCACTCGGCAAACCCACCGAGGCGCAGCTCACCCAGTGGTACTTCCAGCGCTACGTCGAGCGGTTCCCGGAGGGTGGCGAGATAGCGCTTTTCGACCGCTCCTGGTACAACCGAGCTCTGGTCGAACCTGTGTTCGGATTCTGCACGATGCGCCAATACCGTGACTTCCTGAAGGGTGTGGTCGGGTTCGAGAAGGACATCGTGAGGCAGGGAACGGTGCTCGTGAAGCTGTACTTCAGCGTCGACAAAGAAACGCAGGCGACCCGCTTCGCCAGGCGCATCAACGACCCGCTCCGCCAGTGGAAGCTGAGCGAGATCGATGTGCAAGCTCAGGAGTACTGGAACGAATTCACCGAGATGAAGCACCGAATGCTCGAACGGACGTCCTCGGACGTCGCCCCCTGGACAATCATCCGATCCAGCATCAAGCCCAAGGCTCGCATCAACGCGATGAAGTTGATCCTCAACGCGGTCAACTACGCCGATCGCGATCCGGACCTCGACTTCGCTCCCGATCCGGAAATTGTCGTCACCGGTCGCAGGGAACTTGCACGCATGGACGAGGAACGCGATCGTTTCGGTCGCCCGAGCCTCTGAATCAACGCTTTTGGATTTCGTGTCCTCCTCCCCCTCGTCAGGCTCTCGAATCGTCACCGTTGCGTCACAGTGACGTAACAGGGCCCTGCCGCAGGCCCTGCAGGCGCGTAGGTTCGGAACGAATCCACGTCGGGGACCCCGAGGGCGCCTGACCTCCCCGCTCGCCCCCACACGGCCGGCCACTCGAGGACACTGCGATGTCGTGTATCGACTGTCTCGATTATCCGAGCTGCGGCCTCCGTGGCGATCGCCATCGCTATGCTCGGTTGGGTAATCCACATGGAGGTTCCCATGGCACGACGCCACACACCCCGCATCATCCTGCTCGCTGTCCTGCTTGCGTTCGCGATGCTCGCTGCTGCCTGCAGCGACGACGCCGACAGCGTTGACCCCGGACCCACTGCCGCCCCCGGTTCGTGCGAGATGGCAGACCTCAACCTGGTCGCTCCGGGAACGCTCACGGTCGCAACAGGGGAGCCGGCCTTCCCGCCATGGGTCGGCGACTCCGATGAATTCTTCGATCAGCCGGAATCCGGCATCGGGTTCGAATCGGCGCTGGTCTATGCAATCGCGTCGGAGCTCAACTTCGCGAAAGAGGACGTCGTATGGACGCGCATTGGATTCAACGAAGCCATCGCTCCTGGTGACAAGCCGTGGGACTTCAACATCCAGCAGTACTCCATCACCGACGACCGCAAGGAAGTTGTCGATTTCAGCTCCCCGTACTACGTGACGACCCAAGCCCTGATCGCCTACCCGGACTCCCCATACGCATCGGCAACGAGCGTCGATGACCTCAAGGACGCGATCCTCGGCGCCCAGATCGGCACGACGAGCCTCGACTTCATCGAGAACGTCATCAAGCCGAATACCGAGCCGAACGTGTACGACGAAAACGTCGATCTCGAGGCCGCCATGAACGCGGGTCAGATCGATGCGCTCGTCGTCGACCTGCCGACCGGCTATTTCGTTACCGCAGCCCAGGTCGAAGGATCGATCATCGCCGGTCAATTCGAATCTGAGGCGGCCGAACCGGACGAGTACGGGATGCTGTTCGCCAAGGGCAACTCGCTGGTTCCGTGTGTGAACACGGCGCTCGAAACACTCAGGGAGAACGGCACGCTCCAGGAGATTGAGGACCTGTACCTGAATCAGGACGGCGGCATTCCGACCATCAGCGGCTAGCGCTGGATGAGCGATCCGTCGCCAATCGAGGAAGTCGGCGGGGGCCCGAGCCTTTTCGGGCCCCCGCGCGCTCCACGCGGCCGCGAAGAGGGCACCAGAGCCGCCCTGATCGCATTTGTCTCCACCATCATCTTCGTGGTGGTTGTCGTTTGGGCAATCCTCACGTCCGACGCCTGGCCGGCCGTCCAGAAGCAGTTCTTCAATTGGGACAGGTTCGTCGAAGTGTTCCCCGACATACTCGGAGGGTTCTGGCTCGACATCAAGATGTTCCTCGTCGCCGAGGTCATCATCCTTGCCGTGTCCTTGGTGATCGCCATGATCCGATCGCTGCGGGGACCGGCCTTCTTCCCGCTCCGCGCCCTCGCGGTGATCTTCATCGACCTCATCCGCGGCATCCCCGTCATCCTGCTCATCCTGCTGCTGGGATTTGGTATCCCGGCACTGCAACTCCCCGGGGTCCCGACCGGTGCGCTGTTCTGGGGTCTCACCGCGCTGATCATCAGTTACAGCGCCTACACGGCCGAGGTGTACCGAGCGGGCATCGAATCCGTTCATGAGAGCCAGCGGATGTCGGCTCGCTCTCTCGGGCTCACGCAGGGCCAAGCACTGCGCTACGTGATCGTTCCACAAGCCATCAGAAACGTGATTCCTGCGCTTCTCAACGGATTCGTGAGCCTTCAAAAGGACGTTGCGCTCGTTCTCGTCCTCGGCGTCCGCGAGGCCGTTCGGGAGGCCGACATCTACGCAGCGAAGACGTTCAACTACACCGGCTACATCGCCGCCGCGCTGTTGTTCCTTCTCGTGAGCGTCCCGGTCGCGCGATTCACCGACTGGTACACCAACCGGGATCGCCGCAAGAAACAGTCGGTGAGCACATGACAACTCACAAACTCGAACTCCACGGTGTCTCCAAGGCGTTCGACGACAAACCCGTGCTGCGCGACGTGGATCTCGTCGTAGCGCCCCACGAAGTGGTGTGCCTGATCGGCTCGTCCGGATCCGGGAAGTCGACGATGCTCAAGTGTGTCAACCTCCTGGTGCCGATCGACGAGGGGAGCATTCTCCTCGACGGCGCCGACATCACCGCCCGCGGGGTCAACGCAAACCAGGTTCGGGAGGAGATGGGGATCGTCTTCCAGGCCTTCAACCTCTTCCCGCACATGACGGTGCTCGACAACATCACGCTCAGCCCCCGAAAGGTCCACGGCGTAGGCAAGGCGCAGGCCGAGGACAAGGCTCGCGAGTTACTCGAAGGGTTCGGGCTTTCCGACAAGACTGACGAGTATCCCGATCGACTCAGCGGCGGCGAGCAGCAACGCGTCGCCGTTATCAGAGCTCTCGCGACGGAGCCCGAGCTCATGTTGTTCGACGAGGTCACGTCCGCCCTCGACCCCGAGTTGGTGGCCGAGGTCCTCAACGTGATCCGCGCCCTGAAGGACGACGGCATGACGATGGTGATCGCCACGCACGAGATGGGCTTTGCCCGCGACGTCGCAGATCAGGTGTGTTTCCTCGACCAGGGTCGAATCCTCGAACATGGTCCGCCGAAGCAGATCTTCTCAGCCCCAAGCGAGGCTCGGACCGAGCAGTTCCTCCAGCGGATCATCGACGCCGGTCGCCTGTAGGAAGCCGTCAACCTTGCGCCCGGACCACGACGGGATCGCCGGGCTTGGGCTGGATGACCTTGCCTCCGGTGCCGTTGTTCTCGGAGACGAGGAGATAGCCGCTGGAATCCCACAAGGCGATCAGTGTGTCCGTTCCGTACTCGGAATCACCGAACGTCTGCACCATGCCGTCGATGTGGCTGCCGCAGAGCTCCACCTCGACACCGTCTGGCACGGGCAGGTGAGCGATCTCGTCTGGAAGGATCGAACAGATCGCGTTGCCGAAATCATCGATGTAGATCACCTCACCGGTGATGCTCCCGTCGTCGGCTTCGGTTGCGCCCCAGAGCGCGATGGTGATGGGGTCATCTATCGGTGAGCCGAGGTCGCTGAGTGGGACTCCAGCGGCGAGATGGGCCCCGACGGGTGAGAACAGATCGCGACCATGGAAGGTCGTGGTGACCGCGTCGAGCCAGTACTCGGGCCGATCAAGTTCGACGAACTCGGCGGTCCATCCCTCGCGATCCGCCCGGTCCAAACATGCGGTCAACACACCGTTGTCTGGGGCGACGAAGTAGTGGGCGCCAATCCGCGCTGCAATCGGCCTGCGGTCGGTGCCGACGCCGGGATCGACGACGATCACGTGCACGGTCCCCTCAGGGAAGAAGAACGCGCTGTTGTTGACGACGAAGTTGGCCTCGCGGATGTCCTGCGGCGTGATGTGATGCGAGAGATCGGTGATCACAGCGTCGGGCGCTATCCGGTAGATAGCTCCATGCAGGACGCCGTCACTCCCCTGTCGGGTGCCGAAATCGGTGGTCAACGTGATGTATGCCATGCGGCGATGCTACTCCTGAGCCCACCAGTCCTCGATCTGCCGGGTGAGATCGGAGCGAGTCTCATCATCGGCCCATGAGCCTTCGACGACCGCAAGCGAGAGGCGCTTGAGCGCCGCGTCGTCGAGTCCGAACCGTTCCTCGAGGTTCGAGAACTCCCCCGCCAGGCTGACGTCGAACATTGCCGGGTCGTCGGTGTTGATGGTGATCAGTGCGCCTGCGTCGATCAGCTTCCGCACCGGGTGCTGATCCCAGTGCGCCACGACTCCGGTTCGAAGGTTCGACGTTGGGCATACTTCGATGGGAATCTGCCGTTCAACGAGGTAGTCCACGAGCTCGGGGTCCTCCACGGAGCGAACCCCGTGGCCAATCCGCTCGGCACCGAGGCTCCGAATCGCCCCCCACACACTCTCCGGCCCAGCCTCCTCCCCCGCGTGGGCGGTCAACCGAAACCCAGCATCCCGCGCATCGCGGTAGACCGGTGCGAACTGCTCGGGTGGATGGGCCGCCTCGAACCCGCCGATGCCGACACCGATGATTCCCGCTTCATCGGAGACTTCGTTGATCGCCGCAAGGGTCCGAGCGGTGCCTTCCGGGCCGCGGTCCCGAACCAGGTCTACGATCAGCTGCACCTCAACACCTTCAACACGATCCAGCCCGGTGCGAATGGCCGTCGCGATACACTGGGGTTTCAGGCCGTGCCTGCGGAAGTCGCTCGGTGAGAAGAAGGCTTCCGCATAGACGATGTTCTGGGACGCGAGATGTCTCGCCACAGCTTCGGCTGCAAAGGTGAAATCGTCCGTGGTGCGGAGGAAGCCGTTCATCCAGCTCCAGGTCTCCATGAAGTGTGCGAAGTCGCGGTAGCTGAACCAGTCGATGAGTTGCGCCTCACTCTTGATCAGTGGATCACCACCGTGATGCTCGATGAGCTGCCACAAGGTCGGCACAGGAATGGCGCCCTCCAGATGAAGGTGCAGTTCGGCCTTGGGCATCGCCGTCCAGTCACGCATTGAGCCATTCAACCAGACGGTGCGCGGCCGGAATTGGGGCTACCGCGCTCGCGTGGTCGGTTCGCGGCAACTCCTGTGGATGTGACCCTTGTCCCTGGTCGCGGGCATCTGGCTCTCGTACCGTGCGAGCAGCGGAAAGGACAGGTCATGCAGCTTTCGTACGCGCAAGGATCCGGCAATGTCCCCCTCCTCACCGAAACCGTCGGAGAGAACCTCGAACATACGGCGTCCCGATTCCCCGACCGAGACGCTCTCATCGTCCGACACCAGGGGATCCGCTGCACCTATCGAGAATTCGACGAAGCAACCGACCGGCTCGCCAAGTCCTTGCTGAGGCTTGGTGTTGAGCTCGGCGACAGGGTCGGGATCTGGAGCCCCAACAACGCCGAATGGGTTGCGGTCCAGTACGCGACGGCGAAGATCGGTGCGATCCTCGTCAACGTCAACCCCGCCTATCGCACGTCGGAGCTCGAGTATGTGCTGAATCAATCGGGCTGCCGTTTCCTCGTATCAGCACCGTCGTACCTGACCTCTGACTACCGGTCAATGGTGGCTGAGGTTGAGAGCTCGGCATCCGGGCTCGAACGGACGATCTTCCTCGACTCGCCGGAGTGGAACGAGCGTTTCGACGCCGGCGACGATGTACCCGACGAAGAGCTCTGGGAACGAGAATCGCTCCTCGACCCGGACCAGCCCATCAACATCCAGTACACGTCCGGAACGACAGGGTTCCCCAAGGGGGCGACCCTCACCCATCGGAACATTCTGAACAACGGCTTCTTCTGTGGCGAACGTCTGGGGTACACGGAAAAGGATCGTGTCTGCATACCGGTCCCGTTCTACCACTGCTTCGGAATGGTCATCGGCAACCTCGCGTGTACGACGCACGGCGCCGCAATAGTCGTGCCATCACCCGGGTTTGACGCGGGGGCAGTGCTCGATGCCGTCGAAGCAGAAGCCTGCACGAGCCTGTACGGAGTTCCGACCATGTTCATCGCGACACTCGAACACGACGACCTCGAAAAGCGCGACGTTTCAAGCCTGAGAACGGGTGTCATGGCAGGCGCCCCTTGTCCGACCGAAGTCATGAACCAGGTGATCGAGCGGCTCAACATGGACGAAGTCACGATTGCGTACGGCATGACGGAAGTCTCACCGGTGGCAACACAGACACTGCGAGACGACCCTGTCGACCTGCGTGTGTCGACGGTCGGCGTTGCACACCCCCATGTGGAGATCAAGATCGTGGATCCAGAACTGGGTGAGACCGTAGCTGCCGGCGAATCCGGCGAGTTCTGCACCCGCGGCTACTCCGTGATGCAGGGCTACTGGAACGAACCCAAACGGACGGCCGACGCCATCGACAGTGAGGGCTGGATGCACTCGGGCGACCTCGCCGTTATGGACAGCGACGGCTATGTCAAGATCGTTGGTCGTTTGAAGGACATGATCATCCGCGGCGGCGAAAACGTGTACCCACGAGAGATCGAGGAGTACCTCTTCACACATCCCGATATCGTCGACGCCCAAGTCGTCGGTGTGCCCGACGCCCGTTTCGGGGAACAGATCATGGCGTGGATCCAGAAGCGGGATGGTTCGACCCTGAGCGAGGATGACGTGGTCGACTACTGCAAGGGTCGGATCGCGCATTTCAAGGTCCCGCGATACGTTCGATTCACCAGCGATTTCCCCATGACCGTGACGGGCAAGATCCAGAAGTTCCGGCTGAGAGAACAGGCAATCCAGGAACTCGGCCTCGACCAAGGCAACGAGACGACCTAGCTGTCGTCCCCGAGCGCCGTCGGTTCAACGGCGATGTCTTGGAGATCGCGCACGGCGGCGGACAAGTGGCCCAGCGCCTGCACGTAGTCTTGCTTCGTGGCTCGCCCGGCGCCCAAGTCGATGGCCACGTCCTCGGCCGCTGCCTCAAGCCGATACAGCGCATCGCGGAGGTGCTCCCAGCTTCGGCGGCTGATGATCACCTCGTCGGGCCCGAGGTCGCGTCGTTTCGCCTCACGGCGTGCCTCATAGGCTCGCTGCCGGTGGGAGGTCTTGCAGTAGCGCTGGGGGCGACCCGGTCCACCAGCCGCCTTGAACGCTCCCCCACACCATGCGCAATGCCTTGTTCGTTCCGTCACAGTGATGGAACCCTACTCGACCGCGTGGGTCGCGGGTGGGATCAGACCTCGCGCCGTTCCATCCGGTAGACACTGAACGCCATTGCCCCGGCCGAGAGCACGATTGCAGTCGCGATTGCCCGCCAATAGACGAAGTCGCCGCCGGCGATCAACGCGTCGTATCCCCCAACAAGGTCCGATGGAAGCCACGGGCGAACGGCCGGGATCAGGCCAACAATGCTGAGAACGATCAGTGCTCCGACCGTAAGGAGCGCCGTTCCGGGGACACTTCGAATGAGAGAAGCAAAGAAACCCGTCACGGCGACGGCGAAGCAGAGATAGAGCGCCACGAGCAACGATCCGATGACGGTTCCACCGATGCGAGGTGTGTCGATCAGCAACGCCGACACCACAAAGGCAAACGCGGAGCCGAGCAGGAACGATGCGACAGCGGCGACCA
>Ga0316198_10001036_pt1 | contig 15835 bp, 14 predicted proteins | sample OudBieAanoxic_MG_FD_204935 | JGI IMG/M metagenome (GOLD analysis project Ga0316198, IMG submission 204935) | Coastal sediment microbial communities from Oude Bieten Haven, Netherlands - site A anoxic | ecosystem: Environmental > Aquatic > Marine > Coastal > Sediment | place: Netherlands...
CCAGTGCCTGAACGCGTCGCCGTATGGTAGATTGGGGTAATTCTGCGCAAAAGTCTTGATCGAATCCGCATAATCGATTCCTTTGAGTATGGCATTGGCGACCGCGATAGTCAGAACCGTATCGTCTGTAAATACAGTCACCTTAATGGAAAAATCGGTCGTTTTGATCGGGAAGGCTTCGTACGGCGCTCCGATCATGTCTCCTGCAATGGCTCCGATCATTTCACCGCCCCGTCAATTTGTCTTTTATGATCAAGGTATCTTAGGCGTTGGTTACCGCTGACGCGAGGTCTTTGGCCAGGCTTTTGAGTCCAGCAGAATTTTCGAGTCCAGCGATGAAGCGTTGAGGGATGCCTGAAAAACCGGTTTGGGCGCCTACGAGGGCGCCGGTAAGTATTGCCCGTGCCTGATTTTGTCCACCGCCATTAACGGCATGGAGAACGGCCGATTCGAAATTGTCGTGAAAACGGGCAGCGAGGTAATAGGCGGCCGGCAGCTGATGATATATCGCGCAAGGCATGCCGTAAACGATGGAAACCTTCCAGGCCGGTTCGATGCGGATATCCGGGTCTGCCGCCGCCGCGGCCATATAGGAGGGTGTAAGGAGGGCGTCCGGCGAAGCGAATCGGCCGGCCCGGGGCGGATCAGGATCCCCTGGACGCGGCGGCTGCAGATTGCCGCGGGTTACAGCGTGGAAAGGCAGTTCCCCGTTTTTCACCTGCCCCATGAGTTTGCCGGAAAGCTCAGTGTCGAGCGTATGCCCCTGGACCAGGAGACTCAGAACCGCTCCGTATGCCACAGTCATCGACACGACCGTTTCGTCGGCCTGGGTAAGGGTGGCGTTTTCGGCCACGGCAGCGGCGAGTTGAGCGGGATGCGGCGCATAGCGAACGGCTATCGCAAGGGTACGTTCTATGGCTTCGGTGGTGTCAGCATGCCCACCGGTTTTTCCCCAGGGCAAATTTTGTTGCACGCGCCGCCTCCATGTTTCCCGGATCGACTGGCTGGTGTATCCACCCGGGCCGCTTATTGGGGTGCCGTCGAGAAGCGGGAACAGTTCTTCATCTATCCGGCGACAAAAATCGGCTTCGTCATAACAACCACGCTCAACGAGGGAGCGAACAAGAAGGGCAAGGATAAACCCGGCCTGGGAGAGTTGGCCGGCCTTGAGTCCGGCGTGATATCGGCCGGGCTTGGGGTCGATGTAATTGTCGATCCATTCACCGTAGTCACGTCGAAGTTCGGCGAGGTTATAATACCAGTGAGGGCCCAGTGCCATGGCATCACCGATGAAGGCGCCCATGATGGCACCTGAGGCGCGGTCATGAATTATTGCGTTTGACATGTGCTCCTCCTCATTTTTTTAGGAGATAGATCATCTATGCTTTTAATCAACTGTATTTCACCATATTGATAGTCGCCATATATTTGAAGGGGATCTGAAGAGTGAGTCTTTCTTGCAATGATCGCCGCTATCCGGTCCTAGTTAGTGCCCATCCGCGATCTTTTCAAGGCGCTTTTAAGTGTTCAATTCATAAATGTGGATTTTTTCGCTGGGCAAGGCCGCACAAGGGTTTGCGGTGAGGCGTACTTTATGTACGCCGCAGCCGGAAACCCGCGGAGAACGCCGCCCAGCGGAAAAAAGACCATTTGTGGATGGACACTAGTTAGAACAGCCGTCGGGCCGTTTTTCTATAAAACGCTTAACCGGGGAGGAAGAGGTGATCAGCAGTGCAAGCGGGCACTGCCTGAGTGCCTTCGGCAGCGTTGATAAAGAACAGCGTCAAGGCCAGGAGGCATGTGACTGGAACAAGCGTTGTTGACAACGTAATATTATATTTTCATTATGAAATTTATGCTGCCTTATGCACCAGTTTGCACGCTAAAGTCGCTGGTCACCCCCTCCTCCTTAAGGGTGACGAAACTCCCCGACTGTTCAGCTATATGATTTGAAGCCGCTTCTGCGAAATGAAAACAAATCATTCTCAAAATGGATCGTCCCTTTACATAGTGTAGCGTCTGCATTAAAAGTATACATTGGCTCTACTCGAACTCTACCTCGGCTAATCATCGCTCTGTTCCACCTCATTTGTTTTCAACAGCTGTCAAGCGGTTTGCACAGTTTTCAAACCAGAGCCGATTTCCAACAGCATCTCATCAAGTAATTACGTAAACTCCGGACCAAGACCAAGGAGGTTTATCATGGCCGTGTCAGTATTGATCAGGCGCACTTTTAACGATTCGGAAAAGGAAGCCAGACTCGCCCCTTTAATTGTCAAATTGCGGTCACTTGCGACCATGCAACCGGGATACATCACCGGGCGGACTTTCCGTTGCCTGGACTGCCGCGGAGAATACCTGGTCATCAGTACCTGGAACAGCCTCGATGATTGGAACCGTTGGTTGAACAGTAACGAACGTCGCGCTCTGCAAGAGCAGGTGGATGAATTGTTGGGCGAAAAAGCCGAGTTTCGGCTCTATGAACCGCTTGTTGGCGGCATTATCCCGAAATATTAGTAAACGGCGATAATATCGCTCCATCAGATCAAAGGGTATTTTTGAAAAGACCAGTAACCTGAACCCATATTTCACAATTATTGGCGATATATTGCGCATTTAATAGCATTACAGTTGTATCCGAAACCGGCGCACCTTTTTCAATCGTTGGTTCGAGTTGCGGGGCTTGAAATGCCTGAGCTGTTGATCGAGATCAAGTGTATCGCGGATTTGTAACCGTGGTACGGCACATGAAGGTGTTTTATCACAAGTACATTTTAATAAGGAAGTATAGAATGGCCAGTTACATACTTATACGACATAAGGTAAGGGACTTCTCGGAATGGAACCGCGGGTACGATGACCATATTTCCAAACGCAGTGAGGCGGGACTCATCGAGAAACATTTTCTTCGAAGCGTTCTCGATAAAAATGAGGTCGTTCTTCTCTTCGAAGCAAAGGATCTCGACCGCGCAAAGGCATTTGTCGACTCTGCGGAACTGCGAGATACAATGCAGAAGTTAGGGGTGCTCGATAAGCCGGACATTTACTTTCTCAATGATTGATGACGTTAACACGTTCATGGCTGCTAGAGATGCAGGATCGAGTTTAACCATCCTGCGAACGGATTGTCACATTCGTTGACAGTCCAACAAATTGTGCATCCTAGTTCCCCAAGGCGGACGACCTCCGGCGGACGGTAATGCCCCCTCGATGGTCGCCCGCATGACTCTTCTTTTTACTTCTATAGCCGAAATTTATCAAACTACTTAATATCGATTATCAGTAGTGTCCAATTAAGAATCGAATAATTACAATTGGATATGGTTGCTAGTAATTTTGTTTTTGTAATCGGTTTCCGTCAGAGCCTGTAAAACCGGTATTTTCTCAAAAAGAGTAATACTGAAAATCTGTAAAATAGTGTAGAGACTCAAGTCTAATTTCAACCGTTTTTTTATAATGGCGACCAACACATAGACTGATATCGCAATCCAGATTTGAGTTTTAACCGCATTTTCGGATGTGCCATAAAAAGCTTTTATCCGAAGATGCTGTTTAATCCATTTAAAAAACAGTTCGACTTGCCAGCGGCATCGATAAAGTTCAGCAATGGTCAATGCTGGCAAAGACATTTGATTGGTTATCAAGTTAATTCGGTTTTCTTTATCCGGATCGTAAAACTCTACTCGGCGAAGTTTTTCAGGATAATTCTTTCGGGAATAAAATCCGGTTGGAACAACAACTTGATCACATCTTAACCCCGAAGATTTATCCACAGGCTTCGAATACAGTCGCCGTAAGCCGGTGTTGGCTTTTACTCGAACTACGAAAAACGAAGCACTTTGATTTAATGCATACAGCCGTTCAAAGTCCAAATAACCGCGATCCATTATATAAAATGCACCAGGTTCAGGGATAAGTTCGTCAAGAATATTTATTTCGTGAACGCTGGCATTTGTTATGGCTATAAAAGAAGGAATATTGCCCTTCAGGTCTAAGAGCGTATGCAGCTTAATGCCGCCCTTGGTCTTACGAAAACGAGCCCAAGGAAAGACCGAGAGGCACAGGTCAATGATTGTAGCATCCAGGGCGTAAACGGTTTCTTTAAGCTGGAGACTAAAATCCTCGTCAGAATATAGTTTTCTGGCCTGATGAATGAGGATTTGAGCAAAGTCACAATATATACGCCAGTCTCTATTCTCATTGGCATAGGCAATCGTACTACGAGACACTTTGCCCCTGATGCCGATGTGGTAAAGCTTCTGCCGCATAGCACGCAAACAGCATTCAATATCACGGAGACTTTCGCGATAAGTCAACTGAGCAAAAGCCATGCAGAGAAACTGATCATAGCATGTGAAAGAGTGAACACGGTAGTTACCGTGATAACGATTAACGCATTGGCGAAATTTTTTTATGGGGAGAAAGTCTATGATTTGAGAGAATACGGTTTGTCCCTGGTACACTGATTACCCCCTTCCAATGGTATTGCGAAACATCAGAAAAGGGTAACAGGTCGTTTAACCGTATTTCAAGTCGATCCCACTCAATATCGTCATTATTCTATTGTATATAAGTCAGTTATAAAGATTTTCTATTTTTTAATGGGACAGCAGTGAAAATATAATAAAATGAATAAGACAATTAATAAAGTTGGACTGATTCTCTATAAAAGCGTAGATAGAGCGCCGTGATTAGAGTGTTTTGACAGGGGTTAGAAGTCGCAAAATTATTACTATCAACAATCGGACGAGTTGAAAATGTTCACGAGCATGAGCACAGTCATCCGATTGATGAAATTTCCGGGGTAGCGTTACGAAAATTTTGCTCGACAAGAAAAAAAGAGAAGAGGTTAAGTGGAGCCTGGGGAATGATTGTGGTCAATCGAATAGCGAATTAGGTCAAGAGGAATTACAGTTTTACACTACAATTCATAATTACATTTAAAGGTAATTTCAATAAGATAATATACTCATTTTAATAGGGATAATTCCTAATAGATAAGTGTATCAACTTATTCGACATTTGGAAACTATTTATACCGCTTTTCAAAAATATATTCGAAACACGGAAGGGTGGTATGTCAGATATGGATTTTGTCTGAGGTGGGAGACATGGATCAAAAAAATGGCGATCCGTTGGCCTGACGGATCGCCCTGAGAGAGGAAAAGAACACTCGGGAAGCACAACGTGAAAGATTGTTAAACCACGTTTCCCAATAAGAAGCGCTCCACAGCTTCTTCGATAGAGCGGGGAAGTGTCTCCATGTGGTGTAGGCAATCGGGACACAACTGCATCCCGGTTTCTGTTCGATGGATCAATTTGCTGGAGGATCGATTCTCACAAAAATCGCAAAGACAATCAGAATTGGTGCTATTGATACCGTATGAGAGATGGCCCTTGGCAGTGAATTGAACACCAATTCCGTAGCACGGCATCTTATCAGCCGTCACCTGACGACACCATTTCACTCTGGCCCGAAAAGCCTTGTACCGCTCAGGCACATCGCTCCCCGGCCGATGACCCTGGATTTTAATGTAAAGATCACCTGTTGGTTGAATTGGCGAGTCCGACTCAAAATACATTCCATCCGAACAGCTATTTCGCATCACGGCCCTGTTATAACTTTTTGAGTCGTATCCGGCATACAAAATAGGAACATTGTCAAAATATCGAGAACATTTCCTTCTTGGTTTATTCATCATTATTGCACCTCGCGTCACTTGCCCGCTTGCAGTGCTTTCTTCTCAGCAATTTGTACAATGCACTGGCAACTGCTTTAGCAGGATATATTTGTTTTGTCTGTTGGTACCCCAACGTTTATTCTCGGAAATAACAGCTGGTAGATTCCTTATAAAGTGACTATTGGCTCATACAGGTAACTATTATTACAGGAATAATCGTGAGATATGAACAATAAAGATAGGCGGCCGAGCTACAGTGCGGATTATCCTAGACAGGGGGGAGCGCTGAAGAAACACCTAAGTGTAACCATTATCATGCTATGATGGGTGGGTCAAATAATAAATCCGTTAAAAATTGTGAACGGCAAAGAAAACACAACGAATGTACCCGAACGCTGCCCCAAATGCGGTGGTCAGACTTTCTGGTGTGAATCATACAGAGACCTTTGGCGGTGTCATTTTGGTGATCAATCACCAGTGGGACAATCTTGCTAAGATCGTAACAGTTTAAAATTTCAATTATTATTACGATACGGTCTGGAAATCTGAAATTTCGATATCCCACGCGATGTCATTCTCCCTGCATCGCTAACGGGATTTCAATTCGATATGTCGTGCCATTTTGAGCATAGTCCACGACCAGTTCCTTGGCCTTCGTGATATTCGGCAAGAAGGCACTACCCTCCACTTTACCAGCGGGTGCAAGTTCGACATTTTTCATCACGCGCAACACAAAGGCACGTTTCGCTTTCGCCTTTGACTCGGCAGATGAGGCCGAAACGGTGCGTGAAAGCACGCTGAAGATTTGCCCGCCGAAAGGAATGATCTGTCCCGCGGCCATACCTGCTGCTGTCTTGGCAACATCGGATGCCAGTTCGGCGCCGACATCTGGTGGTACGGTAATTTGTTCATAGGCCGAGGCAGAATCCACATAGACTCCGTCTTGGTTCAACAGTTTGACGTTTTGAACTGTGAGATCATCCGTACTGATGTTTTCGATTTCGATAACATATTCACGCCAACCGGGATCCTCAACCAAGGTCTCCTTATCTCCCTGTCCAGCAATTCTGATTAAGGACAAGGCCAAGCCGGCCGACTTCACCCGAATGGGTCCTGACATTGAGTTGGCGCTCGACGCCTTCGGACCTGCACAGCCGCTAGCAGTCATGGCCAAGATAAATAGTGGCAGAATAAAATAGTAATGCAGCAACATAAAAGCTTCTAAAGTCAAATTTTTCATCGTCAACACCAAAGATGCAAATGTCCAGATTTGCCATCAACATAATCACTCAAGTGAGTTTCTGCCAAACATAATCGAGAATACCGGCTGGTGAGGGGATTTTGCCATCATCTGTCTTTTCAGCTTCTGAGGATATTCAAGGTATATGATTTGACTATCACTACCACCATTAAGCGTATTACGCTTGGAGCTTTAAAATATATCCAGTAAAATCTTTTTAAAAAAAAAAACCGGTGTGTTTAATTGCCACTCCGAACGGGCAGGACCCGGGTAGAGCCGGAGTAAGACTTGCGGAGCCAGTACACTTGGCCGTAGGTGAAATTGAAGCGGGCAGCCTCGTAGCCACGAATCTCTGAAGCCCAACATGTTGCAGCGGTAGTGTCTATTAGTTTCGTAACATGGTAACCATTTCTATTCTTAACTTCAGGATTATAAAGACTTGTTAGTTCGGCCATTGTCGGCATCCGCCAGTCGGTGTAGCCGCCACCGCTGTAATTTTGGCAATAAGATAGGGCATTCGGCCAGTTTATAAGATTTCCATTGTCCTTTGCCGCCCACATCAGGCCGGTTTTAGTGTCGGTAACGGTACCGTCACCGTGGTCCACAAACCGGTCTGCCGCCATCGAGGGCATAATAAAAAAGCCGATAAACAAAAAAACACCAACCCCCCCTATCATCTTTTTTTTAATACCGGAATATCCCATATAAAAAAGCCTTCTCAGAATCTGGATCGTCTTGCCACACAACTAAGTATCTGAAATCATTACAACTGTGACGATACGGTCTGGTAAACGCAAACGTAACTGCGACTTGATATGTTGGAAATCTTGGCCGTTATTTGTTCCGAGCCAATTCAGGGTATGGCCTACCAATTATTCTTTAATCCTTCCCCCATTAACAAATGATATTTTGCCGGTGGTATGGTGTGTTTCTGAAAAGCGGGCAATTTATAACTGTCGTTTAAACGACGTTCTAAATCAATCTGTTTAAATATATCGTTAGGATATTTTGCGTATGACTCATTTGCTGCCCGTTCTTTGGCATCAGACAGTTCTCTAAAAACTTTTTTCTTGGTATCAATCGATTTTGTTAATTCTGGGACTTCATTTATTTTGTCCGTCAGTGATTTAAATATATATCGTTTTTCACCGCTAAACATATATATCGAATACCAATCGCCTTCTAAATCTGCTAATCTAAAAATATCTCCTTTTTGGCCCTTTGCTATGACGGCTGAGCTGGTGTTTGGTTCTAATCTAATATTCACATCATCCTTAATAACAACGACATATCCATCAGCACGAGCATTTATTTGACTTATAGTAAACATTGCAAAAATTGATAAAATTATGAAGGATATTTTCCCCATGTCTTTTTATCTCCTCTGAGCGCCAATGATTATTTTGCCAGAATCTGTGATTTCAGTTGCCATGCGATTCACGGAATCTGAATGGCCAACCACAGCATGGTTTGGCAATGCGGAAGATCCTTTTGATTACAGCAGATACGACCAAATACTACCTCTCGACATCCCCACGTTGTTTATCCAGCCGAAGCGCATGGTATGGCCAAAGACCGCCTAAAAAGTCTACTGCTCCAAAAAGAATGATAATGGGACTTACCAAGCCAAAAACGGCAAAACTTGCGAATGACACCAGGATCAATGACCGCGTATAGACCGATGCGTGAAAGAAGGCTGTTGCTTCGCATCGTGCAGCATACCAGTAGTAGATGCCAATGTTGATAACGAGAACGCCGGTTACACGTATCCAGACGTCCTTTTATAGATAGCAGTTGGTTAGGAGCAAAAGTGACGATGATACCCAAGCATAGCAGATAGACACCAAAAGCTTTTATTGTGAAAGCAGCTTTGGACATGGCACACCCTACGCTATCATATTAATTTTCAACATTATTTCACTTTCTGAAAAATATAGATAGCGGGTTAGCGTGTAAAGATCCAGCGGGGCATATCTATGTAGCTGCTATTAACATAATTATCAGAAATAATGATTAAACTTAATAGAAGTCATCTCAAAAAAGTTTTTTGGCTCAATCTCTGCGTTGGTACCTCGTTCAAGTCCTTGACATACTTCAGTATGCCTGTGGGTTGCGACCCACAAAGAAGAATCGATCAGGCGGGAAGTCCCGCACAGCGGGGAAACTCGGATCCGCCTTGATTATGAACCAAAATCCTAATTTTGAGATAGCTTCTAATAAGATCCGCATATTATCAATCTAACGTGGGCCTGGTCCACATGTCAAACATTCAACACAATAGAAGATAAATTACTTTAGCCCGAATATTTCATGAAATTTCCGGGTTAGCGACCAGAGCCGTAAAAATCCGGATCGATTGTTTCCAAACCCTTATTAAAAAGGATTGTTTGATCATATCGGTCAGTCATCTTTTGTTTCTGCCAAGCGTCCGGTGATATCGATGTTCTACAGGCTACTCCGTAGGTTGGCCCTTGCTGTCTGAACAGATTTACCAATGGCAACAAGCCCTAAAAAATGAGTTTGATATTTTCATCCATCAGCCTTTGATAATTTAGTTTTTGACCATTTTCAAATGGTGATGTAAATATGCGATATTAATAACTTTCAGAAACCTGAACTTTTGCAACCGCCGTTTTCAAATTAAATGTAGCCTTTATGATTTGTGGATAATCATTTCTTGAAGTAACTGATGAATCTGGTTTTGGCTGAAGGGATAATGTTATGTCTGAGCGTTTCAGATTCAACCGAATGGAGTTGGCAGGTTCTTTAGGCGATCTCGGAACGCTTCTGCCTATCGCCATTGCAATGGTCATGATAAATGGCCTCAACCCATTGGGGCTGTTTTTCAGTATTGGAATATTTTACATTATTTCTGGAGTATATTTCGGCGTAACTGTCCCAGTTCAGCCTATGAAGGTCATTGGTGCCTATGCGATTGCAACTTCCATGAGTGCTTCTCAAATTTTGGCTTCATCACTATTAATGGGAGTATTTCTCTTGATCCTTGGACTGACCGGAGCCATTGAGGCCATCAGGAGATTTACCCCCAAAGCTGTCATCCGGGGCGTACAATTATCCACCGGAGCGCTACTCATTTCGGGAGGGGTCAAATTCATTGTCGGTACATCAAAATACCAGGCGCTTCAAAATGCGGCGGAGCCGTATCTAACCATTCAATTTATAGGCCCTATTCAAATTGGAATTGTAATTGGTGTTCTCGTTGGTTTTGTTACACTGTTGCTATTAGACAACAAAAAAGTTCCGGCGGGTTTGGTAGTCGTGTTGGGTGGATTCATAACTGGTTTGTTACTCGGTGCCAGAGTCGGCCTTGGAAGCGGGGACATTGGATTCCACATGCCGGATATTTTCCCTTTTACATTCCCAGGAAAGATCGATTTTACGTTCGCACTATTTGTTCTCGTGTTGCCCCAGCTCCCAATGACTCTGGGGAACGCCGTACTCGCCTATACGGATTTGTCTGAGGAATATTTTGGCGTTCGATCCTCGAAGGTGTCCAATCGAAATGCTTGTTTGAGTATGGCCTTCGCCAACTTTTTGAGCTTCTGCTTGGGTGGCATGCCACTTTGCCACGGTGCGGGGGGGCTTGCCGCGCACTATCGTTTCGGTGCACGTACGGCTGGGTCCAATTTGATGATTGGGTTTATTTTCGTCGCATTGGCCGTAATTCTCGGTGACAAAATCATCAGTTTCTTCAATCTTTTGCCTATGTCTATCCTGGGTGTATTGCTTATTTTTGCAGGCTCACAGCTAACTCTGACGATTTTAGACCTCGACAATCGCAAAGATCTTTTGGTAGCGACTTTAATCCTTGGCATCACCTTGGCATCCAATCTGGCAGCGGGTTTTATAATCGGCATTTTCGTCGGGCATCTGCTTAAGTCATCGAAACTTTCAGTGTAAAAAACTAATTACAATTGAGCTGATCGAGGAGTTTTCATTACCCTTGAGAAGGAAGGGGAGATCAGCGACCTCAGCGTTTAAACGCGCTCAAAAGGCCGCATAAAGAAATAACAGGATTCAATCGCTCAGACATACATTGCAGACGAAAACAATGATTTAGTAAACAGAAAAATGTCACTGATTTGATTGGCTTCATGAAAGGATTTGAAAAATAGATGTGGGACCCGAACAACAGGTCTCGGGCCCCCGGTGCACTTTGGTTACCCAGCGGATACCGCAATTTTGCGTGGCATGGCTTTTTCGGCTTTTGGCAATGTCAGACGCAAAACACCCTCTTCGAGTTTTGCTTCGATTTTGCCTTGGTCGACAACTTCAGAAAGGGTGAACTGTCGGTGATATTTTCCAATTCCAAACTCAACCAGTACGTCAGATTCACCCGGTCCTTCCCACGGCTTTACGGCGCCGGAAAGGGTCAAGAGGTTGTCGTGAAGGTCTATCTTCACATCATCTGACGCAACCCCAGGCATATCAACCAGTAGAATTAACTCGCGACCGGTCTCAATGATATCCACGTCAGGTGTGAAAACCAGGCCGGTCCCGGTTGGTTCAGGTGGACCGGCGATCTCTTGCTTTTCTTTTACTTGAAGTTCTTTGGATTCAATCATTTTTGTTGCCTCCCTCGTGATGGCAGTTAATGCTTATCGTCCACCCACAAATGAATATTTTCCGTGAGATGTTGTTTTGAGCAGATGGTCTGTCACGGTTTTACAAAGAGCAGGCATCAGCATATGTCTTTATAGGTCATTGCTCAGCGAAGAAAATTTCATTTTTGAACGGCGCACTCAATAGTGCTATAAAACCTACTTGGTAAGGTTTCGGCGTTAATTAACGGTGATCTGTTTCGGTTTAGACGCCTCTGATTTGGCAACTGTCACCTCTAGTATTCCATTGGCCAGTTTGGCCTTCACACTGTCTGCGTCAATGTCACCGGGCAGCCCTATTATTCGCGAGAAGCTTCCGGCCTCACGTTCCCGGCGATAGTACTTCATATTATCGCCCTCAGACCGTAGGTTTCGCTCACCAGCAATAGACAGATTTTTTCCCTTGACCTGCAAATTGATTTCATCGGCCTTGATGCCGGGAAGTTCGGCGCGCACGTAGTATTTGTCACTGTCTTCGGATACATTGACCGCCGGAAAGTTTCTTGCCGGCATCAAACGCCATCCAGCTATGCCGAACATGGTGTTAGTCAACAGATCCATCTGTCGCGATATCTGTTCCATTTCTGCAAACGGATGCCGCCAACTCATTGTCGGAAAATTTCGCATTCTTCTTGCTATCATGGTTTAATCCTCCTCAATCTAAAGTGTTTTTTAAAGTGGCTTTTTACCCTCCATATAATTACTAAAAAATATTTGATTTAAAAGTAATGTATTATTCGCGTTTGTCAATAGAGTGATCCCTTTTTCTTAAAAGACCCAATCGATAGAAATTTTACAGCTAAACATGCTTAATTTAAACAAAAAATAGACAAAAAATATTGATTTTAAATTAAATAATTATTTCGGCCATTTCTTCTATGATAAAGATTAAGTGTTCATAGTGGATGAATATCATACCTTTTTATGCTCATTTATCGGACAGGCACGTCCGCTGCGGAAAGCGTACGATAATACGCAGTTATATATCATTACTAAATAATAATATATTATAAAAATTTATTAAAAACGTTAATTTTTAAAACTGAAGACTGAATCAAACTGGAATGTTGCGAACGGATGCCGGTGGCGAATAGCCTATGAATCGGATCTTGTGGGGATTGATCTGTGTCGGTAACGGTAGACTGGCAGACGAGACGGTGTAGGTCATATATCTTATCGATCGCGTACCATTTATACCGCTTTTCAAAAATGAATTCCGTAATACGAAAGGGTGGTATAAATGGATGTAGAAACGTTCGCATAACGGAACGTTTCTACAACCACCATATGCATACTCTATTTATCCATTATTTTCCACATACGACACAAAGGATTGGAATTATATACTATTCCTAAATTATCAGATATTGGAGCCGGATCTCTTGGTTTACACTGTAAAGTTTTCCGGCTCTTTGGCCTGCTTATCCTGTATTAATGGCTATTTTCCGAGGAGTTGCCTTTTCTACCTTTGGGAGCGTCAGGCGAAGCACGCCACTTTCAAGCTTCGCGTCTATCTTTTCCTGGTTGATTATTTCACTGAGAGTAAATTGCCGGTAATATCTGCCTGTCTCATATTCCAGCAGAATGCCCTCCTCGCTTGAGTCATCAGCAGGTTCGGTATCCGCTGACAAGGTCAGGGTATTGTCACGGAGATCGATGGTCAGGTCATCTGCCTTGACGCCTGGCATGTCGGCAAGCAGGGTAATCGCCATTTCGGTCTCAAATATGTCCACAGCTGGCGTGAAAACCAATCCTGGTGTCGTTTGCTCAGCTGGACCAGCCACCTCTTGCTTATCTCGAACTCTAAGGTCTTGGCTCTGTGTATCGGTCATTGTTCTGTCCTCCATTTGGGAATTTCGTTTCTACGAGCTAACCGTAATCTGTTTGGGTTTTGCTATCGTCGCTTTAGAAATCGCGACAGTTAAGATACCATTTTTCAATTTGGCTTCCACCTTTTCGGGGTCGATATCACCGGGTAGCCCCATGACTCTGGAGAACCGTCCGGCATCGCGCTCCCGGCGGTGATATCGGGCACTTTTATCCACCGCCTCTATTTTTCTTTCACCAGAAATAGACAGATTGTTGGCAGTTACCTGAATATCGAGCTCATCTGCCTTAAGACCGGGCAATTCGGCCCGAACGAAATATTTATTCACATCCTCAGTTAGGTTGATCATCGGAAACACACCGGCATGTACCTGTTGAGAAGGCGCCCTGGCATCGTCATACATCCGGTCCATCTGACGCCTCATTCTTTCCAACTCTTCAAAAGGACTCCTGATCCTATAGTTAGGATAACCAAATAATCTGCGATAAATCATTTTTTTACCTCCTCGTTTTAGATGGTTAGATAGCCACCCTGACTTCTGCTGGCAGCAATGTTTTTCTCATTTCGGTTATATGATAAAAATTAATTATGTGTTGTCAAGTATAAGAATAGATAAATAATTAAATTACCAAAATATTTTTTAGCGTTAGAGTAATAACAGGGCTTCCACATCAAGAATAGAGGCTGAATATATAAAATAAATAATAAAAACAATTAGTTTTGAGATTGCTGCGAAGACTCTCTGGACGATGGAGCTCATGAGGCGGCAATCGTTGAGGGCGAAATTCGACCCTCCGAAGCCTGTATTGAAAAGCGGTATAAGGCTATCCGGTTAGCCCGGAAATTTCATCAATTGGCGGCTTTTATGGCCAATCGCAGACCTTCAATCAAATGATCAGATATGGGATCCCGCATAGCGGAAGGCATTTCGAGGTGATGCTGTCGTCAGTCTACCGCGATCCTCGAATAACGAAGGTCGCCAGATCCCAACCAGCAGGCGGGGCCATCGGAGCCTCCGGTTGACCCGAAGGGTGAAATCTCTTCAGCTCTTTCATTAGATCTTGGGGAGGCACAAAGTGTCCCTCGGTGATACGGTTCACGAGTTTGACCAATGCCGTGATATGGCTTCTTTTTTTCTGCTCGGTGAAAAGATTTCATGAAATATTAGGGTTAGGTGGCTTGACGAATTCTATTCCACCAATGACTGGGCAATCATAGAAGTATCCACGCATACTTCGTCTATCGTACTGATTAGATCCCAGTGGCAATCCGATTTCGGGCCTTGGACGTGAAAGGTGAAATCTTTCAGTTTTTCGTAGAAGTTCCTAAAAACGATCGGTTTGGCATTCAGATAGATATTAAAACTGGAGGGGACTTTCAGTAGATTCGTAAAATGGTGAATCATCAAATAAAAACAGGTGGCTGAAAGGTATTTTGAATTCGACCGATGGGAGAGCTCGGGGTAAAATCTGGATACCACTAAACGGTTCTCCCGGCGATCCAGAGTGAAAAGGATGTCTTTCGATATGCGGGAACCGGTTTCGATGTCATTTATAAAGTAATCGACGAGGGTGTATTCATGCCGGTAGGAAAGAGAAAAACGGCGAAGTAATGTGGGAACGTTCGCGGAAATAAAGATCGAGTCCTGAAACGAATGATGAACGGTTTCCATATTGCAAGCTTTTGCCGCGCTAAGAAGCAAAAATTAGCCCTTACTATGGAAAACCGCATTTGCGCGAAATCAAGACCCCGAGAGGACGATTCAAGATAGACGGGAGCTAATGATAATCAAAAAGCCGTGAATAAAGTCTTTGTGGCTGTTATTCGTTGTGCAGAGTTGCTATCAGACCCGATTTATAATAGCAATGATAAACTGTCATCCTGCATAATCCAGGAAATATATTGATGGGGTTGGATAATTAATGAAATTTGACATCCCAAAGGTCGTATCCTGCGATGTTCTTGTCATCGGCGGGGGGGGAGCGGGTTTGAGAAGCGCCATTGCAGCGGTATGCAGTGGCGCCAGGGTCCTGGTGGTTTCAAAGGCAAGAATCGGCCGGTCCACCAACACGTACTTATCCAAAGCCGTCATCGCCGCTTCAGGCTGGGGCGTTCCGGATGACAATGCCGAAGTGCACGCACGGGATACCGTCGAAGGCGGACGTTTTCTCAACGATATCTCTATCGTGACCCGAATTGCTGAACAGGCCAAGTCCGAAGTGGCGTTTTTGCGCGACTGCGGGGTGCGGTTCGATATGGAAAATGATCGGCCCCGGGTGATGCAAACCCCTGGTCATCGTTATGCCCGTCATGTTTACGGGGAGAACTGGGTTGGACGGGATCTGGTTTTCCCATTGATGCGTCATGCTGCCAAAAAGGGCGTCGATTTTATGGCGCATGTGTTTGTTTCCCGCCTGTTGGTATCAGGCAATCGCATTAGCGGTGCTGCCGGCATCAGCAGGGA
>Ga0316198_10001037_pt1 | contig 15831 bp, 12 predicted proteins | sample OudBieAanoxic_MG_FD_204935 | JGI IMG/M metagenome (GOLD analysis project Ga0316198, IMG submission 204935) | Coastal sediment microbial communities from Oude Bieten Haven, Netherlands - site A anoxic | ecosystem: Environmental > Aquatic > Marine > Coastal > Sediment | place: Netherlands...
GCTCAACACCGATCGCGGAAATGGTGCCTGCTGTGCAGGCGCTGCTTGAGGGGTTGCGAAGCCAGTAAGCGCTTCCCGCTTCCGCACGTCCCAGTGAGGAGCGCATCTCGCTGCGGCGTGCAAGGTGCCACTCTTCGCATTGTTTGGATCTATCGCCCTCCAGCCGAGATCCGCCCTCAGGGCAAACAATGCGACATGTGGCACCGGTGTCGCCGACCCGGCAAAGCGCTCCTAATGGGTGTGTCCCAAGCCCCAAAGCGCTCCTCATTGGGGGGAGCATGGTGCCATCTTTTGCATTGTTCGGATTCATCGCCCCGCAATCCGGTAACGCACTTCAGCCGAACAATGCTAAAGGTGGCTCCTGTGTCGCCGAAGCGGCTTCGCGCTCCTGATGGGCAGTCAATCAAGCGTTAGCGCCCCGCTCGCGACCTCGATCCAAAGGGGGGGGGTGGGCGGGAATTCCTAATTCCTAATTCCTCATTCGATTGACAGCGCCCGATGGGCGATGTCAATCATCTCCCCCTTCGCCTGCACAAGCATCTTCAAATCCGACCCCATCCCCTCCGGGTCGAGGAGGCGTTTGACCTCCTGCCGGGCGGTAATCGTGGCGGCGTCGAGGTCCGCCTCCATGCCCAATCCTCGTTCCTCGAGTTCATCGGAAATACCCGCCCGTACTAGGAACTCGGCCAGTGGCCACAAACCGATTTCCTCCCACCCGGCACGGGCCGCTGCGCCCCTCAGATCGTTCCAGTTCACATGAGCCGTCAGATCAACCTCTCCGGGCGAAATCAGGGGATCACGGCCCAGTTCGTGGCGGTGGAAAGTCGTCAACGAGCCTCCCCTTCTCCCCCTCGGATTGAAGAGCCGTCTCGCCTCGTACCCGTAGTCCAGGACCAGGCTCAGACCGCTTTGAACCGCCGCCCCGAGAAGCTTGGTGTGGAGCGGCTCGGCACCGAGGTTTGCTTCTGCGACCTGCCCCTCCTCGAGATCGATCCGATGGTGGGAAAAATACGCCACGACCTCATCGCGCGGAGGGCGTTGTCGCCATTCCAGATTTCCCTCGCGCACACCAACACAGAGCTCTCTAAGGCTTTTTGGGGTGCCCACCACCCGAACAACGGGAAGCGCGTCAAACAGCTCGGAAGCATGAACCACCGTCGGCCGCGATGATGGATCAACCTCTGACACTCCCTCAACCCATTTCACTTCTACTGACGTCGTCGGTAATCCAGCGGACTGCCGGTTTCGCATTGCTGGTGATCTTTCTACAGAAACTACCTCCGCCAACACCGCAACGGCATTCGGGCCGAGGGCCTCGAGGACACCGCCAATCACCGCCCCATCTCCAGACGCGACATCGATCAGGCGCACAGAACCTGCTTCGGCACCGATACTCGTCAACAACCGCGTCAGCACTCTCGCGTACCATTCGGACGCCGTCGGCGCAGTTAAAAAGTCGCCATCCCGTCCATAGCGCGGCTTTTTGCTCGAATAGTAACCGTTTCGCGGGTGGTAGAGGGCGAGTTCCATATATGCGTCGAAGGGCACCTCGCCGCCCCGGGCGACGATTTCGTCGATGATCCAGTTCATGAGGGGATCTTAACCCGGGAAGCGCTTCTCGCTTCGACAACTCCCAGTGAGGAGCGCTACTCGCAGCGACGTGCAAGGTGCCATCTTTAGCATTGTTCGAATTCGCCTCTTCGCAATTCGGCAACGCGCTCCAAGCGAACAATGCTAAAGGTGGCTCCTGTGTCGCCGAAGCGGCCAAGCGCTCCTCATTGAAGTCCTTGCGTTGCCGCTATCTATGTGCTATAAAACCCGCTGCTGCTTTCGATTGGAAAGTGGGCCCGAGGCCCACTTTTTTTTCTGCAGCAAGGAGAGATATGAAGCTGGAACCGGCAGTACAGGAACAGCTCGCCGCCATCGTGGCGGATGAGGGGCTCGAGCTCGTCACGACCGAAGTCGTGGGCTCCGGGCCGAAGACTGTCCTGCGCCTGGTGGTTGACAGCACAGAAGGCGTCAACCTTGACCAATGTGCTGTGATTTCGCGCCAGGCGTCGGTGATGCTGGATGTCGAGGATCCGTTCCGTCACCACTACACCCTCGAGGTGTCCTCTCCGGGTCTCGACCGCAAGCTATTCAAGAGAGATGATTACGAGCGCTACGTAGGCCATCGCGTCAAGATCCGCATGGCACCTTCGTTCCGAGATCAGCGAACCGTCATCGGCGAACTGAAGGGAACACGAACCAATGTCATTCGGATCTTCGATGACTCCGGTCAGGAGATCGAGCTCCCGATCGACGAGATATTCGAGGCCCGCCTCGAAGTTGATTGGATCTCGATCCTGAAGGAAGGGAAAGCCCGTACATGAAGCTCGACATCAATATGCTCGTCCGGCAGATGGCCGCGGAACGTGACATCGAGGCCGAGACCCTGGTCGACGCTGTCGCCGAGGCGATTTCCTCGGCAGCGCGTAAGCACTACAAGGAACGAAACGTGCACACCGACATCGACGTTGAAACCGGTGAGGTTGAATCGTGGATCGCCCGTAACGTGGTGGAAGAGGTCGAGGATCCCGAAATCGAGGTGACTCTCGAGGAGGCGCAGGCGATCGACCCATCGGCAGAAGTCGGTGGGGTCGTCAAGCTCGACGCCCTCGACACATCGGTGCTCGGTCGCATCGCTGCCCAGTCGGCCCGTCAAGTTCTGTTTCAGCGGGTGCGTGAGGCCGAACGGGCAGTTATTTACAAGAACTACTCCGGTCGCGTCGGTGACATGATCAACGGCATTGTCAAACGTATGGACCGCGGAGCGCTGATCGTCGAACTCGGTGACACCGAAGGTATCGTGCCGCGCAGCCACCAGGTGCGCCACGAGCGATACAGCCAGGGCGACCGCGTTCGAGCGGTGGTAGTCGACGTCACCATGGACGCCAACCGACCGCAGGTGGTGCTCTCGCGGACATCGCCCATGCTGCTCGAAAAGCTCCTCGAGATGGAGGTGCCCGAAATTTACGACGGCACCGTGATCATCAGAGTCTGTGTCCGCGAACCTGGGGAACGGGCCAAAGTGGCGGTCTTCTCGAAGGACAGCGACGTCGATCCGGTCGGTGCCTGCGTCGGCCTCAAGGGCTCGAGAGTCCAGGCAATCACCCGTGAGCTCAAGGGCGAGAAGATCGACATCATTCCGTTCAACAGTGACCTCGTCTCCTTCGCGCAGAACGCTCTGTCTCCGGCCAAGATCAACCGGGTTGCGGTGCGCGAGGAACCGATCACGGTCGTACTCCGCGATGAAGAGGGTCAACCGATTCTCGACGAGAACGGCGAGACGTTGACCGAGGAGAAGAAAGAAATCGTACTCGATGTCATCGTCGGCACCGAGCAGCTGTCACTGGCCATTGGAAAACGCGGCCAGAATGTGCGTCTGGCTTCAAGGCTTCTCGACTGTCGTATCGAGATCAAGAGCCAGGAAGCGGTCAAGGACGAACTCGCGTCGGCTCTGGCGTCGATGTTGCGGGAAATGGAGGGTATCTCCGAAGAAGAGGGGATCCCCGATCTCGATGTGGCAGCCGAAGTCGTATCGTATGACGAGATCATACCTCTCGAGGAGATGGAATCTCTTACTGAGCGCTTGCGTGAGCGTCTCCAGGGGCACGGGATCCACACGGTTCAGGACCTTCTCGCGCTGAACGCGAAAGAACTGTCGACGATCCCGGGCATCGGGCCGGTCACCGCCCAAAAGCTCCTGGACTCGGCCTCCGAAACCCTCGAGGTGAACCTCGCCGAGGCAGCGGAGTCCGCGGTCGGGGAGGAGTGAGGAAGCATGGAGCAGCTTCGAGTCGTCGACCTGGCCCACACCATGGGCATTACATCGCGCGTGCTGATTTTCAAGCTGCGCTCGATTGGCGTCACTGTCGCTAGCGAGGAAGACACCCTCGATCTGGCAACAGTTCGGGCAATCATCACCGGAGAAACTTTGCAGCGGCGCCCGCGAGAAGTGATTTCGAGGCGCGAAAAGGCAGAGGAAGAGACGGCCATCGTCTCAGCCAAGGACCGGCTCGCTCGCCGCCGCAAACGGCAAGTCGTAGAAACCGACAAAGAGATCAAAGAAGTCGTTACAGAGGCCAAGCCCGTCGAACCCGAAATTGCAGCGAAAGACGAGGCCCCGTCTGTCGATGTAGTCGAGGAAGTGGCAAAAGTCGAGGCAGTCGCCGAAGTTGCTGACATCGCCGATGTCGCCGATGTTGTCGATGTTGCCGATGCCGCCGAAGAGATTCTCGAAGAAGATATCGAAATCAAGCCTGAGGTCGAGATCACTGAAGAAGAGATCACCGCCGAGCGCAAGGCCTCTGAAGAAGGGGAAGCGCCGAAGCGGGTACGCCCGACACGTGCCAAGACACCGCTCGAGCAGAGCCTCAGGGAACTTACCGAGGAAGAAATCAGGCAGCGCCTGTCCGACCAGAAAGCGGCCGCCAAAAAGGCCAAAACCCAAAAGGTTGCGGATCGGGGCACCGGACGCAAGGCCAAGGCAGCCGCGGACGCGAAGGAAATCCGCGATCTGCTCAACAAGTTCGAGGAGCAGAAGCTCAAGGGACAAGAGGAATCGAAGCCCGCAACGCGGCCCGCGCCACGCCCGGGTGGCGGCCGACCAAGCAAGAAGGCCCGTCGCCGGAGGCAGGACGATGAGCGTCGCACGGCGCCTCCGCGGCCGACCCGCACCATTCAGTTCAAGGATGGAGAGAAGCCCGAGGGCCCCATCATCCTTTCGGAAATGGTGACCGCGCGGGAGCTCGCCGAAAAACTCAACGTCACCGCCAAAGAACTCCTGGGCCTGCTGATCCAGAAAGGCGTGATGGTCACTACCAACCAGTCGCTGCCGCACGAACTGGCGGAAGAAATCTGCGCTGACCTCGAGATCGAGGCGATGGTGGCCTCGGCTGAGGAACTCATCGAGTACGAGCGCGAGGAAAGTGCCGAGGCAGCTGGACCCGAGGAACCAAGGCCACCGGTTGTTACCGTCATGGGCCATGTCGATCACGGAAAGACCTCCCTTCTCGACGCGATACGGTCGAGCCGTGTTGCCGAGCAAGAAGCCGGCGGCATCACCCAGCACATTGGGGCCTCGCGAATCGAGGCATCCGACGGGCGGACGGTAGTCTTTGTCGACACCCCGGGACACGAGGCCTTCACCCACATGCGCGCTCGAGGCGCCCAGGTGACTGACATCGTGATTCTGGTTGTTGCAGCTGATGACGGTGTGATGCCTCAGACAAAGGAAGCGATTACACACGCCCGCGCTGCCAACGTGCCGCTCATCGTGGCCATCAACAAAATTGACAAAGGGAATGCAAACCCCGACCGCGTCAAACAACAACTGGCAGAATTCGATGTTCTGGTCGAGTCATGGGGCGGGGAGATTCCGTCGGTGGACGTCTCAGCGAAGAAGAACCAGGGTCTCGATGATCTCATCGACATGATTCTGCTGGTCGCCGAGATGAAAGAGCTGAAAGCGGTAGCCGAAGGCCCGGCCCGAGGCATCGTTCTCGAAGCGCGCAAAGAAAAGGGGCGCGGCATCGTTGCCACGGTCCTCATCCAGCAGGGGCACATCTCCGTAGGGGATTACTTCTTCTGCGGTTCCACCTGGGGGCGGGTTCGTGCGATCGCGGATGATTCAGGCGAACGGATCGAGTCTGGCGGGCCGTCAGATCCGGTGGAGATCACCGGTTTTGAGGATGTTCCCGCAGCAGGTGACGTTCTGCAGGGCACCGAGAGCGAAGACAAAGCCGTCGAGGTCGCCAGCTATCGCAGCCAGCGGGATCGAGAAGAGGGGCTTTTGTCGACCCGGAAGGTATCTCTCGACAATCTCTTCGACCAGATCGCCGAATCCGAGATTCAAGAGCTCAACGTCGTCATCAAGGCCGATGTTCAGGGTTCGGTTGAGGTTCTCCGGGAGACCCTCATCAGCCTCGGCACCGAAAAAGTCAAGGTCAACGTTTTGCAGGGCTCGGTGGGCGCCGTTACGACCAACGACGTCATGCTCGCCTCGGCGTCAAACGCTATTATTATCGGCTTTGCCGTGCGCCCCGAGCGCACCGCCCGCGAGCTTGCCGAAACGGAGCAGGTCGATCTCAGGCTCTACACCGTGATCTACGATCTGGTAGATGATGTTAGAAAAGCCATGGTTGGGCTTCTCGAACCCGAATACCGCGAAGAGGAGCTTGGTCACGCCGAGGTCCGAGAAATCTTCAAGGTGCCCAAGATCGGTGCCATCGCCGGCAGCCGTGTGATCGAAGGAATCATCACCCGCTCCGCAAAAGTCCGACTCTTGCGCGACAACGTGGTGATATACGAGGGTGAGCTGGCCTCGTTGAAGAGATTCAAGGACGATGCCTCCGAGGTGCGAGAGGGCTTCGAGTGCGGCATCGGCCTCGCCCGCTATAACGACATCAAGGAAGGCGACATCATCGAGGCCTACAAGATGGTGGAAATCGCACCGGAGCTATAACGGACTTTACAGAAGGCCGAGCGGGAATTGAGCGGAGAAACCTACATCGGTGTTGCGCATTTGGAGCTGCACATCCCTGAGGCACGCAACCTCAAAGCCAAGCGTGCCCCGGTTCGCAGTCTCGTGGAAAAAATCAGGAACCGCCACAAGGTATTGGTGATCGAGGCCGGCCATCAGGATCTTTACCAGCGGGCGAGCCTCGCAATCTGCGCTCTTTCGACCAATCCGGTGGACGCGGAGGCACGGCTGCAGCGGGTCGAAAAGACAATCAACCTCAACTGGCGCGGCCACGTTTTGAGTTGGGACGTCGAGGTCATTCAGAGTTGATCGGAAAGTAAATGGCTCACAACAAATCGTTTGAACGCAACGCACGCCTCGAGGGCGAAATCAGGTCAGTGCTGTCCAATCTGCTGCGATCCGAAGTCAACGACCCTCGACTGGCGAATGTCACCGTGTCCACAATCCGCCTTTCGGCCGACCGATCCAAGGCCCGAGTCTTCTACTCGGTGATCGGCGATTCGGAGCAGGAGCGTGAGGTGGGTGACGGTTTTACGGCCGCAGCGCCATTCATGCGACGGCAGCTCGGGCAAAGAATGCGGTTGCGGGTCGTTCCGAGTCTCGAGTTTCATCGTGACACCTCATATGCGTACGGCGACAGGATGGAACGGCTTTTCGAGCGGCTCTCCGAAGAGGGCCTTCTGCCCGGGGCCGACAACAACAGTGACGTGCCGGAGGACGAATCGTGACAACCACCAGCACCGACCCCCGTGACGCCGCGATCAAGCTCACGGAAGCCTACCGGATCCTCCTGACCTGTCACCGCAACCCGGACGGCGACGCGATCGGTTCGGAACTGGCGATAGCAGAGCTTGCCGAGAAAAGTGGCGTGCGAGCAGTCATCGTCAACCGGGATCAGACTCCTGCAAACCTCCTCATGCTGCCCGGCGCGGATCGGGTCGTGGTCTCCAATGAATTGCCAGAGGATTTTCCGGAGAAGTACGACCTCGTTGTCACAGTCGAGTGCCCGCAGATCGAAAGATCCGGTTTCGAGGGGCTGACCCGGCTCCCCATCCTCAACATCGACCATCACCCGGACAACCCCGCCTACGGTGTCGTCAACTACCTCGACGACGACTCGCCGGCGGTCGGCGAAATGGTATGGCGGCTGTTCGCGGAAGTTGGGGTGTTGCCGTCGCCTGAGGCGGCGACAAATATGTTCACTGCGCTCTCGACAGATACCGGCGACTTCAGATATTCAAACGCAACTGGACGGGCCTTTCGCGCAGCCGCCGAGATGGTCGAGGCGGGTGCCCAACCACCTCAGATAGCCAACTGGATACACAATAACCGCAGTTTGGCATCGGTTCGGCTCCTTGGTGAGTCCTTGCGCACGTTGCGGGTCGTCTGCAATGGCAACCTGGCGATGATTACCGCCGATCAGGAGGCCTTTCAACGCGCTGGAGCGGGGCCCGAGGACACCGAAGAGACCGTCAATATCCCAAGGTCTATCGCCGGAGTCGAGGCGGTGGCTTATTTCAAGCAATGGGAGCCGGAGGTGGTCCGGATCAGCTTGCGTTCGCGCGGATCCGTCGACGTTCGAAAAGTCGCGGCCTCCTTCGGTGGAGGCGGCCACCCAAATGCGGCCGGCTGCACCATCAAAGGCGAGCTTGCAAAAATTGAAGAAATGGTCCATGCGGCAGTTGCCGAGGCTCTCGGGGGTTCGGTGTGAGCCGTCGCCGTCCATCTCGTTTTCATGGCCTGCTGCCGGTGTTCAAAAAGGCCGGTCCAACGTCGCACGATGTGGTCGACATGGCCCGCAAGGCTCTGCATGAACGTCGCATCGGCCACACCGGCACCCTGGATCCAATGGCCGAAGGGCTGCTGCTGCTTTGCGTCGGTCAAGCCACACGGCTCCAGCAGTATTTACTCCTGTGGGACAAGACTTACAGAGGAGAGATCAAGCTCGGCCACGCGACAACGACTTACGATGGCGAGGGCGAAGCGATAGAGCCTACCGACATTCCCCCAGAACTGGATCGAGCAACTCTCGATGGCCTCGCGTCGCAGTTTCGGGGCGAGATCGAGCAGGTGCCACCCACCTACTCAGCCAAAAAGGTCGCCGGCAAGAAACTGTACGAGTTGGCACGCAACGGAGAAAAGGTTACCCCCGAACCCAAGACTGTGGTTGTCCATCATCTCGATCTCGAGGCGGCTCCTCCCGATCGCCTCCTGGTCGAAGCCACAACGTCCTCGGGATTCTATGTTCGGTCCCTGGCTCATGACATCGGCGCCGCCCTCGGCTGCGGAGGTTACCTTCAGCATCTTCTGCGCACGAATATCGGCCCCTACGCCGCAGATCGCGCCCTGTCGCAGGATGCCCTACAGGCCGCAGATAGCGCGGAGGAGATCATCGACGGCGAAGCGTGGATCACTCTCGACGAAGTCGCGCTGCCATTTACAGAGATCGAACTCAACTCTACCGCCGCAAATCGATTTGTTCACGGCCAGGAGATAGTGGTTTTCAAAACAGGAGTCGAGGATCTGACGCCAGACTCAAACGTAATGATCCGAAGTTCCGACAATCACCTCCTGGGCATCGGCACAGTTCGCGCGGTTCTCGCCCGTGGCCGGACCCTCAACATCACACCTTCGATGGTTCTCAACACTGTTACCACCGCTCCATCCGGCCCGAAAAACACCGCCGGGAGTTTGCCATAAAGCCCGTATCCTGTTAACGTACCGATGCCTCCTCGCCACCGGAGGAATGTGGAGAATAAGAAGATATGAGTCACTTTGACGCCCAGAAAATAGCAATCATCGACGACTTCCGCACCCATCCAAAGGACACAGGGTCGCCAGAGGTGCAGATCGCGTTGCTGACGCGCCGCATCCAATACCTGACGGAGCATTTCAAGGTCTATAAGAAGGACTTCCACTCCCGTCGCGGCCTGTTGCGTTTGGTAGGCCGTCGTCGTCGCCTCCTCGAGTACCTCAAGGCGAAGGATATTTCCCGCTATCGCCAGCTCGTCGAGAAGCTTGGACTCCGAGGATAAAGATCACATCAGGACGACGCATATCGGGCCCTCTTACTGCTGCAGAAGCGGCAGAATAGAGGGTCTGAAGGCGCGTGCCTGAAGAATGGAAAGAAAATGAATGTCATTACGAAGTCCGTCGAAATCGACGGCAAAACCCTCAGTTTTGAAACCGGCAAGATCGCCAAACAGGCCGACGGATCAGTCGTCGTCAGCATGGGCGACACCATGGTCCTGGTGACGGCGTGCTCGGAGGCCAGCCAACGCAAGGGTGTGGACTTTCTTCCTCTCACCGTGGACTACCGTGAGAACACATACGCCAGCGGACGCATCCCAGGCGGGTTCTTCAAACGTGAAGGCCGTCCGACCGAGCGGGAGATCCTCACCTGCCGAGTCATCGATCGCGGTCTGCGTCCGCTCTTCCCGGACGGCTATTACCGTGAGACCCAGGTGATTGCCTGGGTGTTGTCTGCCGACGGTATCTTCAACTCCGATATTTACGGCATCTCGGGCGCATCGCTCGCCCTGCTCATGTCTCCGAAAATTCCCTTCACCAACGCCATCGCGGGCGTCCGAATCGGTCGCATCGATGGTCGGTTTGTGATCTTCCCCACTTTTGACGAACTCAAGGACAGCGAGCTCGATCTGGTGGTCGCCGGCACCGAGGACGCTCTCGCGATGGTCGAGTGCGGGGCAACCGAGCTCTCCGAGTCGGTCATTCTCGATGCGCTCGATCTCGCTCATCAGGAAATCAAGCGGATCATTGCTCTGCAGCACGAAATCGTCGCCGAGTTGGGCGTCGTCAAAGAAGAGTTTGCGGCCGACCCCAAACCGTGGCCCGAAGACTTTGTCGAAGCCTTGCAGAGCCGGTGGACCGAGGAGCTTCGTGAAGCTCTCAAGGTTCGCGGCAAGTTCGAACAGAAGGACGCCATCAACGCGGTCCGTGAGAAGGCCCTCGCCGAGCTCGGCGAAGACGATGCCGACGAAAAAACCCCCTGGGTCAAGAACATATTCGGATCGATGGTCAAGGCCATTACCCGTGAGACCATCCTCGATCAGCGCGAACGGCTCGACGGCCGCGCTTTTGACGAGATCCGTAGCGTGACCTGCGAGGTGGGTGTCTTGCCCCGGACCCATGGCTCCGCCCTCTTCACACGCGGAGAGACCCAGGCTATCGTCACCTGCACCCTCGGTACTTCCGACGACACACAGCTCATCGAGAGCGTTGAAGGCGATTGGCGCGAGACGTTCATGCTGCACTACAACTTCCCGCCGTTCTCGGTCGGCGAAGCGCGCTTCCTGCGCGGCCCAGGTCGCCGTGAAATCGGACACGGCGCTCTGGCCCGGCGGGCTCTGATGCCGATGATCCCGAGCGCCGAGGAGTTTCCGTACACGCTCAGGGTGGTTTCCGACATCCTCGAGTCCAACGGCTCGTCGTCCATGGCGTCGGTCTGCGGCGGTTCGATGTCGATGATGGACGCCGGTGTGCCCCTCAAGAGCGCAGTCGCGGGTATAGCGATGGGCCTGGTAGCGGAAGGTGACCGTTACGGCGTGCTCACCGATATCGCCGGCCAGGAAGACCATTACGGCGACATGGATTTCAAAGTTGCAGGAAGCGCCAAAGGCATCACCGCATTGCAGATGGATATCAAGGTCGAAGGCCTCAGCCGCCAGATTCTCGAAGAGGCGATGGAGCAGGCCCGCGTCGGTCGGCTGCAGCTTCTCGATAGCATGAAACAGGCCATCAGCGAAGGACGAGATGACATCTCTGAGTACGCACCGCGGATCATCCAGATCAAGATAGACGTCGACAAGATCCGTAACGTGATCGGCCCTGGCGGCAAAATGATCCGTCATATCGTTGAAACCACCGGCGCCAAGATCAACGTCGAGGACGATGGCACCGTCCAAATCGCGACCTCGGACGGGGATGCGGCGAAGAAGGCAATCGAGATGGTCCAGGGCCTCACGCGGGTGCCCGAGATCGGCGAGGAGTTCGATGGAATCGTCCGGCGCATCGAGCCTTACGGAGCCTTCGTCGAGATCCTCCCCAACCACGATGGATTGGTCCATATCTCCGAGCTCTCGTTGCAGCGCATCCCGGATATCCGGGACGTCTTGACTGAAGGCGACGAGCTCAAGGTACGAATTATCGATATTGACGCTAATGACCGCATCAAACTGTCACGAAGAGTAATTATGGAGGACGAGGCCCGGGAACGTGGCGAAGACATCCCGGAGCGTGATACCCGTCCGCCGCGCGACAACCGGCGCGGTGGCCGTCCAGGTGGTGGCCGAGGCGGCGGTCGTGACCGGGGACCACGTCGATAACTGAAAGAGAACCTCATTCGATCGACAAAAACCGGCCGAAAGGCCGGTTTTTTTGCGTCTGGAATCTCTGCCGAGGCAAGTCAAGGGTCAAGAGTTAAGGGTCAAGCCCACCCGTCCTCCCTTTACTCTTTACCCTTAACCCTTAACTTTCAACGCCTTAGCGTCGAATTCCGGCATGGGCGGAAGATTGCCGCACCTCGACGAAATCTGCTTGCATTCTTGCCGCAGTTCGGAGAGAATGAATGAGTGTTCATTCATTATTGGTTCCCACCCCATCTGACCCAAGGAGGCCAGTCGTGGATTACAAGGTAGATCTACGCGATATCAAGTTCCAGCTTTTCGAATGGCTCGGGCTCGGCAACATGCTCGAAGCGGAGAAATTTGCCGACTGGGATGCCGAGAACGTCGAGATGGTACTCGACGAGGCCCTCAAAATCGCCCAGGAACAGATGGGACCCTGCAACGAAGACGGCGACCGGATCGGCGCTCAATACGCCGACGGCAAGGTCACTCTGCCGGAGTCTTTCAAACCCGTCTACCAGACAATCTGTGAAGGCGGTTGGATCGGCCTCCTCGCGAGCCCTGATTTTGGTGGTATGGGTTTGCCCGACACCGTAGGTACCGCGGTCAACGAGTTCTTTAACGGCTCGAATGTGTCGTTGTCTCTGACCCTCATGCTGACCCGTGGCGCCGGTGCCATGATTGAGGGATTCGGCACCGACGAGCAGAAGGCACTCTACGTCGAAAAGCTGTATTCGGGCGAGTGGACCGGAACCATGTGTCTGACCGAAGCACAGGCTGGATCCGATGTCGGTGCCTCGACGACCAAGGCGGTCAAACAGGACGACGGCACCTATTCGATATCCGGTGAGAAGATCTTCATCACCGGCGGCGATCACGACCTGGCCGACAACATTATCCATCTTGTACTGGCACGCACACCGGACGCCCCAGTTGGAACCAAGGGCCTTTCTCTCTTCATTGTTCCCAAGGTCAGGGCCAATCCCGATGGCTCGCTCGGTGAGCCCAATGACATCTTCACCAACAATATCGAGGAGAAGATGGGCATCCACGGCTCGCCCACCTGCACTCTCGTCTTTGGTCAGAACAATCGTTGCCAGGGCTACCTCCTCGGCGAGGAACTGCAGGGCATGAAGCTGATGTTCCACCTGATGAACCCGGCCCGCATCGACGTTGGTCTGCAGGGTCTGGCGGCCGCCGGCGCCGCCCATCAGCAGGCGCTCGGGTATGCCCACGAAAGGCTCCAGAGCCGGAATTGGAAAGAGCTCAAGAATCCCGAGGCACCACAGGTGCCGATTATCGAGCACCCCGACGTACGACGCATGCTGCTTTCCTCGAAGGCCTACACCGAAGCCATGCGGGCTCTGCTCCTGCAGACGTCCTACTACCTCGACATGTCCCACCTCACCGATGGCGAGGAGAGCGAGCGATATCACAGCTATGTAGAGATGCTGACCCCGATTTGTAAGGCCTGGTGCTCGGAATGGGGCATGCAGGTGACCCACTGGTGCCTCCAGGTTCACGGCGGCTACGGCTATACCTCCGAGTATCCGGCAGAGCAAATGATGCGGGACGTCGAGATCGCCTGCATTTACGAAGGTACGAACGGCATCCAGGCTCTCGATTTCGTGGCCCGCAAGCTTCCTATGAACAACGGTCAGACAATTCGCGATTTGCTCGGTATGGCTGAGTCGACTTTTAAGAGACTTCGGAGCGACCCCGAAATGATGGAGCCGGCGTGGATGCTCGCCGCCGCCCTCAAACAGATCGAGACCATTTCCAAAGAAATCACCAAGCGCCCCGACGCGATCCGGCTCATTCTGCTCAACGCTCCTCCTCTGCTGGACATGGTCGGCACTGTCCTTGGCGCCCACTTCCTGATGGATCAGGCCATTTTGGCCAAATCGAAGCTGGCCGCGATCCTCGAAGAGCAGGGCGTCGGCACCGACGACAAGAAGGCCTACAAGGAGTTCCTCAAGAGCAACGAGGAGGCGGCCTTCTTCCACAACAAAGTCCAAACCGCGATCCACTTTGCCTATCGCGCATTGCCGACGGTTGCCGCCAAAGGCGCAGCAATCCGGTCTGGCGAAAAGAGCCCATTTTTCGCGATCATGTGATCGCGTTTTTCCCCTCCTTCCTGGACGCCCCCGCTTGCAGGCGGGGGCGATTTTTTTTTGGGGGGGGGCTCGGGGCTTGAGGCTTGGGGCTCGAGGCCACGAAGCATTGATCCCCCGGTCGGGAACCTCAAGCCTCAGGTCTCAAGCCTCAAGCCTCAAGCCATTTCCAGTGTGGGCGCTGACGTCGTCTTATGCGACCGTGACATCCTCACAAAGGAAAACGTCCTGAATGGAGTTCAGGAGTGTCACGCCATCCTTCATCGGCTTCTGGAAGGACTTGCGGCCCGAGATCAGGCCCATTCCACCCGCACGCTTGTTGATGACAGCGGTTGTCACGGCTTGCGCCAGGTCATTGTCGCCCGAGGCACCACCAGAGTTGATCAGACCGGCACGACCCATGTAGCAATTCACGACCTGCCAACGCGTCAATTCGATGGGATTGTCGGGGACCAGCTTTTCGTAAACCAGGGGGTGAGTCTTGCCGAAACCAATCGCGGTGTAGCCACCGTTGTTGGTCGCCTGCTTCTGCTTGACGATGTCAGCTTCAATTGTCACCCCAAGATGGTTGGCCTGGCCGGTGAGATCGGCAGCAGCGTGGTAGTCGGTGCCGTCCTTCTTGAACTCGGAGTTCCGCAGGTAGCACCAAAGCACCGTCGCCATTCCGAGCTCATGGGCCTGTTGGAAGGCATCCGAGATTTCCATGATCTGGCGGCGGCAGTTCTGTGATCCGTAATAGATGGTTGCACCAATCGCCGACGCGCCCATGTTCCATGCCTGCTCGACCGACGCCCACAGAGTCTGGTCAAACTCGTTCGGGTAGGTGAGCATTTCGTTGTGGTTGATCTTGACCAGGAACGGAATCTTGTGGGCATACGACCGCGACATCGAGCCAAGTACGCCAAGAGTAGATGCCACGGCGTTACAGCCGCCCTCAATTGCGAGCTTGACGATGTTCTCGGGATCGAAATAGATCGGGTTGGGCGCAAAGGAAGCGGCACCTGAATGTTCGATGCCCTGGTCCACCGGCAGAATCGAAACGAAACCGGTGCCTGCCATACGGCCGGTGTTGTAGATCCTCTGAAGCGAACCCATGACTTGTGGAGAGCGGTCGGTCTGTGCGACCACGCGGTCTACGAAGTCCGGCCCCGGCAGATGGAGCTGATCCTTTGAAATGCCCGTGCACTGGTAGTCGAGCAGCGAGGCCTGGTCACCTAGGTGTTTCCGAATAGTTTCAATCATGATTTCCTCCTGTTCTGAGGAGGACATTGTACGGTATCTTTTCGGTGCCCGTTTCCGTTCCCTCTAGGGTGCCAGGTCCGTAGTTCCGTCACGTGGGTTTTCGGAGTGATGAGCCCAGGGCCCTTGGAGCTGTTTCCGGCACGATGCGGAACTACGGACCTGGCACCCTGTCACCCGATTCACCCACGTCCGTAACGGTATCCGAAGAGCGCGGAAAGTATGACTCCCTTGATCACGGTAGTTGAAGCGATCGCAAACCACACCGCTTCGACGCCCCAGCCCCGAGCTACCAGCCACATCGCCAACGGCACCCGGAGGGCAGTGAGACCGACCACGATGACTGCAGGCCAGGCCGTCCATTGTACGCCGGCAAAAGCGCCGAGCATGACGACCTCGGCAGCCATGAAGAGCTGAGTCATTCCTACCAGCAGAACGTAGATCAAACCCGTTGCGATCACCTCGGCATCGCTCGAGAACACTCCGATAGCCGTTTCCGGAAAAACAACCAGGAGAACGGTCACCGCACCGACGGGTAAGCAGGTGAGGAAAAGGGCCCGCCAGGCGCTGCGAACGGCCCGCCGCGATT
>Ga0316198_10001038_pt1 | contig 15825 bp, 11 predicted proteins | sample OudBieAanoxic_MG_FD_204935 | JGI IMG/M metagenome (GOLD analysis project Ga0316198, IMG submission 204935) | Coastal sediment microbial communities from Oude Bieten Haven, Netherlands - site A anoxic | ecosystem: Environmental > Aquatic > Marine > Coastal > Sediment | place: Netherlands...
TAACAGCGTTAAATGTTCAAACTGATCATAATATTTTTTAAAGAATTTTAGGAGGTCCTCAGTTTTCGATAATGTCAATTTTAATTCATGGAATTCCTCATCTGACAGGTAGGCATCAATTTTTGAAGCTTTTACAAGGTGCTTTCTAATGTTGTAATATTCACCTCCCGGGAAGGGCAGGCCTGATTGCAATATTCTTACAAATTCATCGGTCTGATTCAGCAATTTTCTTATCAGTTCAAAATCTGAACTGAATTTTATGTTGTCCACATATGATTGACCAAATTCACCTGTGCATTTCTTTCGGATAGCCTGTTTGATCTTATCAAAACCAATTTTCTCCTCTAAATTCGATGGATATAACATTCCTGTTCAGGTCATTTTTTATTTGATACTCTTTCTCTAAGACTAAGGCTGTCAACTACCGCAGTGTAGATCTCTTCCATTGCGAACATATCATTGAGGTAGTACTGATAGCTTTTAAAATATACCGAATCAGAAACATTGTGTTTTAAAAAAAGTTCCTTTTCTATTTCAGGGAAAAAAAGTTTGACCGAATCATTTGGAAACCTGACAGTTGTAATTTTTGCCTCCATTATATGTAAATCAATAAGAAAAGAAACCATCTCTTGTTTGGACATGATTCCTTCAGGAGGTTTATCTTTGCGCACGCAACTGATGAAAACTATAATCAGCAGCAATAAAAAAGTTTTTTTCATAACCGAAAATTACTCAAATAAGTTCTAATTTTAAAGATAAAAAGTGCCTATGAAGGAGCTTCTGAAAAAGCTTCGTAAATATGAAATCACTGTAAGGAAGGCAATTAACTCTCATATGCAAGGTAACTTCCATTCCGTTTTCAAAGGAAGCGGCCTTGAATTTGATGATGTGAGGTCATATCAATACGGGGATGACGTTCGATCGATTGACTGGCATGTATCAGCAAAAGGGCACGGAACATATGTAAAAACATTTAAAGAAGAGAAAGAACAAACCGTGTTTTTTGTACTAGATGTAAGTGCTAGCCAGGAAATTGGGAATCCAGGGCGACAGAAAATACAAATAGCGAAGGAAATATGTGCTGTACTGGCACTTTCAGCCCTGAAAGAGGATAGCCAGGTTGGATTAATATGTTTTTCTGATCAAAAGGAAAAATACGTTAAACCTAAAAAAGGAGTTAAGCATGCGTATCGGATTTTCAGCGAGATCTTTAATTTAAATCCTGAATCCTTAAAGACAGATATAAGCCGGGCAATCTTATATACTTTAAACCGCCTTAAACGTAAGAGTATTGTGATTTTTATTTCGGATTTTATTGATGAGGGATTTGAAAAAAATATGAAAGCATTAGCCAGAAAACATGATCTGGTCACCATACATATATCTGACAGGAGAGAAACGGACCTCCCGAAACTGGGCATTGTTCCATTATATGATAAAGAAAGTGGTAAAGTTCTTTGGATGAATACTTCCTCGGGAAATTTCCGGCAGGGACTTCATAATACATTTAGCGGCAACAAAGTAGAGCTGGAGAATCTTTGCCGTAAGCAAAATGCCAATTATCTGTCCATAGACACCAATGAAGATTATGTGCCAAAACTGATAAAATTATTTAAGGTTAGAAATAAAGCGAAGAGGTTTGTTTAAGCATACTGGCATATTATCGTTATTTCTGGTTTTTAGTTTCTCCGTTGGGGCACAGGATGTCTCTATAAATGGAACATTCCTTAGAGACACAGTAAAAATCGGGGAAGAAGTCCCGTACAGCTTATCTGTCCTGTATCCCAGGTCATTAAATATCATTTTTCCGGATTCAACACATGATTTTCAATTATTCGAGTACCATAACAGGGATTACTTTCAAACCATCTCTGACAGCAGCTTAAGCTTTGACAGTGTTATTTATTATTTGTCGACTTTTGAAATTGATACTGTTCAATATCTTCAATTGCCGATATATATTCAGCAGGACGAGGATTGTATAGCGGTATATACTTCGCCAGATTCGATTAATCTTTTCCATATCATCCGGGAGATGCCGGATTCAGTAAAGCTCAAAGAAAACACATCTTTTTTTAAGATATCTGACAGGTTCAATTACCCGGTTTTTCTGCTTATTCTCGGTGTTCTTTTACTTTTAACACTTGGAGGACTTCTATTTTATGGTAAAAGGCTATCCAGGTGGATCAGGATCCTCATAATGACTAGAAAGCATAAGCGCTTTATAAATAGATTTTATCTTAAATTGGGGGCATTGCGAGATAACAGGGCAGGTATGGATCCAGAGGAAATATTGGGAGATTGGAAAAAGTATATGGAAAAACTTGAGCGGGAACCTTATACTAAACTAACTACCAAAGAATTGATCGGCCTGCATGCTGATCAGAGACTTAAGGAAAATTTACGGTCAATTGACCGGTATATATATGGAAACATAAAGGAAAGACCTCTTCATGAGCATTTTGAGAAGCTCCTTGAATACTCAATTGAGCGGTATGAAGTAAGACTTAAAGAACTAAGAGATGGATAGTCAGAGTTTATTTCCAGCTGTTTGGTATAGCCTTGAATGGTTCTATCCTGCCACTTTCCAGAATTTCTCCTGGGAATATAAACAAGTGCTATGGTCTTTATGGGCCATTCCTCTTGTGCTATTAATAAAATACATTGTCCAGGCAAGATTAAAACAAAAATTACTTATTGCCTTACCAAAAAGCAGTTTGAAATGGAAGCCGGCAAGTCTGCTGAGATTTATTCCTGACGTATTGATCTCATTGATCCTTACCCTAATAATAATAAGTATAGCACGTCCCCAGAAAACCAATGAGAAGGTTGAGCAATGGACAGAAGGTATTGATATAATGCTGGTCATCGATATTTCCGAAAGTATGCAGATTGAAGATTTTAAACCAAACCGTCTCGAAGCTGCCAAAGAAACAGCACTTAAATTTATACAGGGAAGGTTTCAAGACAGGATTGGCATCGTTATCTTTTCAGGTGATGCTTATTCATTGTCCCCCCTTACCCTCGATTATGATCTTTTAAAAGCACATATTGGGGAACTAAATTTTGATATGATAGAGAACCGGGGAACTGCAATTGGCAGTGCCCTGGCCGTAGGGACCAACAGGATGAGAGATTCTGAATCGAAATCCAAGGTCCTTATATTATTGAGCGATGGAGACAATACAGCCGGGAACATTGATCCAATTACGGCGGCAGAGCTTGCCAGGTCGTTCAACATTAAAATATATACCATTGCCATCGGCAAAGAAGGCAGGGTGCCTTTCGGTAAGGATTTTTTTGGAAGAACCCGATATGTGGAGAATACACTTGATGAAACCAACCTCCGGAAAATCGCGGAATTGGGAGACGGAGAGTTTTACAGGGTATCGGATAATGAAGCTTTGGAAAACGTATTTGCCTTGATCGACCAGTATGAAAAGGCGGAAATCAAAGAAACCAGATTCAAGGACACCCAGGATTATTACATGATATATCTTACCTGGGCCATTTTATTATTGATCATCTGGATCGGATTGAAATCTACTTTTATTGCTAATGTACTGCAGGATTAGCACCAGTTCTGACACTAATGTGTTTCAGGATTAATATTCGTTTAGCGCAAATGTATTTCAGGATTAATTCCGGTTTTGACACGAAACTGATACAATATTAATCCTGGTTTTATATCTCAAACGTATTACAGGATTATTTCAGTTTTATTACAATCGAGTTGCAGGTTTATTTCTGGCTTTATACCAAAAGTATTACAAATGAATCTAATATCAAATAGAGCTGATCAGCTCTTTCATAAGTAATGTCATCTTTGGCTCGGCCTTTGCAGCAGCTTCGATAACTTCCTCTACCGTCACTTTCTTGATCTTCCCTTCCACACCTATGTCAGTTATAACAGAAATGGCAAAACAGGGGATACCCATCTGCCGTGCAACCAGATTTTCAGGAATTGTAGACATGCCAACAGCATCCGCACCAATAATACTAAGATATTTGTATTCAGCAGGTGTTTCAAGGTTTGGACCTGGTACCGCAGCATAAACACCAGTTTGCACTTTTATATTATTACTCCTGGCGATCTCCATTGCTATATTGATCAGGTCTGCATCATATGCATCACTCATATCCGGGAACCGTGGTCCTAATTCATGAAGATTTTTTCCTCTAAGCGGGTTATCGGGCAACAGACTGATATGGTCCCTGAGTATCATAAGATCACTTATTTCCTGGTCGTTCCTTAAACCTCCGGAGGCATTTGATATGAAAAGCTTTTCGATTCCCAGAAATTTCATTACACGAACAGGGAATGCAATTTGTTGCATATCATATCCCTCGTAATAGTGAAACCTGCCCTGCATAACCACAACCCGTTTGCCTCCAAGCGTTCCAAATATCAATTTTCCTGAGTGGCTCTCAACAGTTGAAACAGGGAAGTTTGGAATGCTTTCGTAAGGTATGGTCTCGCTGATTTCTATTTCATTGACCAGGGCCCCTAATCCAGTACCCAGGATAATGCCAACCTCGGGCTCATCCGTCACTATGTTTTTTATGAATTTTGTTGTTTCTTTGATTTTATCCAGCATAATGCTTCAAATTGATATAATAAATAAGATAAATAAAAATTTATCGCTTTATTTGTGTTGAATACAATATTAATAAACATTATATTTAGGGATATCCATTTTAATAATTATTTGGGATATTATTTATAACTTTAACTGATAAATTCACATATATATTTTTCAGAAAATATGAAATTCATTGTTACGTCATCAGCACTACTTAAGGAACTCCAGAATATTAATGGAGTGATCACAACCAATCCCGTAGTGCCTATACTTGAAAACTTTTTATTTGAAATAGAATCAGGTAAACTTACTATCACGGCCTCAGATCTTCAGACCTCAATGATTACTGAGATTGAAGTTGAAGCAAAAGAAACCGGAAGCATCGCAGTACCTGCTAAAATATTATTGGACACACTCAAGAACCTGCCTGAACAGCCTGTAACATTCTCCATTGACGAGGAGTCATATAGTATAGAAATCAATTCTGATAATGGTCGATATAAGTTGTCTGGTGAGAATGCTACTGATTTCCCCAAAGTTCCGAATGTAAGTGATGGATTTTCAGTTGAAATGTCATCAGAGATGCTCTTATCAGCCATATCTAATACCATTTTTGCTACCAGTAACGATGAACTGCGACCTGCCATGACAGGTGTATATCTGAATATTGAAGAAGGTAATTCTACGTTTGTTGCTACCGATGGGCATAGACTGATCAAATACCAGAGAAGTGACATTACTTCTGATAATCAAAATGCTATTATTATACCCAGAAAAGCATTAAATCTATTGAAAAATGTATTGCCAGCCGAAAATTCAAGTGTTTCGGTAGAATATAATTTATCAAATGCTTTTTTTGAATTCAGCCATGTCCGGATGATCTGCCGCCTGATTGATGAACGTTACCCGGATTATGAAAATGTAATCCCAGCTGATAATGATAACATTATGACCATCAATCGCACAGAGTTTCTGAGTTCCCTGAAGCGAATAGCCATTTATGCCAACAAAACCACGAATCAGGTTAAGCTTAAGATTACCGGAAGCGAACTGCAAATATCAGCTGAGGACCTTGATTTTTCTAATGAGGCCAATGAGCGGCTGAGCTGTGAGCATGATGGAGAAGATATTGTCATAGGATTCAATGCAAGATTTATTATTGAAATGCTTTCCAATATGGAAAGTCCCGAGGTATTTTTAAAACTTTCTGAATCTAATCGTGCAGGCTTGATCGTTCCAAAGGAACAGGGAGATGGGGAAGACCTTCTGATGCTGGTAATGCCTGTTATGCTGAACAATTATACCTGATAAATCTATCAGTTTTCCAGTCGTTCGATTTTTGCCCCCAGTGCATTTAACCTTTTATCAATAAACTGGTAACCCCGGTCTATTTGTTCCACATTAGATATTACACTTGTTCCTTCAGCTGAAAGGGCAGCAATTAATAGCGCAACGCCAGCACGAATATCAGGAGAACTCATTTGAATGCCTTTTAGGGTGAACTTTCTGTCAAGTCCAATTACGGTTGCCCTATGCGGATCGCATAATATTATTTGCGCTCCCATATCGATCAGTTTGTCTACGAAAAAAAGTCTGCTTTCAAACATTTTCTGATGTATTAATACTGTTCCCTTTGCCTGCGTCGCGACCACCAGGGCTATGCTTAATAAATCAGGAGAGAAACCCGGCCAGATGGCATCGGAAATTGTCATAATTGAACCATCAATGAAGGTTTCTATTTCATAATGATCATGGGCTGGAATAAGAAGGTTCTGTTCCATAAATTCCATTTGTATCCCCAGACGGTTGAAGACTTCCGGAATAAGACCAAGATATTCCCTGGAAACATTTTTTATGGTGATCTCTGACTGTGTCATCGCTGCCAGGCCTATAAAGCTTCCGATCTCAATCATGTCGGGATGAAGTGTATGAATTGTTCCATGCAGGGATGCTACACCATTAATAGTCAATAAGTTGCTTCCAATTCCACTGATATCAGCTCCCATGGAATTCAGCATCCTGCAAAGCTGCTGTACATATGGTTCACAGGCGGCATTATATATTACAGTCTTCCCCTGGGCCAGGGTTGCGGCCATTATTATGTTTGCAGTTCCTGTTACCGAGGCTTCATCAAGAAGCATGTTGTTACCTTTTAGATTTGTGGCATCTATGGTAAAATAATCCTGACTTTTGTGGTAATTGAATTTTGCCCCAAGTTTTTCAAAACCAAAAAAATGGGTATCTAATCTTCTTCTCCCTATTTTGTCACCGCCTGGTTTGGGGATCTTGGCTTTTTTATACCTTGCCAGTAAAGGGCCAAGGATCATTATCGATCCTCGTAAAGAAGAAGCTTTCTGGCTATAGGTTTCTGTTTCAAGGTAGGCGATATCCAGATCTTGAGCCTGGAAAATGAAAGTATCCGGACTGGTTTTCTCTATTGATACCCCCAGATCTTTCAGGATATCAATCAGGGCATTTACATCCCTGATATCAGGTATATTTTGTATTGTAACAGGTTCGGAAGTAAGTAAGGTGGCACTTATAATCTGAAGTGCCTCGTTCTTTGCTCCCTGGGGAGTTATGTCACCTTGTAATACGTGCCCGCCTTCAATTTTAAAAGAAAGCATTAATTATCTTTTTCTTCTGGGTCTTTTGTTCCGTCCTCTGTCTCTGTCGTTGTTGTTAGAATAGCTCTTGGGTTTCTCCCTGACCAGATTATTGAATAGGTTGTTTTCTCTTACTTTGTTAAGATCAATATCCAGCTTTCCTCCCGATAATTCTTTTATATTATGAAGGATAACTCCATCATCAAGATTATCCCGGTTCCAGATACTGGCAAAGCTTTTCATTAATCTACCAATGTATATTACGGCTTCTTCCTGATCTTTTGGGTCTTCAAGAGTCATAGCATGATCGACCAATAATTGAATATTCAAGCCGTAATGCTTATACATTATTTTCTTGTCTTTATAGCCTAACCTGTCTGGTTTCTTAGTAAGTATATCCCTGCTGGGTTTGGGGAAAGGGCCATCAACATCCAATTCAAAGTCAGACATTATGATGAGGTCGTCCCAAAGTTTTTGAGTATCCTCACTGCCTTCCTTTATGGAGGGATTAATTTGCTTCATCAGATCGACAAGTACTTTGGCGCTGGCATTTTTCTTATCATTGTCCTCTATGGACTGCAGATAATCTACAAGCATCTGCACATTTCTCCCATATTCCTTCAAGATCAGGGGATCTCTCTGTGTATTATAATCATTCATTCCTATTTTTTTTGGTGAGCTATTTATTTATGAGGATTAATTACATATCCTGAGCTTTGCAAAAGTAAGCAATAATGTCTTCTCCCCAAAATTATCAAATTTAACTTTAGCCTTTTTATTTGCTCCATCGATATCCATCTCAATAACTTTCCCATATCCGAATTTTGGATGTTCTACTTTCATTCCTTTTTCAAGGTGTGTTGTATCACTTGGTTGAAAGCCAGGGGAAGGCTTATGTTTTTTAACCGGGGCTTTATTGATCACTTTTTTAAGATTGCTGGCATAGCTATTATTTCCTTGTCTTGAAAAAGGTGAAGACACAATATTATTTTCAATTTTAGGGAAGGCACTTCTCGTCATTTTCATATATTGGGGATCTATATCCTGAATAAACCTGCTCGGATCGCAACTTTTCAGCCTCCCAAAACGGTACCGGGTAATGGCATATGACAAAACCAGTTTAATTCTGGCCCGGGTCATTGCCACATAAAAAAGCCTCCTTTCTTCTTCAAGATCTGCCCTGCTGGCAAGCATCATCTGTGACGGGAAAAGATCCTCTTCCATGCCAACAATAAATACCTGATTAAATTCCAGCCCCTTCGCCATGTGAATGGTCATCAGCGTTACCCTGTCCTGGTCTTCCTTATCATCTTCATCAAGGTTTGTGATCAAAGCCACTGATTGTAAAAAGGATGAAAGGCTTTTGTCCTCATTCTCTTCATTGTCTACAAACTCCTTAATAGCATTAAGTAATTCCTGAACGTTTTCGTACCTATTTAGCCCCTCAATGGTTTTATCTTCATACAAATCACGTAATAATCCGGATTCTTTGGCAATCAGGTTAGAAGCTTCATAGGCATCTTTTCTTTGAATTTCAATTTCAAACCGTTTGATAAGATTGGAAAATTCATGGATATTTCCAACTGCTCGACCTGCCCCGAATTCGTTGATATTAGATATGACCTCCCATAAACTCAGCTGATTTTCGTTGGCATTTACAATGATCTTATTTATGGTCCCTGCCCCAATGCCTCTTTTCGGAAGGTTTATAATTCGTTTAAGTGCTTCTTCATCATTATGGTTAACAGAAAACCGCAGGTAACAAAGCAGGTCTTTGATCTCCCTCCGCTGATAGAATGAAAGACCACCTACAACTCTGTATTTGATGTTCATCCTGCGCAAAGCTTCCTCTATAGCACGGGACTGGCTATTCGTCCTGTATACTACAACAAAGTCTTCATTATGCAAAGCCTGGTTCGCCTTTGCCTCGAAAATAGCAGAAGCAACCAGTTTCCCTTCTTCATTATCAGAGTTGGCTTTGATCAATTCGATAAGATCTCCTTCTGAATTGCTCGTCCATAATTTTTTAGGCAACTGGGCCTTGTTCCTTTTAATAACCGTATTGGCGGCATTTACAATATTCTGGGTCGAGCGGTAGTTCTGTTCCAGTTTATAGACCTGAAGGTCAGGATAGTCTTTTTCAAGGTTCAGAATATTATGTATTTCTGCCCCGCGGAAAGCGTAAATGCTTTGAGCGTCGTCGCCTACCACAGCGATATTCTGCCTGACAGCTGATAATTTCTTTGTGATGATGTATTGTGCAATATTGGTATCCTGAAACTCGTCAATCAGCACATAATGGAAAAACTGCTGATACTTATTCAATACATCCACATGATCCCGGAAAAGAATATACGTATTGAATAAAAGATCATCAAAATCCATAGCAGAAGCTTTGAAACACCGCTCTACATATATCTGATAGATCCTTCCTAATTCAGGTTTCATGGCACTTACGTCATCGGCTTTATATACCGGATTGTTCTGATATTCTCTCCAGGATATTAGCCTGTTCTTTGCACCCGAAATCCTGTTATAAACTACATTGGGCTTATATACCTTATCATCCAGGTTAAGCTCTTTTATAATGGTTTTCAACAGGGATTTAGAATCGTCTGTATCGTAAATGGAAAAATTACTTGGGAAGCCAATTAAATGACCTTCTATTCTTAATATTTTTGCAAAGACTGAATGAAAGGTCCCCATCCAGATGTTTTTGGCATCATTCCCGACTATCTTTTCTATGCGTTCCCGCATTTCACTGGCGGCCTTATTTGTGAACGTCAGTGCAAGGATATTGAATGGATCGACATGGTGTGATTTTATCAGATGCGCTATCCGGTAGGTCAGAACCCTGGTTTTCCCGGAACCAGCCCCGGCAATGATCAACGAGGGCCCTTCAATATTAAGAACAGCCTTTCGTTGCGCCTCATTTAGTTCTTTTAAATAATCTGGTGAACTGGTTTCATTCATCTATGCAAATTAAGCGGATAATGATGTATTCAATGATAAAATGTCGAACAAATTTTTGATGCCCTGTCCAGGCCTTACCTGAATGTTCTGACCACAGGTTTCATTCTAATTACCTCACAGACCATTTTAATAGTCTGGAAGTATATCTATGACTTTTTAGTCCATGTTAGATTGCCTCCCTTCTGGCTATCCACACTTATGCTGAAATCCTTGTCACCAGACACAATCCACCGTACTTTAACAACACCCATGCCGGGTATATTCTGCACCTCAATCTGACGGGGGTTAAATTGTTGTTCTTTTGTGATCTTAAGATCTTCATCTATAACCACCATGCCGGCTAAAACTTCCAAACCTGTAATGCTAATATAATCAGGAGGATTGATCCGGTTTTGAATATCGTTACCTGAATGCGTCGGTATCATTCTTTTGTTGGCGATAGTTACAGTTATTTCTTTAAGTCCTTTTCCAAGATCCTTTTCTTTCACTTCTTCTACAACCAGTTTTGGCGTATGGTAGGCATGATAAATCGTAAAAGCCATGTTACGGTGCGCATCGCTTTCTAGCAGGAATCCTGGGTCGGCCCGAGAATAATTTCTTTTGAATCCTCCGACTTCAATTTCACCATAAATCGGGTGGTCATATGGCGTCCATTCCACAAAAGCATCCTCAAATAAGAGATATTTATCGAATTCAAAAGCATCTTTCATCCTTTCGTTATAGTTTTCATATTCCTTATTAAAGAAATATTTGCTTGTAAATAATTCATTGGTAAAGGTAAATATACCCCTGCCACCATGAAACCAACTCAATTCACCTCCAAATGCTGGGTACAGGTCAGAATATAATACCATATATTCATATCCCGGGATAATTTTAGATCCCAGCTTTCCAATAGCATCATAAACAGACTTATCTGTGTCATGAAATGAAGCTTCATCAGATGAAGATCCGGGACCTCTCAAGATCATGCCACCGCTGTTATGATAACTCTGAGCGCCTGCTATATTCGGATGTCCCATAACGAAATTTGCAACAGCTCTGTTTTCCGGAACTGAGAAGGGGTATTTTAGTGCACCTCTTTGAATATAATCGGGCTGCCAATCCCATCCCCAATCTCTGTTCGGATCATAATACCCACCAACCCGATCTTCATTTACCCTTCCATCTCCATCATTGTCGAAGCCTTCGGTACCAAGGAATTCATATTGACCGGCTTCGTCAGGTTCGGCCCTTATCAACCATTTTGGATTATCAGGATCAATTTTGTATCGTCCATTTGGATTTTTTCGTCGCATATAGGTTACATGTCCGTCTCCATTTATATCATCAAGACCGTCCTCGTCTTCCAGTCCATCCCTGTCATCATCGAAGGGGATCATCCCTGAACGCGGCGTATTGGCCGTATTTGGTGCCTTCATATAATTATCTCGTGCATCCGGATTTATAGTGGGTACAATATAGAATACCTTTTCTTTGAGTAATTCATTGATAAATGTATTTTCATTATAGGATTCCACCAAGTACCAGGCTGTATATAAACTTATCTCCGAACCCTGGATCTCATTGCTGTGAATATTGCCGTCGATATAAAATCCGGGTTTATCCTCAGCTGATTTTGTTTTGGTATCCGTAATCTTAAGCACCCATATATCACGGCCTTCATATGACTTACCTATAGAGGTTTTGCTGATCAGGTCCGGATAGGCCCTAACCAATTCATCACATATAGATGAAATTCCATCATAGGTATAATACCTGTTCCAGCTAACCGGGACTTTAGGATTCGAAGGAGTGCCAGCTGCCTTAAAAATATCCTCAACACGCTGTGCCTTACTCTGCGGAATGGGTAAAACGGCACCTGATATGAGGAGTATATAAATGAGGTAAATGACTTTATATTTCATTATAATTATATTATTTCAATTCAACTTCAATTACTTGTATGCCCGTTTGCGGAGCCCCTGCTTCTACCTTAACGGTTCCTTTTTCCCTTATGAGCCAACTTAAATGATGACCGCTATCCCCGTCCAATGTATCCAGCAACTGGATGGGGTGACCACTGATGATTTCCTGCTTATCGTCAAGTGCGAGGCTAATTTTTGGTTTTTTTACCCATCTGGTCTTAATACCAATTTCACTTAAGGCAGGGAAATAACCGCGGTTATAAATATCCATTTCAAGCCTGTATAAATTCTTACCTATACTTTTACTATGAACATTGATAATTTCAATAACAGGTCGTTGAGATGATAACCAGACTATGAATTCATTATGTGTCCTGGAAATACTGTCCAACATACCTGTGGGTGGATTGTTCCTTACATAAGGATATAATCCACCAATTTCAACATGATGATCAGGAAAGTCCGGATGCTGAATCTGTGTCCAGTCAAGAAAATATTCTTCCTGCAAAGTGCTGTCGGCCCATCTCATAAAATTGACCTCAGGATTAAATCCTTCCTTTTTCTTTTTAGAAGATTCCAGGGAATCGGGTTCTACCTTAATTTCGGGTATATAAAAGGCTGGTGTACCAAAGCTCAGTCGACCATAATGAAAGTATGCCCATTGCAAGAAACCTCCATTAGAAATCCTTGTCTCAGGATGGCTTTTCTCCCCGCTTATCTCATTATATTTTTTGGATATAAAAGAATTGATCGTGGCATCAGATTCCAGTATACTTGAAATTACCTGCTGCTCCGCATCTGATTTGTTGAATTGTTGAGGTGCTGACAGGTTATCTGAGGGCCCAAAAGTCAGAACTGCGAAAACATTCCATTTTTCATATAAGTAATCTAGAACTGCTTTGGTCTCTTTTTCTGATACCGGAAAATCTCCGGCACCTGGTTTGAAATGTTCAAATTTATAGGGTAGGTTCTTGTTAAGTATAATCCCTCCGGGCCCATCTTCATTAAAGTTTTTATCCAGATCGTTATCAACACCCTCAGTGATCAGGATATATTGTCCTTTTTCTCCTTCCTTTTTATCAGCAGGGATCATAACCCTTTCATCGTCCGGGTGGGTGATCCAGGTTCCTTTAGGATCTTTTATCCTTAAAGAAGTAATTTTACCATCATTGTTAAGATCTTCATATGGATCTTCATTTACTCTACCGTCCCTGTCATCATCAGTTTCTCTTGAGTTCTTATTTCTGGTATATTTCAGATCACTGAAATACTGTTCCGAGGCATCAGGACTTACATTTGGGATAATATAGAATGAAACGCTATCAAGCAGGTTGCGGATACTATCAGTAGTGCTTGAGGACAATAATTCCTCAGCAAACCTCAGGGATAGTTCCGGTCCTGAAATATAACTACCATCTACACCCCCCAGTATCGCCAATCCTGGTTGATTCTTACTATTCACTTTACCGATCTCCAGGACCCAGATATCATTACCTCCCTGAGTTTTTGTCAGCGAGATAAGATTAGTGATCGAGGGATGTTTTGACTGAAGATCTTTAAGGGTTTGAGACATTTCCTTGTAGTCCCTGAAAGTGACCTGCCCCAGGATCATAATGCTTTTAAAATGCAGTATAATGGCAATACTTATGAAGAACAAATATTTGAATTTTCTCATCGAGCTTATAAGAAGTTGAATTTTTAAAAAATCGGATCCTAATTGTCAATGATAATCCAATTATTTTAAAAATCACAGTTTAACATATTATTTCCAATTGGTGATCCCATAGGGAGTGGATCCGGATTTTTTGGCTTAAAAAGACCGGGATTATCTCTAAACCTTTTGATGCTTTCCCGGGCATATAAAAGGTGTGCTTTTTCTGTGTCGCTTTTTTCCGATCTATACTTGGACCCAATCCAATCTTCAAGCTGGTAGATCCCGGCTAATGTGATAGCCCTGGCCTGTGTTGATGCCATCGGATTTTCTGCCAGCTGGAGCATCTGGTTTAGAAGTTCCATCCTTACGATCCGGTTGATCTCCCTATAAAAGGAGTTTTTATAAGTTTTTTTCCAGGTATTACCGATCAGTTCAGTTAATACATTTTCAAAGCCCGGTAAGGCAGTGTGCCTGGATTTATATTCCACCATTCTTGACACCCTTTGTGGATTCAGCAAGAGTCTTATCGAAAAACTTGCTGAACTTTCTGCGGCTGACAGGGGATCAAATGTCAAGCCTGTCTTACCCCGAAAGTTTTCATTCGTTTGATTATAACCTAAAGCTTTCGGGGGCATTATCTGAAGGAGGGTTTCAGGTACCTCCAGAAATTCGGGCTGAAGTGTTCGAAGAATAGCCTGTAATGCCATCTCCTGGTTTTCTGCAGGTATCATTTCTGTAATGAGCTGACCATCTCCTTTGTGGGCATAGGTATATAATAATCCTCCTATCAGTTTTGAGGCGGCTTCCAACTGATACCGATGCATCAGATAAACCGGTACGATAACGTCCTCAAGTGAAGATAATGGAAAGTCCTCCGGTATGCTGTTCAGCCCCATGTTGTTTAGTGCAATTTTTCTGATTTCTATGATACGGTTTAATTCGTTGGCAGCATTTGTGCTGTTATCCCATAAATGGGCATATGGATGAGCGCTGCCTTCAGGTCGTGAATCTTTATCAGAAATATAATATAATTCACTATCCAGAATATCCTGAATGGTCTGGGATAAATAACCATCTTCATCTCCGTTGGAAATACCATATCCATAACGAATAGCCATTTTATCCCATTCCCCGATCTTTGTGTCATATGCTTCAGAGAGGTCAATCTCTCCCTGTTCGTCGAGCTTTACCAGTGGATGCGGATAATCCATTACCGATGCCCTGTTCTGAACACTGGCAGCATAATTATGCGCCAGTCCCAGGGTATGACCTACTTCATGGGCCGAAAGTTGTCGGATCCTGGAAAGAGCCATTTCCCTTGCTTCAGCAAGATCATCATTGCCATCGTGATATGGGGATAGCAATCCCTGAGCAATCAGAAAATCCTGCCTTATTCTCAGAGAGCCCAACGACACGTGACCCTTAATTATCTCACCTGTTCTCGGATCTATAACAGAATGGCCATATGACCAACCTCTGGTAGATCTATGAACCCATTGTATAATATTATATCTGACATCCATGGGATCAGCATCTTCCGGCAGCATTTTGATCTGGAAAGCATTAGTAAAGCCAGCCGCTTCAAATGCTTCGTTCCACCAGGATGCACCTTCCAGCAGTGCAGACCTTATGGGTTCTGGAGCACCTGGGTCAAGGTAATATATTATTGGTTCCACGGGATCGCTGATTTCCTGATCCGGATCCTTTTTCTCTAATCTATGCCTGACGATAAATTTCTGATCAATCGGTTCAGTAAATGGAACTGCATAATCGAAGTATGAAATTTCAAAATAACCGCTTCTTGGATCATATTTTCTCATTTTATAACCTGGATCGGGTAGTTTTACAAACGAATGCCGCTGGCGTACTGTAATTAATCCGGGTGTAGGGACCACCTGCCGTACATAATACCCCTTGGCCTGCCCTTTAAATGTGAGTATCGCCTCGGCGATGGTATTTTCCGGGAAGCTTTTTAGTTTATCCTGATCTATACTTGATCTGGAGATGTCAACCTTATAGTTACCCTGGTCCATCCTGCCCAGGGTTCTGCTAACATTATGTGTATCATTGAGGAAAAAAATCGTGGCATCTACGATATAGCT
>Ga0316198_10001039_pt1 | contig 15812 bp, 11 predicted proteins | sample OudBieAanoxic_MG_FD_204935 | JGI IMG/M metagenome (GOLD analysis project Ga0316198, IMG submission 204935) | Coastal sediment microbial communities from Oude Bieten Haven, Netherlands - site A anoxic | ecosystem: Environmental > Aquatic > Marine > Coastal > Sediment | place: Netherlands...
GGCCGACGACGTGCGCGGCTATCTCAGCCGCGCGCCCGGGCTCTAGGCGGTGGCAGCCGACGCCCGGTGCCGTCGGATGAGGTCGCGATACCAGTTGGCACTGGCCTTGGGGATACGCCGCTGAGATCCGTAGTCGACGTAGACCAGGCCGAAGCGGCTGCGATAGCCCTCGCCCCACTCGAAGTTGTCCATGAGCGACCAGGCGAAGTAGCCACGCAGGTCGACGCCGTCCTCGATCGCCTGCGCCACCGCGCCGAGGTAGCCCTGCAGGTACTCGACGCGCTCGACGTCGCGCACCTCGCCATCGGGATCGACGTAGTCGACATAGGAGGCGCCGTTCTCGGTGACGTAGAGCGGGATGGAGGTGTACTCGTCGCGCACGCGGGTGAGCACGGCGTAGAGGGCCCCGGGTGTCACCGACCAGCCCAGGGACGTGGTCGCCGGCTCGGCCGCCACGCCGCGAGCGCCCAGGTGCGGATCCTCCGGCGCGGCCTCGATGATCATGTGGTGGTAATGGTTGACGGCCAGGAAGTCCAGCGGCGCCGCGATGACGGCCTCGTCCTCTGCCTGTACCAGCTCGCCGAGGCCATGCGCCCCGTAGAGCTCGTGGATGGCGTCGGGGTAGCGACCCCGCAGCATCGGGTCGAGGAAGAGGCGGTTGTTGTTGAGGTCCACGCGCTGCGCGGCCGCGACGTCCTCGGGCCGCTCGGTCGCCGGCCGGATGTGGGTGAGGATGTTGGCCACACCGACCTGGGCCTCGGCACGTACCGCACGGATGGCCCTGACCGCCTGGCCGTGGGCGAGGTTCTGATGGTGCGCCGCGGCCACCGCGTCGGCCAGGCGCTGCCGACCGGGGGCGTGGATGCCGTTGAGGTAGCCGAGGAACGCCTGGCACCAGGGTTCGTTGAGCGTGATCCAGTCGTGGGCCAGGTCACCCAGCGCCTCCACCGTGGCGGCAGCGAAGTCGGCGAACCGTGCCGCCGTGTCGCGCGCGGGCCAGCCGCCGGCGTCTTCCAGCTCCTGCGGCAGCTCCCAGTGGTAGAGCGTCACGAGCGGGCGGATGCCTGCCGCGCGCAGCCCTTCCAGGAGAGCACGGTAGAAGTCCACGCCGCGAGGGTTCAGCGGGCCGGTCCCGCCGGGCTGCAGGCGCGGCCAGGAGACGGAGAAGCGGTAGGCATCGAGGCCCAGCTCGCCCATGAGCGCCACGTCCTCGGGCCATTGGCGGAAATGGTCGCAGGCGATGTCGCCGGTGTCGCCGCGGACCGTCTTGCCGGGGGTGTGGGCGAAGGTGTCCCAGATGGAGGCGCCGCGACCGCCCTCGCGCACGCCGCCGTCGATCTGGTAGGCCGAAGTGGCGGCGCCCCACAGGAAGCCCGCCGGGAAACGAGTCGCGTCCAGGCCGGCCGGGGGCCGCTCGCTCATCGGTAGAGCGAGCCGCCGGTCACGGTCACGGTCAGGCCTCGGACCTCGCCGCGACGCTCGAAGAGCGCCAGGCTGAGCGACCGCTCGAGTCGATCGCCATCGATCTGCTCGGACCGCCCGTCCGCGAACTCCAGCTCGAGGGCGGGAGCGTCTCCGAGGCGGTAGACGACGGGCACCTGGCAGTAGGAGAAGGCGAGACTATCGGCGGCGAGGTCGATCGACACCTCGACGCCATCGACGTCGCGAAAGGCCGCCGTACCCGGCGCGTCGAGCAGCTCGTCACGCGGGACCAGCCGGGGCGCGAAGCGGACGCAGCCGTCAACGACTTCCACGCCCAGCTCCCCGAACCGCGTCAGCACCTGCTCCTTGACCTGGCCGGTCATGCCCGGCTGCTGTGCACCGAGATGACCCGGCGTGTGCGAGTAGGGATCGGTCGGGAACGCGCCCTGCAGCCCGGGGTCCTTGCGGAAGCCCAGGCCGTCACGGATGTCGTGGTACATCTGCGCCAGGGCCGCGGTCGCGGCCGGGTCGCTGGCTTGTCCGTAGCACCACTGCACGGCCACGGCCAGCTTGGCCACCATGTGCCAGTAGATGCTGCCCAGTCCCTCGAACATGAAGAAGCGATCGCTGCGCCCGGTGAAGGCGTCGTGCGCGAAGGTGTCGCGCCAGAGCGCTCGCACCTCCTCCCGGACATCCGTCGACGCATCGACCGCGGCCAGCCGCTCCTCGACGTCCGCCAGCGTGCTCAGGTCAGCTTGGAAGTGCCAGCGGCCGTCGCGATCGACCACGAAGAGCGAGGGCTCCGCCATCGGCGGCGCCCCGGCGAGGGTGTTGCGCTCGAGGAACGGCACCGGCGGGCGGTCGGGGTAGAGCAGGTAGCTGTGCTGGTCGGCCCGGTACAGACCGCTCGCCCGCAGCGCACGCAGGAGCTCGACCGCGGCGGCATCGTCCAGCAGCCCCGACTCGAGCACGGCGACCTGCCCCTCGAGCATCGGACCCAGGTGTTCGACGCGCGCGCGCGCTCCGTCGAACTGAAGGATGTCGTAGCTGTCGAACAGCCCGTCCGCCCGTCGGCCGGCGTCGATGCTGGCCTCCGCCACGCGGATGGCGTTGTCCAGGAGCGAGCGGATGGTCGAGGGGTCGGTCGGTACCGCCTTGCCGAAGTCCCTGCTGTAGATCGCGGCACGGTGGCGCTCGCCGGCGCGCCCCAGCTGCGCCATCGTGGCGAAGCGCTGCGCGTCATCGGTGGGCACCTCGGTCGCGCGCAAGATGTCGTCGAGCTCCTGCAGCAGGTCGTTTACCGACGCCGACAGCTCGGTGACGACGTCCTCCGCGAACGTGGCCCGCAGGAACCGCGCATAGCGCGCGATGGCGTTGAGGGTCACCAGCGAGAGGCCCCAGCCGGCGAGCGCGTTGTTGGCGTCGTTCCATTCGGGGCGTTGGGTGTTGAGCCAGATGCCGCTGCCGGGCACCAGGTTGGTCAGCTTGACCAGCAGTGGCACCAGCAGCTTCTCCGCCAGCGTGACCAGCCGGACCTCGCCGTCAGCGTCGCGCACCAGCTTGCCGTCTGCGCCCAGCTCCTGCGCGCTCGAAAGCAGCGCCTCGTTCCGCTCATGGTCGAAGGTGATGGTGTGCTTGGGGTCGGCCACGAGCGCGTCGAAGCCGCCGATGCGGTAGGGCACGTCCGCATAGGCGTAGATGCGCTCGCCCAGGCCGGCCTGCAGCGCGCCCGGCTCATGGCGTTCGTAGGCTTCCAGCAGGCGCAGCAGGTAGATGACCTGGTGATCCCCCCAGTAGCCGATGTGGCTCCAGGGGTCGTCCGGGTCCTCGACCTCCCAGTCGATCCCGCGGCGGGTGATGCGGTAGGGGTTGTAGCCGTCGGCGGTGGAGGCGTTGAGGAAGACCGTGATGAAGTGCGACAGGTAGCCCGGGTAGCTGACGCCCAGGGCCTCCCAGTTCTGGAAGATGTCGCGCCAGTTGCCCTCGTAGCCGTAGACCAGTTCGTCACCGTCGTGGACGCGGATGGTGTACCAGTTCCAGGGGCGGCTGGGATCGCCGTGCCGGCGGCTGAAGGTGAGGGGCAGGTAGCCGCGCAGCAGGCGCGTCAGCTGCGGGTCACCCAGCTCGCGAGCTGATGCCAGCAGTTCGTCGATGCTGACCCACTCGGGCAGTCCCTCGAGCCAGGACCGGTAGCGCTCGGCCATGGCCCGATCCTGGTCCCGCAGGTAGGAGGCCACGTCGCGGCGCGGGGCGCGGTAGTCGTTCTCGAACGTGCCGCCACGCATGATGTTGAAGAGCACGTTGGCCACGTGGTTGGCGGAGGCGGCCTCGTCGGCCGTGACCTGGGTGGCGTCCGCCGCAGCCAGGCGCCGCTGCACGCTGGCGCGGTCCGTCTCGAGTGCGGCCTCAAGGCGCGAGCGCAGTTCCTCGTCGGAGGCCTCGAGCACGTGCGCCAACTCGAGCACCTCGGCGTGGTCAAGACCCGTGTCGGCGACGACGTACCAGTCATGCGCGCCGCCCCCCGGCAGACTGGCCTCGCCGGCCGCGAGATAGGCCCCCAGCAGGCCCCGGACCTCGGGCTCGCTGGCGACGGCGCCGCCCCGACGGAAGTGCTCGGCCTGGCGGTCGCTCAGCAGCACCTGCTGCCGGCTGCTGCCGACGCCCCAGGCGATCGCTGCTCGCAGCGCTTCGGACGGCTCCGGCCGATCGGAGACCCGGGTGTTGAGCGTGTATAGCGCCAGGCGCGAGCCCTCCAGCCGCTCGTGGCGCATATAGGCGATGGCCAGGTAGCTCAGGCGCGCATACAGGTCGCGGTCCACCCCCGGCGGGATGAGGTCGTGCCAGCCGTCGAGATAGCGGATGTCGACCGCCTCGCCCGCGATGTCCTCGACGACCGCGTGCCGGACCAGGCCGAAGGTCTCGCAGGCCGAGAGACGCCAGCGGAAGCGCAAGCCCAGGTCACGAGCCACCTCCTCGAAGATCACCGCCGTGCCGTCGACGCGCTTGTAGAGGTTCCGCTCCACCTGTTGGCGGCCGGCGCCCTCACGCCACGGCTCCCACAGGCTGGTCCGCCCGCCACGGGAGACGAGGAAGGCGCTGCGTACGCCGCTCGCGTTGGGGTCGCGCAAGATCTTGTCCACCGTCTGGCTCGGGAAGAGGCCGTGGTCGGGGTCTTTGCGGCCGGCGGTGAAGGCCCCGTTCGAACCCACGAACAACCACACGTCACTGTCACTCACGACGCTCATGAAGAACGGCGGCATGGCGTCGACGTCGCCGATGCGAGCGTAGCGGTCGCCGTCGATGGTCACGAAGCCGCCGTCGACCGCGAGCTCGGCTGGCGGGACCAGGGCGTGTGCAGGCTGGATGATGGGTCCGTCGTTCATGTCGCTGCTCCGGGTCGATAGAGGCGTACGTAGTCCACCAGCATCTCCGCGGGAAATGCCGTGTCCGGGAACACGAGTCCGCCGAGGGTGCCGCCCACGGCCACGTTCAGCAGCATGAAGAACGGCTGCTCGAAGACCCACTCGTGGGCCCCCACCTGCTCGCGGGTCACCTCGTGGTACAGGCTCCCGTCCAGGTACCAGGCCAGCCGGCCTGGCTCCCACTCCAGCGCGAACGTGTGGAACGCATCAGCCACCGGTTCACCCAGGTCGGTCCGGCCGCTGAGGCCTGCACCACCGGAGTAGCCCGGTCCGTGCACGGTGCCAAGGACCTCGTTCGGAAGGCGGCCGACGTACTCCATCACGTCGATCTCGCCGGACGTCGGCCAGGTCACCTCGTCGATGTTCGAGCCCAGCAGCCAGAACGCCGGCCACAGCCCGGCGCCGGAGGGCACGCGGATCCGTGCCTCCAGGTAGCCGTGCTGGAACTCGAAGCGGTCCTGACTGAGCAACCGGGCCGAGGTGTACAGGCATGGTCCGTAGTAGCACTCGAGGCTGCCGTCGGCCTCGCGCACGGTGATGACCAGGTGGCCCTCGCCGTCGAGCCCGACGTTGGCCGGGTCGTCGGTGTACCACTCGAGCTCGTTGTTGCCCCAGCCGGTCAGGCCCTTGGCGCTGCCGTCACCGAGGTCGAAACCCCAGGTCTCGGGGTCGGGCGCCGTGCCGGCCGGGCCATCGAACTCATCGCCCCAGTCCAGGACCCAGTCCCCGGTAGCGGCGCCCACCGGGCCGGCCGCGTCGGGCTCGAGCAACGCTGCTCTTGTCTCGTCAGATGCCGCGTCGCCGTCGGTGCCCAGCGCGGTCCCCGGAACACCGAACGCGGCCACGAGACAGGCGGCCAGGCCGAGCGCGAGGGTCGATTCGCGGCCCATCGGCATCGCGTCAGGCACCCGACCGTGGCGAGTCGCCGGTGTTTCCATCGTCGTGGTCGGTCGAGCCGCGCAGCACAAGCTCGGTGGAGAAGATGACCTGGCTCGCGGCACTACCGGGCTCGTTGATCTGCTGGAGCACCAACCGCACCATCTCCCGGCCCATGGCCTCGATGGGTTGGCGCACCGTGGAGAGCGTGGGCCGCGACTCGAGCGCGGTGGGCAGGTCGTCGAAGCCGATGACGGCGATATCGTCGGGCACCCGACGCCCCGTGTCCTGGATGGCCTGCAGGGCCGCGATGGCCATGCTGTCGGAGGCGACGAAGAGCCCATCGATGTCCGGCTGCCTCGCGAGCAGTGTGTGCACCGCCTCCGCCGCTGTCTTGGCCTCGTACTCGCCGGAGACCTCCAGCGAGTGGTCGAGGGGACGGTCCGCAGCCTTGAGCGCGTCGCGGTAGCCCTCCAGTCGGTCGATGGCTGAGGGCAGGTCGATCGCGCCGTGGATGGTGGCGATGGTCTGGCGACCGCTCTCGACGAGGTGCCGCACGGCCGCCGCGGCGCCTTCCCGGTTCTGTACATCGACGAAGCTCACCGTCGGACTGCCGACCGGCCGTCCGCTCACCACCATGGGCAGGCCGCGCCGAACCAGGCGCTTGACCAGCGGGTCCACCCCGCGCGGACCGACCAGCACGATGCCGTCGATCAGGGCCGAGACGAGGTGCCGCTCGATCCTGCTCTCCTCCTCGCGCGTGGGCGCGAGCATCAACACGAACCGCCGATCTCGCTCGGCCAGGCCCGTGCTGATGCCCTGCATCAGCTGTCCGAAGAAGGGGTCGGCGAAGAGTCGATCGGCCGACTCGAGGATGACCACACCGACGGCGCCCGTGCGCTGGGTCATCAGGCTACGTGCCGATGGGTTCGGCACGTAGCCCAGCTCCTCGATGGCGACGGTCACCTTGGCCTTGACCTCCGGGCCCACGCGCGGGTTGCCGTTGACCACGCGCGAGACCGTTGCCGTCGACACGCCCGCCAGTGCGGCCACGTCGTGGACCGTCACCGAGCGGGATGCCTCAGCCTGCCGCCGTCTCCTCCCTGCCAAGTCGTTGCTCCTTACCCTCTCGTAGCGTCATCGACGCGGGGGCTAGCCCTTCACGGCACCGGCCGTGACGCCGCCGATGATGTAGCGCTGCATGAAGATGAAGAACACCACCATGGGCAGAGCGATCATCAGCACGCCGGCCGCCAGCAGTGGCCAGTTGTTGCCGTAGACCCCCTGGAAGACGATCAACCCTCGCGTCACCGGGTAGAACTCCTCGCTGGTCAGGTAGATCGTGGGCAGGATGAGCTCGTTCCAGACGCCGATCGAGTGCAGCACCGCGACCGTCGCGATGGCCGGCTTGGCGAGCGGCATCACGATCTGGAACACATAGCGGATGTAGCCGGCGCCCTCGATGGCCGCCGCCTCATCGAGCTCGATGGGGATGGTGCGGATGTAGTTGACCAGGATCACGATGCCGATCGGGTTGACCACGAACAGCATGACGTAGCCGATGGGGTTGTTGAACAGGCCCAGGCGCAGGATCAGCTGGAACTGCGGGATGAGCGCGGGCGGCAGGAACAGCGCGATGAGGAAGAGCGTGAACATCAGCCCCCCACCGCGCACGAAGCGCCGTGCGATGGCCACAGACAGGAACGTGCCGGACACGACGAAGACGGTCGTAGAGATGACCACGTACAGGACGCTGTTCACCAGGTACTGCGCGAAGTTGGCCTTGTCCCAGGCTTCGAAGAAGTTGTCGAGGCTCGGCGACGACGGCAGCGTCATCGGTGACTTGTTGAACTCTGCTGGCGTCAGGAACGACGTGTTGAGCAGCATCAACAGCGGTCCGAGGTAGACCACCGCCAGGAGCAGCAGCACGACGTAGGCGCCGATGCGCGCCCAGTCGATGGGTTTGCGTGGTTCGGTGGGTGTCATGGACGCGCTACCGGTGTCGCGTACTGGTTCGTTCGTCGTAGCAGTCATCCGGTCAACCGAGCCTCTCTGCGTCGAAGGACGAACTGGGTCGTGATGCCGATCGCGAGCACGATCAGGAACAGGATCATCGCCGCCGCCGCGCCGTAGCCCTGGCGGAAGGCGTTAACGGTGGTGCTGCCGGTGGTTTGCCCGAAGGCCTCTGCGTACACCACGTAGCCCATGACCTGCGTCCCCGGCCGGTAGCCGATGAGGACGAGGAACAGCTGCCATGCCTGCAGGGAGCCGATGATGGTCAGCACGAGGTTGGTGTTGACGGCCGGCGTCAACAGCGGCCAGGTCACGTTCTTGAACGCGTCCCAGCGGCTTGCGCCATCGATCCGAGCGGACTCGTAGACCTCCTCAGGGATGGTCTGCAAGCCGGCCAGGAAGATGACCATGGTGAAGCCGAGGTTCGACCAGATCTGCACGACGATGACCCAGGCGAAGGCCTCCATCGGCTGTCCGCCCAGGAACAGCGATTGGATGCCGAAGAGGTCGAGGAAGCTCTGGAGCGGACCACCCAAGGGGTACAGGAAGAGGGTCCACATCAGGCCCTGGATGGTCACGCCCAGGATGACCGGCAGGAAGAACAACGTGCGGAAGAACCTGGTGCCCCGCAGGCCCATGTTCAGCAGCAGCGAGACGAACAGCCCGAGCGTGAACTGGACCGTCGTCACGACCACCATGAAGATCAACGTGCGGAAGATGGCGTCGATGTTCTCCTGCGCTCGTGCGCCGAGCGTCAGGAACTCACGGTAGTTTTCGAGCCCGACGAAGTTGACCGGTAGTCCCGGCAGACCGGTGGCGTCGGTGGCTGAGAAGAACGAGGTCGCGATCGATGGCCCCAGCGAGAGCACCAGGTAAAGGATCACCGCCGGCGCCATCATCAGGTACGGCCAGGATCTGGCCCGCCACCCCGTGCCGAAGTGGTAGCTCATCTCTCCCTCAGATTGGTATCCCCTCGGTGGTGGACCCGGGGACCCGCGGATGGCCGCGAGTGCCCCGGCTCCACCAGAGGAGGAGACGTCCTAGCGGATGGCGTCCAGGCCGGAGTCGAGGTCCGCCTGTGCCTGCTCTGCAGCGGCCTGCGGGTCGTCGAAGGTCCCGAACGGCTGGAACATGTTCACCAGCATGGGCTGACCGAACTGGCCCGTGCCCTTGGGCTGCGTCCAGACGACCTCGAAGCCGAGCTCGAAGTTCTCCAGGTACGGAGCCAGCTCCTGCCCGATCTTGGTGTCGAGCGTGGCGCCCGGCTGGGTCGGGATGGGGCCGACCATATCCACGAAGGCCTGGTAGCTCTCAGGCTCGGAGAAGGCGGTCAGGTAGGCCAGGGCAGCGTCCTTCTTGGAGGACGTGTTGGCGATGGCCCAACCCTGGTCGTACTTGCCGAACATGGACTGGTTGCTGGCCGCATCGTCGCTGCCCGGGAACGGGATGTAGCCCCACTCGAACGCCGGGTCGTTGGCCTCGATCGCCGGCCCGTACCACGTGCCGCCGGGGAACATGGCCACGGCGCCGGAGGCGAAGCGACCGGGAGCGCCATCACCGGGCAGTGCGCTGGCGCCGGGCTCCATCATGTCGCGGTTGTAGACCTGGTACTTCGACAGGAGGTCCACCCACTCGGGGTCGGTGTACTTGATGTCTCCGGTCCACAGTCCCTCGGCAAGCCCCGCCTGATCGGGGTAGTTGGCGCCGAGCAGGCCGTAGGCGCCGACGTAGATGGGCCAGCCATCCCCGCCGCCGGCGGTCATGCACGGCACGCCCACGCCGTCCAGCGTCTCGCAGGCCGCGACCAGCTCGGACCAGGTTGTGGGGACCTCGATGCCGTTCTCGGCGAACAGGTCCTTGTTGTAGTAGATGCCGCTGAAGCCGACGCGGCCAAGGTTGATCTGGTAGACGCGGTCGTTGTACGTGCCGGCATCGGCGATCGACGTCTCGTCGTAGTTGGCCACGAAGGGCTGGTCGGTCAGGTCCATGAGCAGGCCAGCGTCGATGAGCGACTGCCAGCCGGGCGGATCGGTGCCCTCCATGTAGGGCTCAGCGGCATTGCTGAAGGCGAAGATGTCGATGACGTCCACGTCGTTCGCCATCAACCGGGTCTGTGTGCTGGTCATGAGCTCGTTCGTGTTCACGACCGCCATCTCGACCCTGATGTCGGGGTTGTCGGCCTCGAACTGCGCGTTGAACTGCTCCATGAATTCGACGAAAGGTGGGTTCTGGTGGACGAGCACCCGGAGACTTTCCTGGGCCGTCACACTGCCGGCAAAGGCCGTGACCGCCAGGGCCGTGGCCGCGGCTGCGACGATGAGTCTGCGCATCGTTGTGTCTGTGTCCTCCTCGCTTGGCTGGTAACCGAGACGTCCCGCCGCAGCTCCGCGGCGGGGAGCCCCCACGGGGCCTGCTGTCCTCGTTCGATCCCTGGCGTCTCCTCCGTTCGGCGCCTTCGACCCAACCATGTGGATGGGCGGTCCCGTGTGGGATTGGTCCCATGCTAGACTGCCTGTCAAGTAAGCGTATACACGCTTGCTAGAGGGCAAAGTAGCACTATTTGTGTAAGCCTTTACTTGCAGTGAAGCCAGCAGCGTGGGTGAAGCCAGGTCGATGACAGGGGCGAGGGCGATGCCATCAGGCCTGGTGCTGCTGACCGGGTCGGAGGGTGCTATCGGCCCACACCTGGAACGGGCCTTGCGCGGCCGTGGCTACGCCGTGCGCGGCCTGGATCTGCGACCTGCCGCCGCGGCCGATCGCGAGCATCGGACCAGCGACCTGCTGGACCTGGGGGCGGTGCGCGAGGCCATGCGGAGCGTGACTGCCGTGGTGCACGCCGGTGGCATCCCCTGGAACCGTGGTGACGGCTCCGACGTCATGTCGACCAACGTGCTGGGTACCTGGAACGTGCTGCTGGCCGCGGTGGAGGCCGGGGTCGAGCGGGTGATCAGCCTGTCCAGCATCAACGCCCAGGGCAGTACCGGTGGTTGGCGCGAGCCCGCGTACCTGCCCATCGACGACGCCTATCCCCAACATCCGGTGACGCCGTATCAGCTTTCCAAGCACCTCATGGAGGAGACCTGCCGCTCGTTCTCCGAGCGCTTCGGCCTGGTCACGGTCTGCTTGCGCCCGGTGTTCGTGGCCCATCCCGCGAACCCGCACGTGGCCGACTTCGGGAGCGAGGCCTTCATCGAGGACTGGCGGGACGAGTTCTGGGCCTACGTCGATGTGCGGGACGTGGCAGAAGCGGCCGTCCTGAGCCTGCGCCTCGAGGGTGTGCTCCACGACCGCTTCCTGCTGGCCGCACAGGACACCTCCGTAACGCCCGAGACGCGCACGCTGGTCGAGCGCGAGTACTCGCAGGTACCCTGGCCCGGCGTGGACCCCGAGGAGTATTTCGCCGGCCGACCCCATCGCTCGCTCGTCGACTGCCATCATGCGCGTGAGGTCCTGGGCTGGGAGGCCCGGCACTCCTGGCGCGACGCGACCGCGCCGGACAGTCCAGGGAGGTAGCCGTGCGCATCACCGGGGTCAAGTGCATCCTCACCGCGCCGGCCGGCGTGGGCCTGGCGGTGGTCAAGGTGACGACGTCTGAGCCGGGCCTGTACGGCCTTGGCTGCGCCACCTTCACGCAGCGACTGCTGGCCGTGCGGACCGTAGTGGAGGAGTACCTCGAGCCGCTGCTGGTGGGGCGAGACCCGCATCGCGTCGAGGAGATCTGGCAGCTGGTCTACCAGAACGCCTACTGGCGCAACGGGCCCGTGCTCAACAACGCCCTCAGCGGCATCGACCAGGCACTGTGGGACCTCAAGGGCAAGGTCGCCGGCCTCCCGCTGTACGAGCTGCTGGGCGGCAAGGTGCGCGACGGGGCCGTGGCCTACGCCCACGCCGACGGTCGTGACCCCCAGGAGGTGCTCGACAGCGTGCTCGAGCTGCAGGCGCAGGGGCTGACCCACGTGCGCTGCCAGCTGGGTGGCTACGGCGGCATGCGCTTCGATCGCTCGCGCTATGCCCGCGAGGTGCCCGCACTCTTCGACTTCCTGCGCGGCAGGCTCGGCTTCGAGGTCGGACTGCTCCATGACGTCCACGAGCGACTCGCACCCATCGAGGCCGTCCGCCTGGCCAAGGAGCTCGAGCCCCACCGGCTGTTCTTCCTGGAGGACCCTCTGCCGCCGGAGGACCAGGCCTGGCTGGCGGAGCTGCGCTCGCAGACCGCCACGCCCATCGCGCTGGGCGAGCTGTTCACCCATCCGCTCGAGTGGCGCGACGCGATCGCCGACCGCCGGCTCGACTTCATCCGGGTCCACGTCAGCGCTATCGGCGGCATCACCCCCACGCGTAAGCTGGCCGCGCTGTCAGAGGCCTTCGGGGTCCGCACCGCCTTCCACGGACCGAGCGACGTCTCGCCGGTGGGCCATGCGGCGAACGTCCACCTGGACCTGGCGCTGCCCAACTTCGGCATCCAGGAGTTCACCGGCATCTCCGACGAACTGCGCGAGGTCTTCCCCGGCAGCCCCGAGCTGCGCGACGGTGCCCTCTACCCCGGCGTCGGCCCGGGCCTGGGCATCGAGCTCGACGAGGCGCTCGCTGCGCGCTACCCCCTCACCCACGACATGGCCCAGTTCACGAACGGCGTCGTGGAGTGGACTCAGAGCCGTCTGCCGGACGGGTCGCTGTCCCGACCCTAGCCGTGCGCTTCAGACCGGCGCTGCGCCCTACGGCTCGTAGGTCAGCCCGTATCCGAAGGGGAAGAGGGGATCGTAGTCGGCGTCGCCCACGTTGATGGGCAGCTGGCTCATCTCCCGCGGCCAGGTCATGGGCAGGGTGCCGCTGAAGTCGAAGTCTCCGAAGAGGACGTCGACCACACCCTGGCCCTCCGTCCCCGGCAGCCACGCCGCCACGAAGGCATCGGTCACCGGCAGCAGGTCGGTGATGATCATGGGCCGGCCCGATACGAGGATGGTCACGCAGGGTATCGAGCCGCAGACCGTCTCGATGGTCTCGACGTCACCGTCGTCGAGGGTCAGCAGCAGGTCGTCGCCCCGGCCCTCGGAATAGGGCTTCTCGCCGACCACGACCACGCCCACGTCCGCGCTGAGCGCACCGCTCGGCCGCTCCTCGTAGGCCACGCTCGCGGCCGCGCCGACCGTGGCTTCGATGGCCTCCAGGATGGTCGTGCCGGGCGTGCTGTCGCCGCTCTGACCCTGCCAGCTGATGGTCCAGCCGCCGGACTGGTGGCCGATGTCGTCGGCGTTGGCGCCGGCCACGAGGATGTCCACGCCGTCCTTGGGCAGCGGCAGCAGGCCGTCGTTCTCGAGCAGCACCAGCGACTCCCGCACGGCCTGTCGCGCCACCTCCCGGTGGGCCGCGGATCCGACCTCGTCGAGCGCGCTGCGGTCGGCGAACGGCTGCTCGAAGAGGCCCAGTGCAAACTTGGCCTCGAGGATGCGGGTCACGGCCTCATCGATACGCTCCATGGGGATGTTGCCGGCCTCGATCTCGGTCCGTAGCGTGTCCACGAAGCGCCGGTAGTCGTCGGGGACCATGACCATGTCGATACCGGCGTTGATGGCCTCCCGCACGTCGCTGTCGTAGTTGCCGGGCAGCTGGTCGATGCCGGCCCAGTCGGAGATGACGAAGCCGTCGAAGCCAAGCTCCGTGCGGAGCACGTCGGTGAGCAGGTACTCGTGGCCGTGGAGCTTCTCGCCGTTCCAGCTGCTGAAGGACGGCATCACCGAGCCCACGCCTCGTTCGATGGCCTCGATGTAGGGCCTGACGTGGATCGCGCGCAGCTCGTCCTCGTCGACGCGGGTGTCGCCCTGGTCGATGCCGCCGATAGTGCCGCCGTCGCCGACCCAGTGCTTGGCCGTGGCTAGGATCGTCTCCGGCGCGCCCAGGTCGGTACCCTGCAGCCCGTCGATGTAGGTGGTCATCATCGAGGCGATGGCCGGGTCCTCGCCGAAGGACTCGTACGTCCGGCCCCAGCGCTCGTCACGCGCCACGCACAGGCAGGGCGAGAAGCTCCAGGTGATACCCGTAGCGTAGACCTCCCGCGCCGTGACCTCGCCGATCTCGCGCACCAGGTCCGGGTTTCGCGTCGCGCCCAGGCCGATGTTGTGGGGGAAGATGGTGGCGCCGTAGACGTTGTTGTGCCCGTGCACGGCGTCGACACCGAAGATGATGGGGATGCCCAGGCGCGTGGAAAGCGCCACTTGCTGGTAGCGGTCCACCATGTCGGCCCAGTCCTGCGGGCTGTTCCCCGTGAGCGGCGCGCCCCCACCTCCGGCCAGCAGCGAGCCCAGGGCGAAGTCGGCGATGTCGGACTCGCTGACCAGCGCGCGGTGGTTGACCTGCGTCATCTGCCCGATCTTCTCGTCGAGCGTCATCTGCTCCAGGCAGTCCTGGGGGGACGTGCAGCTGGGACCCTGGGCGGTGGTGTCGGCGGCGTCGGTCGCGGCCGAGGCAGCGCCGGCGAGGGCACCGGCCGTCAGCACGAGCGCCAGCGGTGAAGCGAGCGCGCCACGAGCGAAGCGCCTGGACGCGCGCGCGGCGTTTGTTGGTCCTTGCACCTGCTGCTCCCTCCGCGTGGCCTGGCCTGGTAGAGCCAAACCATATCGCGGCGCGTTGAGGTCAAGGCAGGCTCGGGGTGCGGATGCCCCGTCGATGGCCTGGCGTATGCTCGTCCCATGGCCCAGAAGCAGCACCTCGACGTCACCGGCAAGCTGGCCCGGCTTGGTGCCGACACCGGTGCCGGCGTGGCCGTGGAGGTGTTCAAGGCCCTGGGCAACGAGTCGCGCTGGCGCATCCTGAGCTATCTCGGCGAGCGCTTCGTCACGGTCAACCAGATCGCGCAGGACCTGGGCCTGCCGACCTCGACGGCGAGCCGGCATATCGCGCTGCTGGAGGAATCCGGGCTCGTGCACACCGGCATGCGGCCCGCTTCTCGTGGCCTGGAGAAGGTCGTCGCCCGCCGCTTCGAGGCCATCCTGGTGGACCTGCCGGACCGTGAGGGCCACGTCGACCAGGTCGCCGAGGTCAGCATGCCCATCGGGGCCTACATGGACTTCCGAGTCGAGCCGACCTGCGGCCTGGCCAGCTCCGACGGGCTCATCGGCCTCCAGGACGACCCCAGTTCCTTCTACGACCCCAGCCGGGTCTCGGCCCAGCTGATCTGGTTCGCTTCCGGCTACGTCGAATACCGCTTTCCCAACCGGGCGCCGGCTGGCTCGCGCGTGACCTCGATCGGCCTGAGCTGCGAGCTGTGCAGCGAGGCGCCGATGCACGACCCCGATTGGCCCAGCGACATCAGCGTCTGGATCAACGGCGTGCATCTTGGGGAGTGGACGTGCCCCGGCGATTTCGGTGAGCGGCGGGGCCGGCTGACCCCTGCCTGGTGGCCTTCGACCAACACCCAGTACGGGCTCCAGAAGCGGTGGCTGGTGAGTGGCGGAGGCACGTCGCTTGATGGCGTCCGGCTTTCCGACGTGGTCCTCGATGCGCTCGACCTGCAGCCGGAACAACCCATCAGCGTCCGCATCGGCGTGCGCGCGGAGGCGCGGCACGTCGGTGGTCTCAACCTCTTCGGCCAGGGGTTCGGCAACTACCCCCAGGACCTGGTCTTGAGCCTGGAGCACGAGCCGCCCGCCACGGCCTCCTCGCTCTAGCGTCCGACCTGTTCCGTCGCGCCACGAAAGCTCGGCCGCTGGGCACGTCGGCAGACCCCGTCACATGTTTCTCGGCCTCGGCCCTTTCTTGACACCCGCCTTATCCTTGTGAGAGCACTCTCACAAAACTTGCGTGACAAGTGGCTAGGAGGAGCCGGGTGAGGGACTTGAGAGGCCGTCGCCGTGAGCTGGGACGGACAGAGGGGCACACTGCGGACGCAGGATGGACGTGCCCGTGAACGCGACCCTGCTGCCGTCGGTCACGCTCGGATGACCGGCGCAGCGGCAGACGCTCGGGCGGCTGCGGCGACCGGGGCGCCCCGGTCCGGCTGGCGCGAGCGCTTCCGGGACACCACCTCCGGCTGGCTGTTCCTGGCGCCGTTCCTCGTCATCTACCTCGTGTTCCTGCTCTATC
>Ga0316198_10001040_pt1 | contig 15806 bp, 17 predicted proteins | sample OudBieAanoxic_MG_FD_204935 | JGI IMG/M metagenome (GOLD analysis project Ga0316198, IMG submission 204935) | Coastal sediment microbial communities from Oude Bieten Haven, Netherlands - site A anoxic | ecosystem: Environmental > Aquatic > Marine > Coastal > Sediment | place: Netherlands...
GCCCATGCAGGAATTCGATCCCCAAACGCTCGCAGAACACAACGGTCAGGACGGCAAAAAGATTTTAATCGCCCACGAGGGCAAAGTATACGACGTCAGCGGAAGTAAAATGTGGAAAGGCGGCCTCCACATGCGCCGCCATAATGCCGGAACGGATTTGACCACCGACATTCAAGCCGCGCCGCACGGCACGGAAGTCCTCGAGCGGTACCCTCAGGTGGGTGTCGTCAAGAAGGAGGAAGAAGTGGCCGAACGCAAGATCCCGCGTATCGTGGCCTGGCTGCTGGAAACCAACCCGTTTTTCCGTCGTCACCCGCACCCGATGACGGTTCACTTTCCGATCGTTTTCTTTCTCGCCAACCCTTTTTTCAACGTTCTCTACATCATCACCGGAAACAAGTCGTTTGAAACCACGGCCTTTCACTGCCTCGCGGGCGGCATCCTGTTCGGGGCCATCGCCATGGCGACCGGTTTTTTTACTTGGTGGTACAACTACATGGCCCGGATGATGAAACCGATCGCAATCAAAATTCCCCTGTCCCTGGCTCTGCTCGCCGTCGCCGTCATCCTGTTCTTCTGGCGCCTCAACGATCCCGAAGTGATGGACGGCGTTCAGAGCGGCAGCCTGATCTACCTGCTCCTTTCTCTCGCCCTCTTTCCGATGGTTTCGATCGTCGGTTGGTTCGGGGCTACCATGACCTTTCCGGTCGAAAAGAAGTAGAAAGGGGACATCCCGATTATATAAAACGCACATTTCTGGATCGGAAACTGATCCGTGCTTTCAATGAAACCGTGGATGGCAAGAACAAGCACTGCCAAAGTAAAAAACCAAAGTTTACAACATATTTTTGACGTTGTCCGATTCATCCTGATACTCTAAAATTTTGAAGACTTTTGTGAACAATGACCTCTCTATTGCCCATCAGCGAATGGTTGATGGTACTATTGAGTGTCCAATTCATAAATGAGAATTTTTTCGCTGGCCAAGGCCGCACAAAGGTTTGCGGCGGGGCGTATTTAACGTACGCCGCAGCCGGAAACCTGCGGAGAACACCGCCCAGCGGGAAAAAGGCCCTTTATGGATGGTCATTCGCAAACTATCTCCGATTGAGATCCTCTTCCACAAACCTGACAATCGCTTCCACCAACACCTCCCGCGGGAAGGCGTTTTTATCGACAAAGGTCGCGGCGATAAAAGAGTGAGTCCTGTTGATCGGAACGGCCACGGCCCAGTGGTCCGCGTTCAGGTAACCCAGCAGTACGCTGCCGGGTATCACCTGGTCATAAAAGATCAGCTGGCTGTCGTTACGGGAATCGACTTGACTCAACTTATCGTAACTCGATTTCAATAGGGTAGAGAGGTGCTCCGCATCGGGATAAGTGACGATCGAGTAATACCGTATCGACTCAGGCAAAGAGTGGTTGGCCAACCACCTTTTACGCACCTCCGGCTTGAGACTCTCGAGCGCGCCTTCGTCACCCAGGTTACATTCGGCATCCGGGAAATATTGCAGCAGATTCAGCATTGACTGTGTCGTTGTATTGGCCAGCGGCGTCCCACCGACCGCTCCGGCGACGCTCACAACCGCCGTGACCCTATGCTGCAAATCCGGAAAGGTTGTAACCGCCTCGAGGATGTCCGGGACGCCCTTTGAGTACCCCACGAGCACCAGGTGTTCGCCTGTCTTGGCAGCGGGCATCGCCAAGACGGCCTCCCGGATCATACTGCTATTGCGCGCGCTGCTTGAAAGGGCCTCGACCTCTATTAGACTGGCCTCGTGACCAAACTGGGCGAGGTGGTCACGCACTGTCCCTTGAGGGTCAAGGAAGTTTTCGATACATTTAGCGCCGAGTCCGAACACTACCAGCACCCTCAGCGGGGATCTGCTGCCACCCAGGTCAACCGGTGCACCCGTGGGCGGAGCCTCGTTCGCCAGCCTGACCAGGGCTTCTTCACACGGTCGATAATCGGGCAATTCCCGGCCCCGTTTTTTTGTGATCGCACAATAGATCTCCCGGAACCGGGCGCGGCCATCGACGACACCGGCCGTGGACGCGGGGGCCAAGATCATCGGCGGCGTGTCGGCAGAATACGGGACCAGTGGTTTGGGGGCGCAGCCGGAAAGCGCCATCAAACCAACACCTATAATTACCCGGAGGACAAGATTCCGTCGGAGTGACACATCGGAGGGGTCAACAGCAGAGGATCTATTTGGTGAACTTTGGCGCTGGTTCATCGGAGTTCCCTATCGCTTGAGCGATGCATTTTGTCAGGCTTTATACCAACGGGCAGCGCGCCGACTAACGCCAATCGGGGCTAACGTACAGAATTGACTTAATTTCTAGATATGAATTCTCTCATTGTCAATAAAAATTAATAGGCTTTTGGGGTTGCCTGGCAACCTGTTTCCTTCTGCCGACATGGGCATAGATTCAGTGAATAAGAATTGGTATCCGTCGAAACGAGTTTCTGATGCCGGGACGGCGGCTACCGAATCACAGGGATATTTCTGTAGAGTTCAGTAATAGCGGCAGTATCAAATCGGTTCTCGGCCTGGTAGAATCTGACAACTTTTCGGCCGGGCAACACCTGCATGAATTTGGCTACGTACGCTTGCTTAATTTTGAGTTCGTCGCCGTCTATCCTCAGTTTTTGGTTTAGCATGTCGAGAGCCTTGGCATCGGAGAGGTCCCCGTGGTTTTGGACAAGGTTCATGGCCAACTCGATACGCTCCCCTCTGGTCTTTGACAATCCGGATTCGTATTCGGCGTAAAGGCGCCAAAACGCGTCCTTTTCTTGCGGCGTCAACTCCATGGTCTTTTCGATATAGATTTTTCTCTGGTTTTTGATAACCTCTGCAGCTGCCTGGAGATCTTCCTGGGCACCCGCCACCCACGTGGTCATGACGGCAACACCGATTAGAACGATACCCCCTAAAATAACCTTGTGAATCTGCTCCCTTATCATTGTCGTTCTCCTTAGGTAGATTTTACTTTCCCGATTGTGTTGGTTATCGATCGCTGTCGTAAAAAGAGGTTCTATTCTCGGTTTTCGATGGTATTGTTCCAAATATGGATAGTATAAAGCAACGGCACGTGGTCTCTGAATGCAGACGGGACGAAGCCCTTAAAGGAATTCCCATCTCGACCGGATCTATCCTGGCCGTATAACTCGTCACGCGGCTGATTGACGGGTCTCTGTCTTAAAGCCACAGTATCCCGGATGTTTCCGTCGTGATCGATAAACTTCAACTCGCCCACATGGACGTATGCACCCAACGAAAAAATCCTGGGAACGATGTCGTCATTGTTGACGATGCGGTAGATTTTTATGTTTAAATCCTCTTTGAAAGTTTCATTTCCCACTCTGGGGGAACCGTAGGTATAGACGCCTTGAACACTGCCATACCGATCGGCACAGAGTGTTGCAAGGGCACCGCCCAAGCTGTGTCCGGTCATCCAGATTTTACACCCCTTGTCATCAAGTCTTTTGATATAAGGCAGCAGATCTGGCAAAACTTCCTCCAAAGCTTCCTTAAATCCTCGGTGCACTTTCCCGCCGCTCTGCCAATCCGTCAGCCAAATATCGACATCGGCTTTTAAATCTGCCATCACTTTTCCCAGATCGAACTTTCTATTTTTCTTCCAGATCTCGCTGCCCCTGAATGCGACGATAGCGAACTTATCATTGTTGGCCACATAACACTGGGTGCTTAACTTGTCGAAATATCGAACCTCCGTCAGACCGACCCTGTAAAATCGGGGCCTGACAAACTCTTCATCCGCATACACCAGGGTAGAAACCTCTGCCAACCACCAGGCGTTGATCAAGTTGAACGAGGTGCCTTCTTGCATGCAAAATGAAACGCGTTGGATTTCCACAGTCGCTACGCAGAGGATTCGAACATGGCCATCATTTTTTCCTGCATTCTCTGAGTGATCCTCGCTCTATCGTGTCCGTTCCTTAGCCTTTCCCCGAGCAACTGGCCGGCTTTGACGGCGGCATCCATAACCTTGGGCTGTTTGGCTACATCCGGAATGATGTCATCTGTGATAGTAACCCCTTCCCCGTGGAGCAGGTTGGGTATGCCCACCTGGCAGGTCTCGCCATGTCCGCAGCTGTAGCAGGACGCCGCACCCTGGCCGGTTACTTTGGCAACAGTTTCGACGAAGTTGTACAGGAGGAATTTTTCAATTTCATCGCTGGGAAACCGGCCGCTCGTACCGCCAACGCCGACCGATACGGCCAATTTGCCCCAAAGGGTGTCACCCGTCTGGTGTCGGAACTGAAACCAGCGTTCGAGAAAAGCGTGGGTCGTGGCGTTCAGGGTGGAATAGTAATTGGGGGCCCCAAACACATAGGCATCCGCCGCTACGATTTTATCCCTGAGAGGGGTTAAGTCGTCTTTTACCTTGCAGACATTATCCTCCACACAACCCAGGCAGGCGATGCATCCTGAAATGGATTTGCCCTTGAGCGACACAAGATCATAGTCGCAACCTGTATTTTCCAAGACGGCTCGAACGAGTTTATAAACACCTGATTGACTATCTTTCCGCGGACTACCCGAAATTCCGAGAACTTTCATATTTTTCCTCCTCCGGTTTAATTTAAAAATTTCTAAATTGAATCAAGATTGTCACATGGCACATATCATGTCGGCAACATTCTGTACACGCCGATGACAACCCGGGTCCGTTCTGTAGACTGCAGTTACAATGAATCCGGAAAGTTGGGTCCTTGACTTTGAATGATTCGTATCAATGTTAACCGGGATTGATCATTAATGTTCAAAGGAGTTTTAAATGGAAAAAGTTGAAAGCGGATTGTTCGTAAGTGTCGATTACACAGGGAAACTGGACAACGGCGACGTATTCGATTCCAGCGTAGGCCGCCAACCATTAGAGGTTCAAATGGGTTCCGGCAGCGTGCTTCCCGGTTTCGAATCAGCCCTCATGGGCATGTCGCTCAACGAAACGAAAACCTTTACACTCTCTCCGGAAGATGCTTACGGTGATCGGGATGACAGTCGTATGCACGACTTCCCCAAATCTGATATTCCCGCCGGAATGGAGCCCGAAGTGGGTCAGGTCTTGATGCTGAGCACGCAACAGGGACAGCAGATACCGGCCCGTGTTGACAGCATCGATGAGGATAAAGTGACCTTCGACCTGAACCATCCCCTGGCAGGTGAACCCCTGACCTTCAACATCAAGGTGATGGGCATCAGTGCTACCGCCACGCAGCAGGACGCTGGATGCGGCTCCCACTGTTCCAGCGGCGGATGCGACTGCGGCGACTCGGGCTGTTGCTGATATCCGAACTTAACCAGCAACGATCCGGTGGTTTGTCTGGGGTCAATTGTTTAGTCCTGCTTTCGGCTTTACCCCAACATTGCAAAAGCCGGCGGGCTTCAGAGTCAAGGCGTCAAGGGTGAAGCTGTAACTTCCTACCGCAATCCCTTGATCCCGCCGACGGCGGGACAGGATCTGAAGTCCTCCGGCTTTACCGCAGGGTGAGCAACATGGCAAAATCGATCCCATCCTTCGAATTCACCGATGGGGATATCCTACAAATAGTGGTTTTGCCATTATATTGATCATAATTACGAACCATTAAGGGTCTCGGCGAGAAATAATTACACAAGATTGCGCAGGATTTTGGTTCGTCTACAAGGCACATCCGCCGGCGCATATCGGGATATGTGTTGGTGGATGTAACGCGGTAGACGGGCCAAAAAACAAGAAAGATGTGTAATTATTTCTTGCCGCGGCCCTAAGTATTCATTGACATGTTGTTTATGGTCGCTTCCAACTATGGGGTTTAATGAGGAGACGGCATTAAGCGGCAAGGTGACACAGCTTGAGGCTATCGTGGTAAAATTCCTTCCTTTAAAGGAATATGATTTGTCTATTCCACGATCTTTTGTGATGCCCGAAGCAGTTCTATATAGCAGTAACCACCGGGTTTGGGAATTGTGTGGTATGTTTTGGCTATTAACGGTAAAATCACTGGCGCCTTAGTGTCTGATGCACTTATTTCTTACATTCTTATTCCTTTTCTTGGCTACCCTGATTGTAAGTGATAGCTTGTAAGCAGAGATACGATAAGTATGGTGCATTTGACCAGAATCCAAATATGGAACTTATGTCATTTTTAAAAAAACCTGCGAAACCGGAACCACACCTATTCTGGTGTTAATTCAACGAGCATCGGATCTTTTTGTTTGCCAGCCTTGATAAGACACTTCTTTACGAAGGGTTTATAGCCTTGCGCACGAATAATGAGTTCGAATTCACCAGCGGGTAATCCAAAGAAAAAGAAATTTCCTTTATAGTAGCAATCAGCACGTGGAATAAGATAGTCCAATATATTGACATCTTCACCTTCAAGCAGGCTGAGTTTTCGGTGAATCCCGGTCCCTTTCAATGTAATTGATTGTATCGTGAAGTTCTCCTGATACGGCATTCCGGCTGCCCAGTCCTTCGATTGCAAAGCGGATATTAGAGTCCCAAAAATTATATTGTCAGGGGTTAACACATATTTCAGCTCACTTATTTTATTGTTCTCAATGGTGACAGGTACGTATCTTTTTCCGATGGCAGTTAAAGCACCAAAGGTTGCTAAATAGTCACCGGCAAGGAAAGGACCAAGTATTCTGCCATTATCATTGGCACTTAGTCTGATTTCCATTTCCGCACGCTTTTTGCCTATGGGCTGTAGTATAAGTGAAGGCTCAGGCCTTTCGCCCTCGAAAGGGTGGTTATATGAAAAGTGGATCTTGATGTATCCTCCGGTTTTTTCGTCAAAGGTGTTTATAATCGTATTGTACTGTTCCAACACCTCTTTGCTGTAGATGATGCTGGCGTGGTCCTCATTAAAGGCATAATTCATTTTCGCCTCTGACTGAGCTCTGCGGTCCAAAAGGCTGGAAAAAGCAATAGTTCTGTCGTTATTCGATCGAAATGGGTTGCGGCTTCCCCGGTGGCCGTAAAACATATAAAAGCTGACGGTCTCCGGCATTTTTATTCTGTATAGTGATTGGATAAACGGACTTTCCGGCTGCATATCTATCCAGCACGGTACTACCGCGGGAGATTGCTTAACACCGTACTCGGCCATCCCGGCTCCCCCCCAAGGGGTGGCCAGTGAAACAAAAAGTCTTACATAGGGAAAAAGGGCGCCGTAATCCATAATAAAGGACCGGGCGACCAGTCCCCCCATACTGTGCGCCGTAATATATAGCTGATCGAAATGGTACTTGGTTTGAAGGTTTTGTAACTTCCAGAGCAACAGATGGGACATTCCTTGAATGCGGGCCCCGCTTGGATAATAAAAAAACCAAGGCTGGAAACGTGTTCTATCGATGTTATTGACGAAATACTTCCAGCCTTTGGGTGTGCCTGCAGCACCGTGTATAAAGAGAATAGGTATTTTCTGAGGATCATATTCCTCGAGAAAATAGATATTGCCCCCAAACTCCTTAAAAAATGAAACACCTTCCCAATAGCCTTTGCTTCCATGTTCCTCTGAAAACAGCTCGTCATCCAAATCAATTATTGCACCAGCAAGCCGACTGTAAAGCTTATGGGGTTTAACCGATGAGATTTCAAATCCGGAGGGCACATCAATATTTTGCGCTTTTTCCGGAATAGCGATATTTATATCCCCAACAACGCCTCCAGCCGGTGCGGAAACCATTTTCGGGTCACCATACTGCCCAGCCGGCTCGCCGGGGTCATAAATCAGGTTGCTGTTTTTATCCCAATACGCAAAAACGTTATAATTTCCTTTGGCAACCATGAGTTCATACTCACCAAAATCATGCAAAACGGTATAATGGACCACCTCTCTTTTGTCCTGATTCATGGCGTAGGCAGCCACAATAATGGGCCCTTTGCCCGGAAAGGTGGTAGAAATCTGCCCGACCAGGACGGTGGAGGCCAAGTACTCGCGCACTTCTTTTTTTACTTTTAAAAAGCAACCCGTTGTAGAAAAACAAATTATAAGAAGAGTAACAGTCATCCTGTTGAAAACTATTGGTAGGCCTCTTTTCAAGCCGCCCATTGCGGATTTTAGTGCGTTCATTCTTCTATCCTGTTTCTTTTGCTATCCAACAATTTCAAAAGTTTGCTTTATTGCATCTCGAAATAATCGACGCATGAGCATATGCTCCATAGCCTGTACTGTCTTCTGTGAAAAGTATTGTCTGTAGCAGTAGCAATATGTGGAAAATTATCCCAGCAATTTGTATACTTAAAATGGGGAATTTGTTTTAACGTCAGCAAATATATCGAAGCGGCAATTGTGTGTCAATATCCTCGCCACTACAGGATATTGTATGGCTCAAAATAAGGCAGGCAACGGACCTAAGGCCATTGTTGTATGAACCAGGAGAAGGTTAGCCCAACCTTATCATCAACGCAAACACAACTATTTTTTAGCGCGGCTAGGCTCTATGGCAAACGAGCGAAACCCAGCCACTTTTCCCATTAGAGCGTATGCCATGGCTATCGCAAACAATTTGGTAAGCATAAAACGTGGACTATCTTGTACCGTAACTATCAAAATTTCCACCTATTATAACGATACCGTCTGACTATATCATTAAAATCGGTCGCACAATAGCCTTTGGACCAACAGATAGCACCGTTCACTCAGATGCGTTAACGATTGAAAAATCTCAAACTTTGTAACTGATAAGAAGCCTTTTATTCTATAAAACCGGTGTGTTTAATTGGCGCTGCGGACTGGTAAGACCCGGCTAGAGCCTGAGAAGGACTTCCGGAGCCAAAACACTTCGCCGTATGTGAAATTGAAGCGGGCAGCCTCGTAGTCACGGGTGTCTGAAGACCAACAACTAGCAGCAGAGATGTCTATTAACTTATTAACATGGTAACCATGCTTGTTTTTTTCTTTAGGATCATAAAGGCTTGTGAGTTCGCTCAGGGTCGGCATCCGCCAGTCGGTACGGCCCCCAACATTGTAATTTTGGCAATACGATAGGGCATTCGGCCAGTTTATAAGATTTCCATTGTCCTTTGCCGCCCACATCAGGCCGGTTTTAGTGTCGGTAACTGTACCATCACCGTGGTCCAAAAAGCGGTCTGCCGCCATGGGAGGCGTAATAAAAAAGCCAATAAACACAAAAACACCAACTCCCACAATCATCTTTTTTATTAATGAAATTCTTGAGCAAATCCTCACATCAAATTCCTTCCTATCACTCTTTTATGAGGGCGAAGCCTTCATCAAGCCAGCCGGTTACGCCGCCGATCATCTTTTTCACAGGTCTTTCCAGTTTGGCCAGACGAATCGATGCCTTCTCAGTGGCATTGCAATGTGGACCGGTTTTAACGTCCATTGGATTATTGGTTTTGTCAGTTTAGAAACGCCAACTTTTCCGCGCGAGCGATTTTCTGACCTCGCACCACGGATTGACTCGCTGTCGGTTGGGATATGTTCATTTTTTTCGATAACTTGATGGTGCTCATCCCAAGTTCTCGATTCCCCCAGTAACATACAACGCTTCGAGTTTTGACTGTTTTGGTATGTTTGCCGCCAGACAGCAACATCTTCGGGGAAATGTCAAATAGTTTTGCCACGCGCTTGATCAACCGTTCAAAGGATTCCTGACACAAAATGGTTTTATAGCGGCTCTGAAATAACTGTCCATGGCGACGATGGTCCCGCTGCAAGCGGGATTAAAGCTTACCGCATAGCCGGTCAAGAGCCTGCGCATTACCGTGGCAATGGCAGTGGTGCCTGTCCTCGGCAACAAATGCGCGTGGTTTGCAATCAAAGCCCAGGCAAAACAAGGCGTTGCGGTTTTTGATAAAACATTGTCAAGGCGCTTTAAAAAATTATCCCGGTCAAAATCATCGAGAAATATCTTTCTGCGTTCAATCCCCCTTACAAAAATATGATGCAGTGCTCCGGGAGCATCTATGCGAGCTTTCCGTGGCATGCTGTCACTTTATCAAACAGAATTTCATATATTAACCAATAATCCAATGGAAGTCCCAAAATACGCTGCCGAAACTGCATATCGGGTGTAATTTTTAATGGCTGTAGAGTAATGTGGAGGAAGGAACGAGCTTATCCGTCAACAGGGCTTTTGAATATCGCATTCCATTGACACATCGTTGTTTGTTATTTTTTGCAACAAGCGCTGGTTGAATTAAGGTTAAACCCTGAATGTCAAGTGGAATCCTAATCCATTCTTTTAAAAATACGATATCAAAGACTTCAAATCATGCTATCACAACCGTGATCAATTGCTAAACTGATATCCCAGAAGAAACAGAAATGTAGAGTCCCATTTCGACACTGAATCAGGTGAAGGATTGTTATTGTAATCATAATTATACTGAAGGGTTGTTACGAGTCCCTTGTATAAGGGAAATCGCAAACCCTGGCGGGTGTTGATCAACCAATTACTTCCCTGTTCGAGGCTGATATAACCGTTGTTTGAATGAAAGAGTTGCACTAATTTATTAAAGAAAAATTGATCATATTGAACAAGCCATTGGGCACCTGCAAAATCGTCGTCTTCTGCCACAATGAAATTTTCAAAAATATATGCCAGACCGGCCGAAACCGATAAATTGAGATCTTCGGACTCGAAAAACTGGTGCCCTGCACCGGCACCAAGGGTTGTCCTAAGATCGAGGTCAGCGAATTCATCGTGATCAAATAGTGAACTGCCGTATAAAAACCACTTTGGTTTGACAAAGTAATCATACAATCCGTAGGCTTTCCAATTTGCAACAGTCGTCGTGTTATCGGCCTGTTCCCTGTTTAATTCCCCGCCAAGCGTGAAACGCTGTTTTTCAGTGCGTGCAACTAGCTCCGCATCGATGCGATACTGCTCAGTGTCTGTATTGCCTTTTTCAGTCGTGATGCCAACGTTGGCGCGACCTTTAAATCTGATTGGAGGTTTTTGTTTGAGGTAAATATTTTTTACTTCAGCGATATTGACATCCATCGGAGTTTTCTCTTCCTCAGGTTTCACATCTTCAGCGGTTGTATCTCGATAGAAAACCCTTGCTTTGCGTGTGGTGCCATCTATCAGTGTAGTTGCCATCGGCTCATCAGTGGTAAGATGGCTCACTTTCTCGACCTGAATCGTAATCTCTTCAGCATATTCAGTATTAAGTACAAGCTGGCCATTTTCTAACCGAACCACTTTGCCAGTTAACTTGTCACCGTTTTCAAGAATTACTTCATCTGCGATTACCACGTCGATTAGCACAGCTGTCGAGAAAAAGATCCAAAAAAGAAACCATACGAATCTAATCATTTCCGTTTCCTCCGTGGTGATAGATAAATATGGTATGGGAACAGACACCACCGATAAAGCAGAGAAGTAAAGCGCCTTTCCACAAGAGCAACCTAATCGACATGGTTTTTGGCTTCAGTAGTTGCGGATTGCGCCCAATCATTGGCTGACTGAACACCCCTCAAGGCGCCTTCTTGCAGCGCATCTCCGGTGCGCTATAGCCCCAGGTGATCAACGCTTCGCCATGGTGTTCCCAAAAGGTCTCGTTGCGGCCCTGGTACTTGGCTCCGCTGCCGCTCGGCTGCAAGTACATTAGCGAGACGCTGTCTCCGTGTTCGGCGATCATCGTTGGAGGATCGGTTTGGAAGAAGGTAGCGACGACCTCGTTGGCAGGATTGTCCTCGCACATGAAACGGACCGGGCCATTGCCGGGAACAAGCCGATATCTGGCCTGCAGCTCGGCGATGCGGAGCTGGTATTCGTCCCGGACGCATCCGCGCTTATCGTCGCTCTTCCAGCATCCGTTGCGACCCTTGATCCAGCCTCTTTGCTCCGCTTTCAGCAGCGGGGGGTGCTCGTTGATCGCTTTCTTAGATGCGGCGGCGTAGACGCCGGAGAGCTTTCGGTCGAGCGCCGACAATTCCGTGTCCTCGCAAATCATGGCTTCGATGCTACCGGCCTTAACTTTGTCACAGGCGTATGAAGGACCTGGCGTCATCGCCGCTCGGCCGGCACCCTTGCCACTTTCTGGTGACGTGCGACTGGTCCGAACAATCTGATCGATATGACGACACCAGTCTTCGCTGTCCCTTCTCGGAAGATCCGATTTATCCCGAATACCGAGTTTGAACTCGATCACCGACTTCCATTCGTCGGACCCGATGTCCGGACCGTGCCCTTGGCCGTCGCCCGTTGGCACTTTCTCCTCTATAAACCGATACCATGCGTCGGAACAAAGAACCCTCGCCTCCGGAATCAACGTCCCACTATTGCTTGCTTCGGCGCAAGTAGCGGTAACGATCAAAAAAATGGTTATCCACCTGTTCATCAAAGCTCCTCCAAGACCACCGTCTATGTGAATTCAGGGTAGAGTTTTTTTGCACAATCGGGACAAATGCTGTGGCTGAATTGAGCCTCGGAATGGTTTTGCACATATTCTTCGACTTGTTGCCAAAACCCTTTGTCGTCTCTGATATTTTTGCATTGCGAACAGATCGGCACAAATCCTCGCAGTGTTTTCACTTCATCCAGGGCATTCTTCAGCGCCGTTATATCCTCGAGGATGACGACCGCGCCGTCAAACTTCTCGCTGACATCGAGATTCTTCGAAATTTTTACCCGGTATATGATTCTTTGGTTCGGTTTTCGGAGAACTTTTTCGAATTCCGTTGCGCTTTTGTCCTCGCCGTAAAAACGGTTGATTTCATCTTTCAACCACGGCAGCAATTCGTGAAGAGCATACCCGCCAAAACAGCCCGGCTCGAAAGACTCTTCAGTAGCATTGCGGGAATTCTCCATCTCCAGCTGCCGATCCCTCGACACGCAATAATATTGTGAGCCGGCGACCGAATCCTCCTTGAAAAGCCTGGTAGCGGCAAGGTTCATGTTGTCGACCTTTTTCCCACGATTCAAAATGATAACCGGATTCGGGATGCTCTCGAAAATCGTCAGATATTTGTTCTTTTCGTTGGTCATCAGGAGGTTACTGGTCTGCATGTCCAGTGCCGATTTATTCTCGTCGGCACCCGACCATTCGACGCAGAAACCGATCTCGATTCTGTCGAATATGCGGTTTATGAAACGTTCGTATTTCTCTCTGCCCGCAGAACCAATATTCAAGCGCCTGAGGAGATCAAGGTAAGCCTGCCGATAATACTTCATCAGGCCCAGGTACATGCCGAGGCTGACGCCGCGTTCTCTGTGCCTCTGGGCCTCGACAATGCCGAATTGGGCGACCGGGTCGTCCGCAAGATCTTCTTCCGGCCTTAACTCCAGATCGAAGTCTCGATTGCGGGCGGCCTCCCTAATCGATGCCGACAAACCGGCTATGGACAGACGCCAGGCCTCTTTCAGGGTCGACGTGTATGCCGCGTAGCCCTGCCGTTTGGCATAATCCAGAATGCACTGCATGAGCCAGTCTTCGTTGTCTCTCAGAATTTCGAAAAATGTCGCCATAAGATGTTTGCTCCCTGTAGTATCCCTTTTTCTCGAAAATCCGGAATGAGCGACTGGAAGAAGAGAAAGGAATTCTATCATAGTTTGATTTTTATATTTGAAACCGCTTCGGGATTGCCGATCTTGCCGCATCTACGGCGCCATATGCCGTCGCGCATAGCTGACTATAGCGGAACGACATCTTCCTTGTATCTGCGGTAACCTCGACAATCGCTCAAATTAGGTTATATTGATAAATTTAGCAGGTTACAAGTCCAACAAAACACCAGAAAATATAATACTGTGTGATAACAGGAGATTACTTACAATATGAGAGGACAGTTGATAGCTTAAACCCGTGCGATATGTTTCTTATGGCAATGCAACCTTTGTTGCAATGTCCCGAATTGTGAGTTGCATGCCTGCTCCAAATCTTTTAGTGTACGTGTAAAATTTAGGATTGGCAGAAGGAATGTGTATTTTTACAGGATGTTAAATCAATAGCCTCCTCGAATTTTAAAAATTTTCCCTTATGTTGTTATGTATTTTGTTCGTCGTTTCTAAAATCAGGAACATACAGCGGTAGGACCTCGGAGCCAACTATCAATAGAAAGAGAGGAGCAACACGAAGGTTTCCAGGCTATCCATTCTTTCAAGAGTATGACAGACTCAATTCGAAAAATATTACGCTAAAAAATTATGAGTTTCTTTTCACCCGCTTCAACGACCAATTCGGTAGCAAAGACATTGAATCCATCACCCCGGACGATATCCTGACCTTTCTGACCCGGCTCACCGAGGTTTGGCCCTATTTCACATACTGGATGAAATCAAAACATCAGCAATTTCCGCTTTTCTATCATAATATCGCATTAGATGGAAAATTTTCCATCTAATATTAATGTTGGGCATAATAAAATTCTAATTTTCAACTCAATTTAAATCTCAGAAATACCCTTGACATGTATATTTTTGTCATATACATTATTTATCATGAAACATGAATTTGATCAGTTCACTGGATTTCAATGGGATAAAGGTAATATTAATAAAAACCTGGACAAACATAACGTTGAAAACTGGGAGTGTGAACAGATTTTTTTTAACGAACCATTGATTATTTTAGGTGACCCAAAACATTCATTTTTAGAGAAGCGTTGGGCTGCATTTGGCAAAACTGATGCAAATCGGCATCTTTCGGTAATATTTACAAAACGAGATAAACTAATAAGAATCATTTCTGCAAGAGATATGAGTCGGAGGGAAAGGAAGTTTTATGAAAAAAATGGATAAAAAAATTCCGAAATTTAAAAATGAAGATGAAGAACGAGAATTTTGGGCTACCCATTCCCCTCTCGATTATTTTGACCCCAGCAAATTCAAGAGAGCCTCATTTCCGAAACTTAAACCCTCTCTCAAGTCAATTTCGATCCGGTTGCCCGAGGATATGTTGGCAGAGCTGAAGATTCTAGCAAATAAGAAAGATGTTCCCTACCAGAGTTTAGCCAAGATTTATCTTGCAAGACAAATTGCTTTGGAAAGGAGTTCCTCAAGTATTTCACAGGGCAAAAATGCTAATCGTTAAGTGAGGTGCCCAAGGCGCTCCACTGGACGTCGATTCCGCTGCGCTGCATCGCTGCCAGTGAGCTCAGACGTTGAGAATATCACCGTAAAATCGATCTCGATAAAAGCCACGATACTGACAGCAAAGCTGCACTCGTACCGTAATACTCTATCTGCAATTAATGACTGTTCACCTTGATCTCCGTTTAGGGGAGTGCTTCCGGTCGATTTCCGGGTGGGGTTTAACGTCCATTGGATTATTGGTTTCGTCAGTCCAGAAACTCCAATTTTTCCGCGCGGGCGATTTTCTGACCTCGCACCACGGATTGACTCGCTGTCGGTTGGGATATATTCATTTTTTTCGATAGCTCGATGGTGCTCATCCCAAGTTCTCGATTCCCCCAGTAACATACAACGCTTCGAGCTTTGACTGTTTTGGTATGTTTGCCGCCAGACAGCAGCTCCTTCTAGGAAATGTCAAATAGTTTTGCCACGCGTTTGATCAACCGTTCAAAGGCTTCCCGACACAAAATGGTTTTATAACGGTTCTGAAATAACTGACCATGGCGACGATGCCGGCAATTAAAGCTTACCGCATAGCCGGTCAAGAACCTGCGCATTACCGTGGCAATGGCGGTGGTGCCTGTCCTCGGCAACAAATACGCGTGGTTTGAAATCAAGGCCCAGGCAAAACAAGGCGTTGCGGTTTCTGATAAAACATTGTCAAGGCACTTTAAAAAATTATCCCGGTCAAAATCAACGAGAAATATCTTTCTGCGTTCAATCCCCCTTACAAAAATATGATGC
>Ga0316198_10001042_pt1 | contig 15799 bp, 11 predicted proteins | sample OudBieAanoxic_MG_FD_204935 | JGI IMG/M metagenome (GOLD analysis project Ga0316198, IMG submission 204935) | Coastal sediment microbial communities from Oude Bieten Haven, Netherlands - site A anoxic | ecosystem: Environmental > Aquatic > Marine > Coastal > Sediment | place: Netherlands...
CCAAAGCCTGAAGGATCTGCCAGTCCGGTTTGGCTTCTCCCGGGGGAGTGATGCCGCCTGCCGTGTACTGAACCCGCCGGGCGGCATTGGTGTAGGTGCCCTCTTTTTCCCCTACCGCAGCGGCCGGTAGGACGATATGGGCGTACTTTGCGGTCTCACTGGGGAAGATGTCCTGTACAATGAGCAAATCAAGTTTCTGGAGCATCCAGGTTACAAAATTGGATTGCGGTTCGGAAACAACCGGGTTTTCGCCGATAACATATAGGGCCTTGATTTTACCTGAGGCAATGTCATGGATCATTTCAGGCGCCGCCAGGCCGGGTAGGCCGGGAACATCCGCTCCCCAAATGGCTCCGACATGAACACAGGCGGCCTCGTCGTCAACCTCCATGTGGCCGGGCAACAGATTTGGCAGTGCGCCCATATCACCAGCGCCCTGTACGTTATTCTGGCCCCGCAGTGGTGAAAGGCCGCACCCGGGCTTTCCGATGTTACCGGTAAGCAAGGCAAGGTTTACCAGGGCAGTGACGTTATCGGTTCCGTGCGCATGCTGGGTCAGCCCCATGCCCCAGATGAATATGGTTTTTTTGTCTCGAAGCAGCTCGGCGGCATTTTCCAGTTCGGCTGGCGTTACCCCGGCACGTTTGCAGGCGGCATCACTATCAAGATTCTCAATCGTCTTGCGGAACGCCTTGAACCCGATAGTCTGCTTTTCGCAGAACGCGTGATCATGCCATCCGTTGTCGAGGATCATTTTACTCAATGCGTTTATCCAGAAAATATCCGTACCCGGTTTGACCTTCAGGTGCACGGCCGCATGTTTAACCAGGTCGGTTTCACGAGGATCGGCCAGAACCAGATTAAGACCGCCTTTTTTGGCACGTTTTTTAACCTGCATCCAGATGACCGGATGGGTAAACGTTGTGTGGGCGCCCACCAGAAAAACGGTTTCAGTGGCTTCGTAGTCCTCTAAAAAAGTACTGACGGCACCGTATCCCAGTTGCCGTCTTAACGCCGCTTCAGATGGACCGTGACACAGTCGGGCGCAATTGTCGATGTGGTTGTTGCCGATGACGGCGCGCTGGAACTTTTGCGAAAGATAGGCCTCTTCGTTGAGGATTTTACCGCTACAAAGCATTCCGATACTTTCGGGTCCGAACTTTCTGGAAATCTGCTTCAGACGTCGGGCGGCGAATTGGATGGCTTCATTCCAGGATACCAGATTCAGCTGATCTGCCTTACGGATATAGGGCTGAGTCAAACGCTCGGAATGATTCAAAAGCTCATGGACCGTAAACCCCTTGACGCAGGCGTATTTTGAATTCAGCTCAGGATTCCGCCCCGTCGCCCTGCTTTTTATCGGTCGGCCGTTTTCATCCAGCGACAGTTCTAGGTTGCAGCCAACTCCGCAGTAAGGGCATACAATAGGAATCGAGGAGACCATGATACGCACTCCTATGATTTGATTCAATTGAGCGTGTTTTTCTCAAGGTGAGGTGTCTGTCTTTTTACCCATCACTAATTTTATCCAAATATTACATAGTTCTATCTCAAACATGAATAAACTCTCATACGTGTATATTACATAGTCTGGGGATAGAACTTACAAACGAACAATAGACCCGGCACTGAATGTCATTGAGTCGTGCAAGTACGCTGATAAACTGCTTTTCGAAGTTGGCATCGGTCTTCGACAGAGAAGAATTCCCCGTGGGCCACATAGGCCCTCCCCATGCAGCCGGTGCCGCATTTCGCATAGGCTGTGCAGTCTTTGCAGGTGTCTATCCGGGTAAGCCGCGAGTGGCTGATTCGCTGTAATCGTGACCAGGATTCGATATTCTCGGCGATGACGGTGGTGAGGGGACGACCATAAACGCCCTTAGCCGCGAAGTTGTCCGCGTGCAGCATGACGCAGGGGTAGAGACGACCCTCCGCCGTGACATAGGGCGTTTCGATGAAGGTGCAGCATGTGCCGGCGGCATCGGCTGTATCCATAAACCATTCCAATGCGGATATGTTGCCGATTCTGTGATAGCGGTCTTTGAAGGTCTTATCGCGCTGGTAGAGTGCCAGCAGTTTTTTATATTGGGCGGGCATGGGCGGTGCAAGACTGCCCGGTTGCGCGGCCCTACCGCCGGGGACCAAGGTGCCCGTGACGAATTGGCCGATGCCCATGTCGTCGGCAATCTTTAGAAGATCGGGGATATCTTCAAAATTATGCTGCATCTCCGTAAAGGCGATGCAGATTTTAGAAGCCATCCCGTTGTTTGCCAACAGCCACAGCCCCTTCATGGTTCGGTCGAAGCTTCCCGGCCCTCTGACCCGATCATGTGGCACCGGTGTTGCCCCTTCGAGACTCGTCTGGATGATCAGCCCCTGGTTTTTTAAAGACAAAAGGGCCTGCACATGCGCCTGGGTAATCAGGATGGCGTTGGTCTGAAGACGGACCTCTCTGACGCCCGGCCGGGTGCATGCGAACGAGAGCAGATCCAACCAGTCGGGATGGGTAAGGGGCTCGCCACCCGTAATGACGATTGTTTTGGCGCCCAGGGTCGCAAAGCCATCAATCAGCCGCAACACCTGATTTTTGGGTACCTGCGACAATTTCTCGTCAGGAACACTGATCGGCCAGCAATGGCGGCAACTCAGGTTGCAGTGGTTGGTCACGGCCAGGGTCACCACCTGGGGCGGTTTCAGCCCGGCCTCGGCCAACCGCCGGATGATATCCATTTTTGTCGGGTTCACATGGTTAGCCCTTACGGTGTTGATGATTCCCTTCTCTGGAAGAGATTATTCCGCTTCGCCATATTGGGAAAAGAGGCGTTTTGCTGCGGTGATCCTGCTCGCCGGTTGGGCGACGAGATCCTCCGGCTCGCTGATCATCTGCCATATGGCGATGTCCACCGGTTCCTTAAACAGTTCCTCGGCTTTTCCCAACAAATCTTTCAGGTACGGCATTGCCAGATGTGCATCCAGATCTTTCTGGCTGACCCAGTTTTCATAGAGCATGAAAAGGGATGGATCGTCGGCGGTTTGGTGAAGGTCGTAGTTGATGCACCCGGATTCGGCCCGGGTCGGTGCGACACAGGATAGGATTGCGTCCCTGGCCGCCTCCTCCTTACCGGCTTTTGCTTTGAACGTCGCCACCACGGTGACTTTGCCATCGGCCATAAGTAACCTCCTTGGGTTAATGGTAGAACGTATCTCAAAAATAAGTATCAGGGGTCAGGGCAAGGCTTGCAACGCCGCCATGGACACTTTGACTATTTTTGAGATGGGTTCTGGTTTATCCTTCGGCTGTGGTCGGATCGATCTTACGTCTGACTTCCGAGATTTGGTTTGCCGGAAAGCCGCCTTTCTTGGCATGCTCCTCGATCATTTCCTTGTTGGGGGCGATGTAGACACAATAGATTTTATCATCGGTGACATAGCTTTCCACCCACTGAATCTGGGTTCCCAATTCACTCAACACCTGGCATGATTTTTGTGAAATCCCTTTAACCTGATCGTCTCCAAGATCGCCGGCACCCGGTAATTCGCGTTCGATGATGTACTTTGGCATGTTATTGCTCCTTTCAAATTAGTAAATAGGAAGTAGCTTCTGGCAACTTCAGTTCATTGAAGAACCTCAACCATGAATGATATATTCTCCATTTTAAATTGCGAATAAACGTATTCTATCGTTTATAAACAAGACTGTCTACGTAAAGTATTTATCCAGGCCCGTGTGGTGGTGCATTTGTAGAAAACGGTTTTTGCCCATTTTCGGCAGCATTGAGAGATACGTCCACCCCTCGTATGGCAGGCTGTATCGCTCGAGCCCCGGTTCGGTGCAATCTCGACATTCAGGAAACCGGCCGGCATGACGTCGGAATCGGGCGGCCTTCTCCGATGCCAGCAGTGCCTCGATGGGGCTTTGCGTCACGTTCCCCAGGCTGGTATTGATCATCGGGCAGGGAAAGAGCGCCCCCTGGCTGCGGATGAAAAAATAGTTGAATCCACAGGAGCAGGGTTTTTTCATCCGGCCGGTTCTAAAATAACGCACCAGACGCGCTTCGTGAAAGGACCACCGGGATGCCTCATTTTTAAAAAACCGGGCCATCTCTTGAACCTGTTCCCTTGTGAACGCCAGGTCTTCCGCCCGATCGGTGTTCAAGTATCTGCCTGTGGTTATGATGCAGGGAGAAATGATTGTAAAAAGATCATTTTTCTCTGCATACCGTACGATGGTGTCGAGCATTCCGACGTTTATCGGCAAGACAGTGGTTTTCAAGCCGACGATCAGGTTTGAAAAATCCGCTCGCAGACGATTCAGGCCTTGAATGGTTTGATCCACCCTGCGCCAGCCGCCCGGATAATTTCTTATCGCATCATGCAGATCACCCACGGCGTCCATGGCACAGACCATGATCAGATCCACTTCTGCGGACCGGGCTGCATGCAGAATGGTACGGCATTGGTCCAAAACGCGGCGGGACAGGAATCCGTTGGTGGTGACGGCGATGGACTTGAGCGATGCCAGATGGCGCTTTTTCAATTCGCATACTGCAATCAGCAATTCAGCCAGATCCGTTCGAAGAAACGGTTCACCGCCGGTAATATCCAATTCCACAAGATCGGTAAACAGATCGCTTGACAGCAGCGACAACCACGCTTTGGCGGAGAGCGACGGGGTATCCCGGGGGACTCGCCAGATATTGCACATGATGCACTTGGCAATGCACCGGTGGGTGACCTCGAGGCTCACTGCTCGGGGCTTCTGCACCCTCCCGGACAGACGCAGGTAACGAAACCGGAATCCGTTTTTGATCAATTGTCCTGCCAGCGGCATTATTGACTCCGCCATGGGAAAGCCTCCCGAAGAAACCGGAACAACGAATTGCAAGACCAAATTACTAAATCCGTTTATGAACGATCCGTGGCAGCAGCGGGTTGAAATTGAGCCGATGAATGCACTCCCACCATACACCGGATTGATAGGAAGCTTGTTCCAAAGTGAAAAAGAGCAAAAACGACAACGGACTCAAATGTGGTCTCTTGACCGCGTACTCCACCATGCCGGCTGTCAGATGCATCCCGAAAATAACGGCAGCGGTCAAGGGAGAAAAAAGCAGGACCACCGGCACGACGATGAGGTAATATCGGGATATAAAACTGCAGCAATGATAGACGAAAGATAGGTAGCCGCGGATGATGGCCGCGAAAACCTGCCATCGTGTGACTGGAATCTGCCGTGTCTTCAGTTTGCCGTGTTTTTTCATACCATCCGCCAGAAACAGACCCGCGCCCAGGAAAATGGGCAGGGCAGTCTTCAGGACCATCGCCACAACGACGCTCAGCCAGAAAAAGGATTCGGACCAGGGCAGAAACAGGGTTTTTACCCGGCCGGTGTGCAACTGCTGGAGCATGGGTTCGGAGGTACCGTAATCGAAACGTCGCGCACAAAAGGCGGCCAGCCGGTTGCGGTGCTTGTGGGACACCCTTCCCATGGGCCGATATTCCAAAATATGCCCCGCGTCCTGCAAACGCCAACAGAGATCGACATCTTCGCCCACATGCAGGGTTTCCCGGAAACCACCCAGGCTTAGGAAAGCCTCTCTTCTCACCAGGAAGTTACAGGTGGGCACATAAAAAAATCGCTCGGCCTGTTCGGACCGCTTGAACCAGGCACCGATTTTAAGGGCCGACTTGACCTTTTCATAGTAGTCCAACCCGTTTTCTTCCAAGGCGGCGTCGACCCAACCGCCCACGGCACCCAGTGAATGATCCCGAAAGGCGGGCACCAATTCCCTGAGCCAGTTGGGATCGGCCAGGCAATCCGAATCGATGAATGCCAGGATATCGCCCTGAGCGGCTTCGGCGGCCCGGTTACGGCAATAAGAGGCCTGGCGGTGCTGCTGCATCCGCAGCAGGCGAACCTCGGGGAATCGGGCCACCGCCTCGCAGGTGGCATCGTCCGAGGCATCGTCCACCACGATAATCTCCAGCTTGTCGGCTGGATAATCGAGGTGCATCAATGAGTTAAGGCAGGCGGCAATCTCCGCCGGCCGGTTTCTGACCGGTATGATGACGGACACCGACGGATAGTCGGCTTCATTGAGCAGGGCAAACCCTTGTTGGGCGAGGTAGCCCTTTTGAATCAGGGTGTTAAAGAAGCGTTCGATCTGTTCGGCAGGAATATGGGGAGCCGCTGCGGAGATGCGTTCCAGCGGCACCCACCCATCATGGCCCAGGCAGGCCAGTACCGCATGCCAAGACGCATGGATAAATACAGCCCGCAGCGGAAAGTGCAGCACCAACAAAGCTTTGCCGTTGGGTAGGCGGTGGTAGCGGGCTGACGGTCTCAGCCGAAAGCCTAATGGGTGGTTATTGGTCCGCACTGTGCGATTCGAGGAAGCCATTGGCTTGCAAGAAAGCGATAATGCCCTCGACCTGAGATTCGGGACTACCGGTCAATACCTCTCCCGTTTTCTCCACCTTGCTGCCGGTGAGAAGCTGCATGATACGCTCATAGGCATTCAAACGGCTGTCAGGCGCGGTGACGAGCTTGGGACGAGGGCGCGGTTGAAAACGATGGGTACAGACGATTTTAGGGGCCTCGACGTCGGCGCCATAATCCAATTGCCGGGGGACATAGCCCTCGGCCCATTGCCTTTGGCTAAATTTAGGCATCCGCAGATCCGGCCCCAGATCCACACTGAATACGGCCGGCAATTTGCACTCTATGATCTCGCGAACCCCGCGCCCGGCGCTTCGCTGCACCTTTAGCGTGCCGCCAGTTGAACCCGTTGATGGATCGGTGATGGTAAGCTCGGTGATCGCCGATACGAAGGGCAGGTCGAGGCGATGAGCCAAAAGCGCCCCCACCTGACCGCTACCTTTGTCGACAGACGCCTTACCGCACAGCACCAGATCCCCCTTGAGTTCCTTCACGGCCTGGGCCATGAGATCCGATTTGACTGACGGATCGGCTTGATTGAGGGGGTCAGCCTGATCGAGGGGATCGGACGAGATTGCATCGCTCTGTGAAGGAGGTTGTCCATTGACATCGATCTGGTAAAGATCGTCGGCTCCGGCGGCCAGGCATCGGCGAATCTCTTCTTCGGCGATCATCGGCCCCAGGGTGAGCAGTACGACGGCAATGTCCTCATGTTCATCTTTCAACCGTAGAGCCAGTTCCAGGGCGGCTTCATCGTGAGGGTTGACGCGATAGACGTTGTCTTCGGGGGAAATATAATGGGATTGGGGTGATGATCCCGTTCGCGTGTAGGTATGTCGAATTTGCTTGGCGCAGACGATGATTTTCATTTCATCCTCTTATAGCGTTACATGAATTGATGTTTTCGGTGAATCATAAACCCAGAACCTCTGAACCACGGACGTCTGAACCCTGAACCCCTAACCCATTGCATCGGCAACGATGTCGATAACATCAGCCACCTTGGGCGTTTTTTCCAGTTCGAGGGATTTGACGCCGTCGTCCAGCATCACCAGACAATAAGGGCAGGCCGTGCCGATCAAATCGACATCGGTCTTGACCATCTCCTCGGCCCTGACCACATTGATGTTCTGGCCGATGTTTTCGTGCAGCCACATGCGTCCACCACCGCCGCCGCAGCAAAAACCGCTCTCCCGGTTGCGCGCCGTTTCTTTGAGCTGGGTGCCCGGCACGCCCCGGCAGATCTCCCGGGGCGGCTGGTACACCTGGTTGTATCGGCCCAGATAACAGGCGTCGTGGATGGCCATTCTATCGGCCACGGGATACTTCAGGGCGATGCGTTTGTCGCGGACCAGGTCCATGACCAGTTCGGTGGCATGGATCACGTCCAGCTTGAAGCCTAGCTGCTCATAGTCACTTTTCAGGGTATTCAGGCAGTGGGGGCATAAGGTAACGATCTTTTGCACCTGATACTGCTCGAAACGCACGATGTTGGCCCGGGCCAGCTTACGAAAGAGAATCTCGTCGCCCAACCGCCGGGCCGGATCGCCGCAACACAACTCCTCTTTTCCCAAAATGGCGAACCGGATGCCGGCAGCCTTGAGAATCTTGACCATGGCCCGGCTGGTCTCCTGGTTTCGGGGATGAAAGGCCCCGGAACAACCGACCCACAAAAGTATTTCTAAGTCATCTTCGGTTCGGGAGGCAGTCTGGAAAAGCTCGGGAACCTCACGGTTCATGGCCCAGTCGGCCCGATGGGCCACACCTTCGCCCTGAACATCGCCGTAGATGTCCAGGTTCCGGATCATCAGCCGGGCCTCGGCAGGCAGCCGGGCCTCGCCCATGACCTGATAGCGCCGCATGTCGATGATCTTATCCAAGGGTTCGATAAAAACCGGACAATGTTCTACACAGGCCATGCAGGAGGTGCAGGCCCACATCTCATCCGCACTGACGGCGTTCTCCAGCAGCGGCGGTTCGTGCCCATTCGCCAAATGATTTTTATCTGCGCTGACCGTCTCCATCTGCTCCCGGATGTTGCGGATGATCTTGCGGGGCGACAGAGGTTTACCAGAGATGACGGCCGGACAGTTTTCATCACACCGGCCGCAGGCGACGCAGGCCTCCGCATCCAGCATTTGTTTCCAGGTGAGATCGTCAACCGTTTTGGCACCGATCTCTCCGCTTTCTATCGATGGATGCGTCAACGCGGCCCGGGCACCCTGTTTTCTGTATAATACGTTCAAGGGGGAGGCCACGGCATGGCGCATGAAGGTAAAGGGAATGGCCGCGATAAGAAAAAGCACGGCAAAAAAATGAAGGCGAATCATCATCTGCATGAAAAGCGGCGAGGCCGGGGATATCAGGGAGAAAAACCATCCCAAGGGCGACGGCCAAGGGAACCCATCGGCCCGCAGGATGCTCAGCCGCGCGCCTTCGGCCAAGAAGCCGGAAAAAAGGATAACCAGCATCAGAAGCATGGGCAGCAGGGTGCGCGAGGGCCCCTCGGCATCCTCACATCTTAATCGTCGAACCAAAAGAAGCAGGATGCCAATCAACAGGGCCATGCCGGCCAGATCCTGAATCAGAGAAAGCAGGTTGGCTGGGGCCTTGGGAATATTGAAACCGAATTGGGCGGCAAGGATCACGATCAGGGGAATTATCAAGCCCCAAAAGACCGCCAGATGCGCCCCTCCCACCGCTGGCCGTTTCAGCACATCTCGGTGCGCCAAGACAGATGCCATCAGGCCCTGCCAGTCACCGGAGATGCCAGCAGGTTTCTTTTCCCGCCATAGCGACCAACGCCTTGCCAAACCAAGGGCCATGGTAAGAAACGCCAGTGCGATCAATAACAAATCGAATGTGGTCAACAATGCCTTCAACGCTCAACTCCTCATTAACGGATTTATCTTTGGGTCTTGTCGTTTAAGCCATCGGTGTCGATCTGACGGGAACGTGCCCGAAGGCGAGATTTAAAAAACCGAACCAGCAGTGCAGCCAGGCCACATACAATAAAGACCTGGTATATCGATGCGGCGGCGAAAATGACCGGTTGGGATTGCCGGTTCGCCTCGGGGTGCATTTCCCCCCATACAGCGTCGGCCGATGCCTGCGAATAATGGCACTGGTAACAATTCTGGTCGTTGATCGGTTCCGATTCGCCATGGGCGCCGGCGCCCTGGTGACATCCCAGACAATTGGTCTTTGCATATGCGTTAGCGAAATCGCCTTTGTTGTGAGAAGCGATCTGGAAAGCGGGAAACCATGAAAAATAGCCGCTCTCACCGGTGGTGGTCGGGTGGCATCCGCCGCAGGTGACCGGCAATTGATCCGCATGGACAGCAGAGGCTGGATCGGCTGCGGATCGGATGTTGTGCTGGCTGTGACAGTCGTGACATTGGATGCGGGCCTCCTCCGGGCCGTGCTGGTTCTCCTGCTCGTGGCAGGTGCCGCAGTCCACGGCACCGGACCCCTCCTCGCTCTGGTGCGTATCATCAACCACACCGGTATGGCAGTCCTGACAGGTGAGGTCCTGGCTGTGAACGTCGTCCTGGTAGGCATCAACATCGATATGCCGGTCGCTTTCATCGCTGCCTGTGCGGTGGCATTCGATACAGGCCGCGTCGGTATAGTCCGTTTCCGTCTCGCTCGCAGCCACTCCCACGGGGGTGGTTGCCAGCAGAGCGATGAGCATGGCCCAGCCTAAAAAAGATGGGTAACGATATCGGTTCATTTATGGTCCTCGATAAGAGAGATCAGCAAAGGCAGGATTTCATGGACGTCGCCGACCACACCCAGATCGGCGAAGCGAAACATGCGTGCCCGCGGGTTGCGGTCGATGGCGATGACCTGTTGGGCTTTTTCCATGCCCGCCGTGTATTCATTGGCACCCGAGATGCCGCAATTGATGATCAATCGGGGGGAAACATACTTGCCTGTCTGGCCGATCTGACGTTCGTAGGGCAGGTCGCCCCAGTCGATGATGGGCCGGGTGCCGCCCACGGATCCCCCGATGGTCCGGGCCAAGTCATGGATGATATCGAAGGCGTCTGCCTTTCCGACGCCGCGTCCCCCGGCCACGATGATATCGGCCTCGGATAGATCCAAGTCTTCCGGCGCGGCTTCGATCACCTGCACGGTGCGGGTTTTCAGATCATCGGCCGGCTGCGGCAAGGCAACCTGGGTCACCGTTGCCGCCGTGTCCCCATCGGGATGGGTTTCAAACAATACGGCGGGCAGAAACACGACAATGGGTGTTGGGCAGGTATCGAGCGTCACGTCCTCGAAGAGATACCCATTGGCTACCGGCCGAACGGCCCGAGCGGTGCCGTCGGCGGCCATGGAAAAATCCATTGCTCGCGTGACCAGGGCCGTGTTCAGCATGGCGGCCACCCGTTGAGCCAGGTCTTCGGTTTCCGCTGACTGGGCCATGAGCAAACAATTTGGATTCTCTTTATTGACGATATCAAACAATGCGCGGGCGAAAATTTCACCTTGATAGCGATTCATGCGATCATTGGTCGCATGCAGCACCCTGTGAACGCCATAGGTACCCAGCAATTCCAACTCCGATTCGGAAGCGGGCCCCAGGGCGACGGCGGTTACCTGCCCCGCATCACCCAGCTCGGCGATGAGCCGTTTGGCTTCGGTGACCAGACCGTAGGTGCCCTCCTCGATCTCGCCCTCTCTTTGTTGAACCCATATCCAGATATCAACCATGGCCTCTCCTATATGGCTCTGCCGATGCGGTGGCCTTCGATAATGGCCATGTCCGTCTTGCGGGGGGCCACGCAATCGCCGACCCGGTGTATTTCGTCAACGTTGCCTTTCAGCTCAAAGTAGAGACTATCGCGGGCGATATTGCCCGCGGCCAACACAACCGTATCGTAGCCGTCGAAATCGATCATTTCATTGGAATACACATTCAGTCCCTTGACCAGGGTGCCCTGGATCTCGAGCACGGCGATGTCGGGGGTGAAGGTCACCCCTTTATTGGCCAGCCGGTTACGGGTGAGATAGAGATCCTGAAGGGGTCCCAGGGCCGATCCGATAAACAGCGCCGCGGTAAGTACATGAACCTGCTTGCCGCGATCCGCCAGCAGCTCCGCCGTCCCCGTGGCCTGGTGGTGGCCGTCCTGGTCGATGAGCAGGACCTTATCGCCGACCTCCACCTCATCGGTGAGAATCTGCACGGTGGTCACCACCTGAGGTGAGCTGTATTCGCCGGGAAAGGGTGCGGTTTTGGGGGTTGAACCGGTGGCGATCACCACCACATCCGGCTGTTCTTCGAGCACCATCTGAGCCGTGGCCTCGACACCCAGGCGGATGTCCAGTTCGAGCTTGTTCAGCTGGCTCACCAGCCAGCGGGTGACGCCGGTGATCTCCTGGCGGCCGGCCGCTTTGCCGGCTAAAATGTTCTGGCCGCCGACCTCATCAGCCTTTTCGAACAGGACGACGCGATGTTTGCGCACGGTGGCCACGCGAGCCACTTCCAGACCGGCAGGCCCCGCCCCAACCACCACGACCTTCTTGGGGGTGTCGGTCGATTTTAGGGTGCCAATGCCCAGGGCCTCTTCTTCACCTGCGGCCGGGTTGTGAAGACATCCCAGGCGATAACCGAGCCCCATGCGGGCGATGCATCCCTGGTTGCAGGCGATGCAGTTACGGATGTCGTCCGTGCGGCCCTCCATGGATTTGTTGGGTAGTTCCGGATCACAGATCAGGGCCCGCACCATGCCGATCATATCGGCCTGGCCGTCTTCCAGGATCTTTTCCGCCAAATGGGGGTCGTTGATCCGATTGGTGCAAAATACCGGCAGGTTGACCACCGACCGCATGCCGGTGGACAAAGGCACCGTATAGGCCAGCGGGGTGTGCATGGAGCCTTCCACCAGGAAAAGATTATAGAATGTTCCGATACTGAGGTCTAAAAAGTCAAGTTGCCCGGATGCCTCCAACCGGACGGCTACCTGTTTGGCGTCTTCATGGGTGAGCCCCCCCTTTGGATGCATCTCATCGGCATTGAGTCGAATCCCGAGGGTAAAATCGGGCCCCACGGCCTTGCGGACCGCATCGATCACTTCGAGGGCGAAACGGCAGCGGTTCTCCATGTTCCCGCCGTAGGCGTCCTGCCGGTGATTGGTGAGGGGTGACAGAAACTGACGGACCAGGGAGCTGTGGCCCAGTTGTAACTCGATGCCGTCAAACTCGCCTTCGACCGCATTTTTGGCGCATATGGCGAAATAGTTGATGCATTCATGGATATCTTCGAGCTCCATGGCCTTGCAGGTTTCCCGAAAGATGGGATCTTTGCCGGTCGACGGTCCCCACACCGGTAATCGGGAGATCTTGCCGTCTCCCTGCATGCCGTTGTGATTGAGCTGGGCGAATATTTTGGTGTCGTATTGGTGAATGGCGCTGGTCAGCCGTTTGAAACCTGGAATCACCTCCGGTTCATAGACATCCACCAGCTTGTCGTAGGGGTGATCCGTGGGATGGATCCCCATCTCCTCGGTGATGATCAAACCGACGCCACCTTTGGCCCGTTCCCGATAATAATAGACATGCCGGTCGCTGATCAGATTGTCCACCGCATAGTTGGTCATATGGGCGGCAAAATTGATCCGGTTGGGCACCACCGTGGCGCCAATTTTGAGTGGTGAAAAAAGATACTTGAATTCGCTCACAACAATTCCCCCACCTGTCTGCCTTCGAAAATCGCCATGTCGATTCCCCTTGGTGCAACGCAATCTCCGGTTCTGTGCACTTCTTTGACCTGGCCCTTCAGCTGGTGGTAAAGGTCGTCATCAACCGTATTGCCCACATCCAGGATCACCGTATCGTAGTCGTCAAGGCGGATGGATTTGTTGGTGTATATGTCGCGTGCCTTGACGCACAACCCGCCGGCGCTTGTATCGATCTCCAGGATATCAAGATCGGTCCTGAAGGTGGCGCCCTGCTGCAGCAGGCGCTGTCGCCCCAGGTAAAGTTCCCCGCGGGGAGCCAGTTCGATGCCGATGAACAGATCGCTGGTGACCATCTCTACCTTTTTGCCCTGTCCGGCCAGCATTTCTGCAGTGGCCATGGCATGGTGTCCGCCGTCTTCATCAATATACAGCACCTTTTCGCCTACCGGGTGAGTGCCTCGAATGACGTCATATCCGGTTAAAACGGCCGGTGGACCGTAGTCGCCAGGGAAGGGTTTTGAGATGGGTACGGAGCCCGTGGCCACCACCACGGCATCCGGGGCCTGCTCAAGAATCAGTTCCGGTGTGACCGTTACCCCCGTTTGAATCGGTATGCCGTGTTCACTGAGCATATGGCTGAGGTAGCGGGCCACCCCCTGCATGGCGCCGCGCCCGGGTCGCTTGTCGATGAGCTTGATTTGGCCGCCCACGCTGTCCGACTTCTCATAGACTGTCACGTCGTGACCGCGTTCGTGGGCCACCCGGGCGGCCTCCATCCCCGATGGTCCTGCACCCACTACGATGACCTTTTTTTTCTTGCCGATGGGCTGCCAGGCCTCTTCGCCGGTCAGAGGTTCGTCGCCGACCTGAGGGTTCTGGATACACCCCAGTGCCTTGGATTGATTGACCCGGCCGACACACCCTTTGTTATCCTTGACACAGTAGCGGATATCCGCCAAGCGGCCTTCCTGGGTCTTTTTGACCATGTCCGGGTCGCTGATCATGGCTCGCACATATCCCACCATATCTGCCTTCCCATCAATGATGAGCCGTTCGGCTTTGCCCGGAAAACCGATCTGGTAGCTGGCCATCACGGGAATACCGACTCCGTTTTTGATCTGTTCAGCCACATCGACGGTAAAACCGAAGGGGATGTGCTGGGAGGGCATAATCAGGTGAAGGTTGTAATAGGTACCCACGGCAACATTGATGAAATCAACGGCACCGGTGGCTTCCAATGCCTGGGCCATGGGAACGGACTCCTCGGGAGCGATGCCTCCCCAGAATTTCTCATCCGCGCAAAGGCAGACACCAATGGTGAAATCGCTGCCCACGGCCGCTCGAACGTTCTCCAGAATCTTCAAGGGAAAGCGCATCCGGTTCTCGAGGCTGCCGCCGTATTCGTCACCGCGATGGTTGCTGATGGGCGATAGAAACTGGCGCAACAGCGATTCCGGCCCCATGTCGATTTCAAGTCCGTCGAATCCGCCTTGTTTGACCCTGGCGGCAGCCTGACCGAATGCCTCGGCAATCTCGGTCATGTCTTCGGGTTCCATGGGCTTGCAGGTTTCGCCGAATACGATGTCGGCAACAGCGGACGGCCCCAATACGGCCTTGCGGGTCACCGAGCCACTGCTCTGAAATCCGTGATGGTTCAGCTGGGCCATGATCCGGGTATCGAATTGATGGACGGCATCGGTGAGTTTTCGAAAGTCCTCCACCACCTCCGGGCGATGAACCTCGATCAAGGTTTCCCACGGGCGGTCATCCGGGTGAATCGCCAGTTCCCCGACGATGATCAAACCGCATCCACCCTGGGCCCGCCGTCGGTAATAGGCGATATGTCGGTCTGTGATCCGACCGGATTTACCGAAATTGGTACGATGGGCCAACAGGCTGATGCGGTTCGGCAGTTCGGTTCCCCTCATTTTCAAGGGGGAAAATAGATTTTCATACATGTTCGGTTTCACTTTAACGGGTTGTTTATTGTTCATATGATTTGCTGACGAATGACACAAGATACAAATGAAGCCATTAGCAACTTATGCGCCATGGTTCGATCTGAAAATAGCACGGAACAATCAAGCGGTCTTTACCGAATGTTCATGGTCTTATGAAAATCAAGTATCGACAAAATGTTAGAGGTCTGTGGTATGGAAAAATAACGATTGTTTAAGGTAAATATCAGAGAATTTCAAAATTTTGGGAGATAGCTGTCGTAAGAATTTGTGTCCAATATTGGGACATCCAACCCCATCCAGTTTAATCAAATTTGAAGGTCACGAATTAAAATGCTTGTCAATTCTTCAGATCCATTGTCAAATTGCCTAAAGGTGGCAGACTGATGGCCCTGCAGAGCGATCATCGCAAATTGGAAATTTTTCATTCACATCATTTTTTTTGAGAAAATTACCACATCCTTTATTAAAAATTTGAGTTGCCAGCCTCTATTGGTCCAGTGCAAGATAGATTACAAGAACCGAATCTATCAGACATGCCAGAAACGACAGATTCCTTGCCAAAAAATGGAAATAACATACAATAGCAATATGTTAAAGATATGAAATGTAAAGCCGTAGCGATTGTCAAACAGGGAGGACCATATTTACGATCCACGCTGAATTACAAGATAGTGGGCGGCTAAGTTGCGTAATGGCTGGTTAGTCGAATGTCG
>Ga0316198_10001043_pt1 | contig 15792 bp, 14 predicted proteins | sample OudBieAanoxic_MG_FD_204935 | JGI IMG/M metagenome (GOLD analysis project Ga0316198, IMG submission 204935) | Coastal sediment microbial communities from Oude Bieten Haven, Netherlands - site A anoxic | ecosystem: Environmental > Aquatic > Marine > Coastal > Sediment | place: Netherlands...
TGCAGTATTCGCCAAATGTACATGAGAATCTATCAAGCCCGGGATCAGAAATTTTCCTTTTCCGTCTATTACTTCAAAAAGGACTGACTTTTTTGGTTTTTTCTTACCCACGTAAATGATCTTTTCATCCGCAATAATGACATTACCCACCTGACTGGTTATACCTCCATTGTTAGCGGAAATTATGGTGATATTCTTTATTAGCAGTTTCTGTGGATCGCTTTGTGAATGAATTTGCGCATAAAACAGTGATAAGGCAATAATTAGTAATCTGGTCATGTCTATATGTCTCAAAATAAAAATTTTGTTACGACACGGAATAAAATAAATAATAGCTTACTTCAGACTGAGAAAAACTTACATTAATAATTAGTCAGATATGATTGCCCATTATACTTGTAAAATTTCTTCGATCATTTTTAGTTCCTCAGGAGCAAATTCCATTTTATCAAGAATTCCAACTGCATCCTCAATTTGCGATACTTTGCTTGCACCTATGATTACTGAGGTTACTCTTTTATCCCTTAAAACCCAGGAAAGTGCCATCTGTGCCATTTTTTGTCCTCTCGATTCTGCAATTTCATTCAGCCTTTTTACCTTAGCTATCTTTTCAGGGGTGATGTCTGATGATTGTAAATAACTATCCGCTTTTGATGCCCTGGAGCCTTCAGGAATACCACTAAGATATTTATTGGTTAACAACCCCTGGAATAAAGGACTGAATACTACGGAACCAACGCCATTTTGTGCGAGTACATCCAATAAACCATCTTCTACCCATCTGTTGAACATACTATAAGACGGTTGATGAACCAGGCATGGTGTACCGAGTTCTTTCAAAATAGTTATTGCTTTCTGTGATTGTTCCGGGTCGTAGGATGAAATACCTGCATACAACGCTTTTCCGGATCGTACAATCTGATCCAGGGCTATCATGGTCTCTTCGAGAGGAGTATTCGGGTCGGGCCTATGACTGTAAAAAATATCTACATAGTCCAGTCCCATTCTTTTAAGACTTTGGTTACAGCTGGCGATCAGATATTTCCGGCTTCCCCATTCTCCATATGGTCCGGGCCACATATCATATCCTGCTTTGGAAGTGATAATCAATTCATCTCTGTAGGATTTTAAATCAGACTTTAGAATTCTTCCAAAAGTCTCTTCTGCAGAGCCATAAGGAGGTCCATAATTATTGGCAAGGTCAAAATGTGTAATCCCCAGGTCAAATGCCCTCCGCACCATATTTCTGCCATTTTCATATACATCTATTCCTCCGAAGTTATGCCATAACCCCAGGGAAATTGCCGGAAGTAATAAACCACTGTTGCCACAACGGTTGTATTTCATTTTTGTGTACCGATCTTTATTTGCAGTGTATTTCATTTGTGATAAACTATTTTTTGGCCATTTTCAACCTATTTCTAAAATTAGTATTTCGTAAAACTTGTGACTCCTATTCGGAAATTCCATGCCCGGTATCAACGGCAGTACGTACCATATTCCAGTCTACTTCGCCCAATAGAGCGCATTCTGCTCCGAGTATGAAACGATCAGGGGCATCATTAAGAACCGCAGTAACCCGTTGTTTAATCTCTTGGTCCGTTCCTGTAAGAATGGGTCCTCTTTTCTCCAATCCACCCATTATAGGTCGCTCACCAAACATAGTATACAGCTCTTTAAGCGGGACTTTTTTTCCGGCTATTACATCGCTCAAATTTACAATGTGACCCGGATAATCCACAAACGGACTCACATCATCATAGGGCCCTTCATAATCACAAATATGTAAAACATTGCAGATACAGCCATCATTTATTTCATTCTGAACCACCATATCAGTAGGTTTTATATAATCCAGAAAAATATTGGGATCCTGAAACCTGAAGGCTTCATTACCCTGGGTAGGCGCTAAAAATCCGTCGACTCCAATTTTTTTACATTCTTTTAAAAAGATCATTACACTTTCCGTAATTATTTCTAAGCCTTTTTTTACACTTTCAGGATCTTGTTTCAGATGTTCGGTAACCAATTGGCTGGTAACACTATGACCGGCACACATAAATGGGGAATAAAAAGTGGCAATAACTGGTGCCAACTTCTTACCTTCCCTGACCAACTCTTTGACTACGTAGAGTTGCTTTTCGTAATAGTCTTTCTTATAAAATGGCATATTTGCCCAGTCTTCCGGTTTTTTTATATTATCGATAGGCGGAAACAATGCTTCATACTGGATTTTTATAAAATCCATATCAATCGCCTTAAAATATTCCAAATGTCTTGCAACTGCGGCATCACCCCATTGATATCCTTCACCAAAATGAATAAAAAACCCACTGGGGATATAATCCTGTTTTCCAGTGGATGTCAGGAGATTTAATACCGCTTCTCGCTTGTCGAAGTTTGGTGCCGATTCACAGGAGCCAAGGCTGAAAGCACCTAAGCCGGCAGCATAGGTCCCAGCGGAGATTAATCCCATAGATTTTAGAAATTCCCTTCTTTTAGTTGATTGTATATCCATAAGTCAGACTTTTATACAAATGAATTATGATGATTGTCTTTTTGATGTACTAAAGATAGGGAGTCCTTGTTCATTTGTCTTCTTTCAGGACCGAAAAATAGGGGATTTACTCAAAAAATAGAATTCAATACTATTTTGAGCGCAGAATAATAAATAACTAGTGTCAGCGCTTATTGTACAAATCACTATAAATAGAGTACAAGGTGTACAAAGGGTTCACGCTACCCAACAGGTCTTAGGAAGCAGTTAAAATCAAAGAAATGTGCTTTTAATTAAAGCGTTCAGTTGTAAATTTTGTGATTAGCTTATAGAATAAAACGTTTTATCCTATTGGAGTCGTCCTTTAAAAAAACTTCTCCTTCAACCAGGTCAATGGCATAATTTGGTTTTCTGTTTTTCCCCAGAGGAATACTGCTTTCACTTTCACCGGTATCTTTATTAATTTTTAAAAGTTCAATTCCATTTTCGCTTTTAGTAAGGACCATGCAATAATTTCTGGCCTCTTTGGTGGCTTTAAATCTTTTATTGGCCGCAGCAAAAGCCATTGCAGCTGCGCTGCCTGCTGATTTTCCCATATCATTGTAGGCTGTTCCCAGTTGGGCTAAAGTTTGTCCTTCAATTGTATTCAGTCCTTGTTGGGCTCCTGCCTGATGTAAAACTCCGGAAGTCATTGTACTTACTGCAGATACATATCCTGCATAAATAGTTCCGGCAAACAGCAATGCTCTTTTCCATCCTTCTTCCCTGGGTGAGGCATAATATTTTTGAAATAAGAGTTCACCATTATAATCATACATCGCAAAATTTTGATCGGAACTTAAGAGGATCCCTTTTTCTCTGATTTCTAAAGTATTGGGAGATTCCTTTTCACTAAATTTTATGGATTCTGTGGCTGCCATTTCTATTGCTCCACTTTCAAGGTTTATGGTTTTTACAGCTCCTGCTTTGTAGTCAAAGGCATATAACTGGCTCCCGTTTCGATTCACCAATTTATAATGGGTTTTCAGATCTTTGTCCCACAGAAGATCTCCTGTACTAGTATTTACAATATTCATTTCTTCAGCAGTGGCATATAGTATTCCGTTAACTGTATTAATGGTGTAGCCTACATGGCCTTTAACTTTGATGGTTTTATCAAATGTGAAGAGTCCGTTTTCAGTATCGAGATAATTTAAAAAGTGTTTTTCGTTTCTGCTGGTGATGACCAACAAACCGTCTTGGGTTGGGGTGTAATCATAGACTCCTCCTTTTATACTTATCCCCTTTCCTTTCTTACCCCAAAGTCCCGCACCATCTTCCATGGCGTAAAGATTTACCCTGGAATTTTGTTTTCCTTGTGGCAGGATCAACAGATCATTATTTACCCAGGACGTTAAACCCAATTCACCTTTAACCTCTATAGGATCATTCCAAAGCATTTCTCCATTCGCAATATCATATGCCATATATGAAGAAGTAAAGCTTACAATGGTACTTCCATTGGAGGACATGGATTGGTTTTCATTTCGCTGTTCTGATCCTATGATAAAATATTCCCCGGATGGATGCATTTTAAAATCGAGCTTAATTTCAACGGATCCAGATGCTGCCACTGCAACATCCTTAAGCAGATTGCCAAAAGCACCCCCCATTTTACTCAACTGCTCGGCCTCCTTTGAATTATCTATACTCCAGATAACATCACCTGTTTTAGAATTAATTTTTACATTCTTCAGTAAGGTGATGCCTAACAATTCGTCTGCATTTAGCTCAACCAGGTCTATTAACTTACCAAAACTACCTTCTTTACTCCAGCGTACCGAGCCGGTAGCAATGTCAATGGAAAGTGCCATGTCCTCTCCCGATACAGATTTCCCGGCTACTACTATGGCATTGGATTGGTAAAGCACAAAATGTTGCTTTACCTTATTAATACCATGCTCAAAAGAGTTAAAAACACGCTGTCCATTGAACAAATTAATTATAAACAGCCCCTTGTTTGTCTCAATTTTGGCAAAGGGTGAATTGTCCAGTTCAGAAAAAGACGTTTCACTCAAGCGCCCAAAAGTTTCATCATTCCAGATCACATCTCCGCTGTTCGTATCAATCCCATACAAACCTGAATCTGTTTGCACTATATAATTACCAAGGGCACTAACTGTCTGCCAATTTACTTCTTTGTCAAAAGTTGAGGTCCATGTTTCTTCAGATTGAGAAAATATGGAAATACTTAGGAAGAGAAATGAGAATGTACTTATTTTTTTAAACATTGTAGTAGGTATTTGGATTTTTAATTTTAAAGTTGTGATAACCTGATACAGATAAAAAACATCAATGATATGCAAGGTCTATAGACCCGTTAAGGTATGCTGGTTATAGTCGTCAATCATCTTTACAAAAGAAGCTGCAAACTTCTTATTAACGAGTTTTCCTTCTTTCTGGCTTTCTGTAAATTGGTTTCTTAAGCCGTAGTAATTCGTATCGTAATTATCCCTGATATCATGCTTGTCCCCTATGAAGTTTAAAAGGTTAATATGCATAATATTCCTTGGGTTTTTTGACTCCTTTTGAATAAGCAATTGGAAGTTATCCTGAATGTAATCAATTAGTTCCTGGCCTCCCTTCCTAACATAATCAGCCGTTTCATATGAAATTTTACCGGTAGTTCTACTGTACAGTCTATAAAGGTCAATTTCTCCACTGGATAGCTGTTCCATGCATAATTTTTTAGGCATCATCTTTATGGCTTTTCCCGTGATGTCCGCATATGACACGGTTTTAAAAATCTGCCCGTTATCTAAATGAAAGCCTTCTATTTCTTTGGGCTTAAGCTTAATCTTTTTTTTGCCTTTGATTTTACCTTTCTTCAGGAACTTGGCATATGTTGAAGGGGTAATATAGGTTATTGAATTTTGGAAACGTTGTGGATACCTATAATCTATTTGCACATAGGCTTCTGCCGACTTACCATTTTTAATGGTAATAGTTCCTTTTTGATAAAGTCCCTGAGCTTGAAGGTTAATACACATCAAAAATAGAAGACTGTAACATATTGAAATAAGGAGTTTCATCAGGTTTAGGATTTGGGTTGATTTAATCCGTGAAATTAGAACGTTTCAATCTCCAAATTATTGTAAACCAAAATGTTGCGCGGATACGACAAAAAGGGGAAGATAAAGTGCTGGTGACTTTACTTCCCCCTACTGTTTTCTAACCCTAATACGCTATCCAGGTACAGGATACAGAATTATAATTAGGATGCTATGTTTTGGGTTTAATATTCTGGTTTACCCTAAAGAAATTGTTTGGATCATATGTTTTTTTAATTTCGGTTAAACGATCGTAGTTGTGCTTATAACTAGCCTGAACTCTTTCCTGCCCCTCTTCCATCATAAAGTTGGAATATGCCCCACCTGAAGAATATGGATGTAATGCTTCCCAGTAGTCTTTACACCATTGGGTAATCTTTGGAGCATCCTCCGGTTCAGGTGAAACCCCAACAATGACTCCGGCATATTTGGCATCTCTATAGGCCCAGGGTGTATCTTCATTACCCACTCTGCTAGCGGCCCCAGTTATGGGGTATAGGTGCATTTGCGACAATGGTGTTGGAATACTGGATCCATATTTTAAATGAGCTGCTCTTACTTCTTCACTAAAATCATTAAAGAAATCTGCTCTCCAATACCATTGCAAACCACTAGGAAATAATCCGTCAAAAAGAGTTTGAATAGCTGGATAGGGCATCTCCCCTACATGCTCAAATATGGGATTTTTATCCCTTACCTCTTGAAATAGTTTATCAAATTCTGCAGGCTCTCCGGTATAACACCACACAATACCACAAAACATTTTATTGTGTAATTCTTCAGGAAAAGGTGGTCCAGGGATAACCATGGTAGCAATAAAGCCATTCAAGTCATCAGGCGCATTTGAAATAAAATCATGATACCAGGACATAATTTCATCCGTTTTCTCTATTGGCCATAAGGTAGGTCCACCAATTACCGTACTTACAGGGTGTGCCTGGAATTTAAAAGATGTTATTACCCCAAAGTTTCCACCACCACCACGTATGGCCCAGAAAAGATCTTTGTTTTGATCCTTGTTTACCGTCACAAAGGAACCATCTGCCAAAACCATATCAGCCTCTAAAAGATTATCAATGGTAAGACCGTATTTTCTGGAAAGATGGCCTACACCTCCTCCAAGAGTTAAGCCGGCAACTCCCGTTGATGAAATAATACCAGCCGGAATTGCTAATCCGAACGGGTGCGTTGCATGGTCCACTTCACCCCAGAGGTTTCCACCTCCTACACGTACTGTTTGATCTGCTAGGTTGACCCGTACACTTTTAAGTCCGGATAAATCAATAACCAAACCTTCTTCACATATCCCAAGTCCTCCCCCATTATGACCGCCTCCCCTGATGGCAACCAATAGACTATTTTCCCTGCCAAAATTAACACAGGCCATCACGTCTGCCACATCCACACAGTAAACGATTATTCCCGGGTGCTTATTAATCATTCCATTGAAAACTTTTCTTGCCTCGTTATATTCTGGATCTGAAGCTTGTACAATTTCTCCTTTAAGTTGCGACCTAAATTCTTCGATTAATGAATTGCCTAGTTCTTTAATAGTTTGTTTTTTTTCTGTTGTAGTTGACATTGTTTTAGTTATTAATTGGTTGTTATATTGTTTTGATAGTATATCCTTTTAAGGAACCAAACGGGGGAGGGTCATTTGAATTGTATTTGGCTTTATCGTAAAGTTAGATAGACCAAAATTGGTAAATAGCTACTTTTAATTCAAAAATTTATAATTTTAATTCATAGGTGATTTATGAATGCAAAGGAATTAACTCTGAGACATTTGAGCATATTTAGAAGGTAGGATCCCGAACTTCTCTAAAAAGGATTTTGAAAAATATGCAGGACTATTAAACCCGCTTTCGAAGGCAATCTCAGAAATATTTCCCTTTTGGTTATGGATTAGTTCCAATGCCTTATGCAAACGGTATTCTCTAATGAAGGTGATAGGTGATTTACCTGTAAGCTTCTTAATTTTTCTATATAATTGGGATTTACTATGCCCAAGTTCTTTACTAAGAGTATTAATATTAAAGTTAGATTTATTCCAGGTACACTCACAAAATTCAACCAACTTAGTAACAAATAATACCTCTTGCGGTGTCAAGGTCCTGATTAATTGATCGTCAATGACAGCATTTCTATTTTCATTTTCATACAATGACTTTACAGAAGGAGAAATAACAATTTGACCCTGGACCAGTTCACACATCTGCGTTGCTAATAATATAGATTCTGAAAAAATACCATCCTTTGCCGTTACAGGTGATCCTGTACATAGGCCTATATTAAGACGTTGATTATCCCTTTCCAGTTTAGGGTAGCTATACTTAAAACTTTCCTGGATCTTCAAGGCACATAATATGGCATTGGTAACAGATTTGAAAGAGATCAGGTATGATTTGTCATTTTCCCGAACCATACTTCCCTCAAAATGATTAACAGATTTCGAAACACTACGATGGAATTTCTGTGTAAACATACTTAACTGATGCGTATCCAGTCTATGGAGATAATCAGAGGTTTCCAAGACCATAATCACTCTAAAAGCAGGATCATCAATAATATTTAAGTCCTCTTTTTTTCCTTTTTCCGGATCTTCAATGCGTCCAAGAAAGGATTCTACCAAATGCGGATCCACTTCAATGATATCATGAGGAAATTCCCCATGTGCGTGGTTGTGCATATTCTGAATTGCTTCCCTGTTAGGTGCCTCTATTAAACAGAAAGCCGTATGCCGTTCAGTATCACACCAATAAGTCATTCCTTTGCACCCATATAGATGCTCTACTTTCAGATCTTCCTGGTGCATTAAAGCAACATGCTCTGCGGTAATTTCTTTCGGTATATCATGTCGGTCCATGTATATGGGCATCGGCTTTGTTTTTATACAATTTAAGAAAAATAATTAAATTTTGCAGATTTATTTAACCAATCCAAACCAACTAAACCCGAGTGAAAGTATTCACATTGGCAGAAATAGACTAACAGAAATTGTATTAAACGAACTGCTAATGTTCACCAATACTAAATCAATAAAAGAGACAAGTCCTAAAAGACTTTGTTACCTTGCCAACTCAAATGGATAGAAGACCACTTCACTTTAAGCTTTATAAACCTTGTGGTATAATAAGTCAGCTTAATTCAAAAAGTCCAAGGGAGTTACGAAAAAAGAAATTTTTAAATGAACTTTATGATTTTCCTAAAGGTGTTATGCCTATTGGTCGGTTAGATGAAAAATCTGAGGGTCTGCTCCTTCTTACCACAGATGGCAAGTTAAGTGATGATATAAATCGCTCTGGTGTAGAAAAAGAGTATTACGCGCAATTGGATGGGGAAATTACAAATGAAGCAATAGCAGTTTTAGAAAAGGGTGTTGCAATAGGTTTTGAGGGTAAACGCTACCTTACCAAAGCTTGTAAAACTCATAAATTAAATGCCCCGCCAAACTTTCCTGAAGCAGATAAAAAACTTCGAATTGGACGACACAGGCCATCCAGTTGGATAAGTATTACACTTACAGAAGGTAAATTTAGACAGGTGCGTAAAATGACCGCAGCGGTTGGTTTTCCTACACTCCGACTTATTAGAATACGTATAGGCGATATATCTTTAGAAAATTTATTGTTAGGGGAAGTAAAACTTTTAACAAATCTTACTGCCAAATGCGAACAATTCAATTCATAGGAATAACCTGTCCTGAGCCCGATATATCTATAATCATAGTGGGACTACCTTTGTAATAAACATTACCACTGCCTTCAATGTTCACTTTTAAACTTTCTGTGCAATAGACTTCACAATCTCCTGAGCCTTCAATGCGTAAATCTACATTGGCCGCCATAAACTCTGCACAATTAATAACTCCGGACCCTTCATTAAGAATAGTTAAATAATCTGTGTAACCGGCAATTGCAATATTTCCACTTCCTATATTTTCAATTTCCATGGTCCCGTCGCTTTGTAATTCAAATACTGTAATATCTCCTGTACCTTCGTTTTTTATACCATTTAAATCCGCCACCGTAATATTTGCTTCCAAATAGATGTTTCTGTAGTTTCCGTCTTCCAGGTATATTTTTAATTGGCCATCAGAAACTCTGGTTTTAACCCTGCTAATGATATTGTCATCCGCTATGATTTCCAGAGATTGTGTCTGACCCTGAGTTATATTAACTACAAATGTACCTTCATTGCTAATTTTGGTAAATAGACTTACGTCTCTGAATTCTGAAATTGTATTTCCCGATCCGTTATAATCATCTTTGGAACAAGAGGCTAATGTTATTGCTGTCAATGCTACTAGAAATAACCTTCTCATGATATTTTAGATTTAATAAGTTATGTTATTTCTTTTTGCTCCTTTTGAAGAATGGCTTCTGTTCATACTCCACCCATATCCCAAATGATAATTTAAGGTCCTTTTAATGTAGTTCATGTCTAGTGTTCTCATGATATTCGTTTTTTGATTGATGTATACCTAAAAGACGTACTCACTTCATTTTTGTTACAAAGTCTTGCTAAAATTTAGGCAATAGTATTGCAATGGCTTTGAGCCATTATTTAAGTTTACACAAAAGAGTAAGAGACGTTATTCGTTGATATACAAGAATTTATATCTTAAGAGCAGAACAATAAATTTACCATAAAAAACTAGGTAAAATATTCAAAGCCTATTTTATTCCTAAGATTCTTTTAAACATGCGAACCTCGCATTGGTAAATTTTACATATAAACTCTATTAGATCTGAATACATATTGTCTGATTTCATCTTGTTTTGATTTAACTATTTAACTATTAGTAAAGCAAAACACTAAAAAATCACATTCAAATCAAGAAAATTTTAAAATAGATGGGGAAATGTATGTTTTGTGGAGAAAGTTTGAAGTTATACTTTCTTTACCCGAACGGCATTAAGCCCTTTCATCCCTTTTTCCAATTCAAATGACACCTTATCATTTTCTACAATCTCATCGATCAAGCCACTTACATGACAGAAATATTTTTCATTGTTTTCAGCATCAATGATAAAGCCAAAACCCTTAGAGGAATCAAAAAATGACACTTTGCCCTTTCTTACAGGATCTACCTCTTCTATATCGCCTTCTTCTCTCTTTGGAATACCAAGGATAATATCTTCAGCCTCAATTTCCACTTTCAGAGAAGGATCCGGAGGAGTATCTGTTAAATTCCCATTATGATCTACATATGCAAATTCAATACCACCACCCTTTTCTTTGGCGGCTGCCTTACGTGCTTCTTTCTTCTTTTGTTTGTCCTCGCGTTTTTTGAGACGTTTTTTTTCTTTTTCGCCTTTGCTATAGGTTTGTTGCGATCTTGCCATTAAAATGTTTTATTAGGATAATATAGTTTAGTTTAAAAAGAATCTTGATTAAGAAATGAGCGCTTGGAAAAGTAAGTGTGGAACTGTGAATACTCCAAAAAATTAGCCAGAGCGATGGTAACTATAGGTCAGTAATTATCTAATTAAACTTCTGTAAAGATAACACCTTGCATTTTAATTTACAATTAAAAGGGCTGGAAAGCTTTTTTTGACAACCTCAATAGATAAAATTGAAGTTAAACTTTACGGATAAATTGTAAACTATCTGTTATTTAAACGAGGATGCTAATATTGTTTTGTAAATGCTTATTTTTAAATACAGCTATTAATCCTTAAGGTTATTCATTTTAAGCATCCGATAAATAAATACATTAAGGTAATCAACCCTATGAGAACAAGACTCAAAAGATCAAAACGAATCCCATTGTACATAATCTGGTTCGTTATTTTTCTTTTAAGTTTTCATTCCTGCAAGGATAAAAAACACCAGATTACTGAGAAGGAATCGGGGATTATCCAACAAGTGGAAAAAGATTTTGTCCAAATTTTTGATGGAGCCAGCTTAGAAGGCTGGGAAGGAGACAAAGCATACTGGCGTGCATCTAATGGTGTTCTGATTGGAGAAGTCACGCCCGAAACACCTTTGGAAAGCAATACTTTTATTATTTGGCAAGGCGGGCAGCTGTCAGATTTTGAACTAAAGTTGGAATTTCGTATTGCTGAGGCCGGGAACAGTGGTATTAATTATAGAAGTGAACGCCTGGACACAATTCCTTATGCTCTTAAGGGATATCAGGCTGATATTGATGGCAAAAACACCTATACCGGACAGAATTATGAAGAAAGAAAACGCACTACCCTCGCTTATAGGGGAGAAAAAGTTTTTGTTAAATCGCAAGATAGCCCACATGAAAAGGTTTCTCTGAAGACAAATGTGCAAAATAATGCCTGGAAAAACAGAGAGGTAGTAGAATTTCTTGGGAACTCAGACAGTTTAAAATCCAAGATTAAAGCAGAAGATTGGAATAGCTGCCATTTGATAGTTAAAGATTATCGTCTGCAACATTTTATTAATGAAATATTAATGAGTGAGGTAACGGATCTCGATTCTGTTAACCGTAAGTCTTCTGGCTTTCTGGGTTTACAGGTACACGTGGGGCCGCCTATGAAGGTAGAATACAGAAATATAAGATTAAAAGAATTATAAGCAGATATGAAACCCATAGTACAAATATCTTTGGACCTCACAAATATTGATGAAGCTTTGGAAACAGCCGCATTGGCCATGAGAGCAGGTGTTGACTGGCTGGAGGCCGGGACTCCCTTACTTTTGGCTGAAGGCTTACACGGAGTAAAAAAATTACGTGAAAATTTTCCGGGTGTACCTATTGTGGCAGATCTGAAAACTATGGATGGAGGCTATCTGGAGGCAGAAATGATGGCTAAGGCCGGTGCTACACATGTAGTAGTCATGGCCAGGGCACATGAAGAAACCATTAAGATTGTGGTTGAAGCCGGAAAAGATTTTGGAATACAAATAATGGGCGATAATTTGGGCTGTCCCGATATGGTGGCCGGTGCCAAACGTTTGGAAGAACTTGGTTGTGATTATGTTATCCATCACATTGGTTATGATGAACGTCGTGGGATAGCCGCTCAGGGTTTTCCTATGCCAAGTCCGCTTGATCAGTTGCGAGAGGTGGTAAATGCTGTGAATGTACCTGTGCAGGCGGTAGGCGGCCTCTCTCTTGAGCAAGCTATTCGTTGTCCCGAATACGGGGCTCCCCTTGTTGTACTGGGAGCTCCTTTAACCATAGATGCCGATTCTTTTAGGACCGCTGAGGGTGATCTTGAAGCATCATTAAAACTAATATGTGACAGAATACATGCATATCCGGAAATGAAATAATCTATTTTGAAGTGTTTTAAAACTGTAATTATATGAACTCTATTGCCGTTGTAAATTTTGCTCCTAAAAAAGGTAGTGTAGAAATTCGAGAAATACAGAGGCCAATTATCGGTGATGACGAAGTTCTCCTTGAAGTAGTAAATGTAGGAGTTTGCGGGAGTGATTTGCACCAGTGGACAGCAGATCATAGCTGGCCTGTAAATTATCCTGTAGTGCTTGGACATGAATTTGGAGGCCATATTGCTGAAATTGGTAAAGGCATCAAGGATTGGAAAGAAGGTGATGCCGTGGTGAGCGAAACTGCTGCAGTTATAAATGCCCAAAGTCCTTTGTCCAGGCAGGGCCTCTACAATCTGGACCCCGATCGAAAGGGGTTTGGATACGGAGTTAACGGGGCAATGACAAGATATGTTAAGGTTCCGGCAAGATGTCTTCACAGGGTACCTAAAAACCTATCTTTTGAACAGGCTTGTTTAACTGAACCCTGCTCTGTTGCCTATAATGCCGTAATAACGAATTCAAAAATTCGGCCTGGTGACCGTGTCATTGTATTAGGTCCGGGAACAATAGGAATATTGTGTGCCGCTATTGCTCAATTATGCGGAGCCCATGTGGCCTTGGTTGGTCTGAAAAAAGACGCTGAAAGATTATCAATAGCAAAGCAATACGGCTGTGATATAATAGTAGATGATGCTACACAATGGGCACTTGAACACGATGGACTTGGGGTTGATTGTGTTATTGATGCAGCAGGGGTTAGTGAAACCCTGAATTTGGCTTTAAAATGGGTAAGGCCTAATGGTCATATTACGAAGGTTGGCTGGGGCCCCCAACCTTTTAATCACTCGCTTGATACCCTTGTCCAAAAAAATGTGACTTTGCAAGGAAGTTTTAGCCATAACTGGCCCATATGGGAAAAAGTACTTTCCTTGTTAGCTACAGGTCAATTGGATGTAGAGCCAATCATTGGGGGTATTTGGCCCATGGAGCAATGGAATGACGCTTTTGAAGCCATGCACTCCGGGAAAGTGGTAAAGAGTATTTTGAAACCTAATTAACTTAGTATGCGTTTAAAGAACAAAGTTATTCTAATTACCGGAGGTTATACCGGCATAGGACAGGCCATTGCGAGGGCATGTGTAAAAGAAGGCGCGCAAGTCCTTTTAAATGGATTGCGCAATGAAAAGGGCGAGAGATTGGTTGAGGAATTGGGAAGTAATAGTGCCACTGCAATTACAATGGATATAACCAAAGAAGAGGCTCCGGAAATTTTGATAAATGAAGCTGTAAAGAAATTTGGCAAACTGGATGCCGTGGTCAATAATGCCGCTATGATTGTTTCTTCAGATATTAATACTACAGATCTTTCTTTTATGAGAAAGATGCTGGCCATTAATACCCTGGCGCCTTTTGCTATCATTCAGGCTTCCCTTCCTCATCTAAAAAAAACAAAGGGATGTGTATTAAATATTGGCTCTATTAATGCCTGGAGCGGAGAACCCAATTTATTGGCATATAGCATATCTAAAGGTGCTTTGATGACCTTAAGCAGAAACCTTGGAGATAGTTTATTCCGTGATCACGGGGTACGCGTAAATCAAATTAATCCGGGATGGGTGATGACAGAAAACGAAAAAATAAATCAGAAGCAACAGGGAATGGATGATGATTGGTATAAGGAATTGCCCGATCTTTTTGCACCATCCCAACGTATATTTGAGCCTCACGAAATAGCATCCGGGGCTGTTTACTTATTATCTGATGAATGCGGTCCTGTTAGTGGTCAGGTACTAGAACTGGAACAATTCCCTATGATAGGCCGTAATCTGCCAAAGAATTGGGGTGGATTTAGCAATAAATAGTATCATAAATAAAATAAAAAAGTGCCAAAATTAGCCGTATTCCCAAAAGCCTATATGCAAGATCTATGTAAAACAGGCACTATGAAAGTAACGGAGTGGATTGATTTAGCTACTTCATTGGAGGTTGATGGTTTGGAATGGTATGCGGGCTTCCTGGAAATGGCTGATAACTCTAATTGGGAATTGTTCAGAAAAAGAGTGGAAGAAAAGGGAAAAGAGATTCCAATGCTATGTTGTTCTCCAGATTTTACTCATCCTGATAAATCCTTCAGGCAAAACGAAATTAAAAAACAAAAACACTGGATTGAAATGACCAAAGCCCTGGGAGGATCATATTGCCGTGTCCTTTCAGGCCAAAAACGTCCAGAGCTATCCATGAAAGAAGGAATAGAGCTGGCTGCAGAAAGTATTGAAGCTTGTTTACCCTATGCCAGCGAACGAGGAATTATTTTAATTTTAGAAAACCACTATAAAGACGATTTTTGGGAGTACCCTGAATTTGCGCAAAAAATGGAAGTTTTTTGCAAACTTGTATCTTATATAGATCACCCGAATTTTGGGGTTAATTATGATCCCAGTAATGCCTTTCTCGCGGGGGAAGATCCTCTGGAATTATTGAAAAGAGTCTCCTCCAGAGTAGTGACCATGCATGCCAGTGATCGCTATCTTCTTGAAGGAACCTTAGATGACCTTCGAAAAGAGGAAGAAGGTGTTTTGGGTTATGCTAAAAGACTTCGTCATGGAGAAATTGGCAAAGGTTTAAATGACTATGACGCTATTTTCACAGAGTTGAAAAGAGTAAATTTTGATGGGTGGATCAGCATAGAAGACGGTGTGGACGGAATGGAACAGTTAGAACGAAGTGTAGTTTTTCTAAGAAAAAAAATTAGAGTGTACTGGCCTGAATTTAAATAAGTTAACACCTTGTAAATAAAGTTATTATTGATTGTATTAAAAAACAAGGTATAACGTAATCCAGCGTAAATAATTTATTCAGGTTTTCAATGTCTACCAAAAATTGCCTTAGTTTTTTACTTAATCAAGTTACGGCAAGCTACCCATTCCTTCAGTTTCTCGCGGGCATCCG
>Ga0316198_10001044_pt1 | contig 15789 bp, 13 predicted proteins | sample OudBieAanoxic_MG_FD_204935 | JGI IMG/M metagenome (GOLD analysis project Ga0316198, IMG submission 204935) | Coastal sediment microbial communities from Oude Bieten Haven, Netherlands - site A anoxic | ecosystem: Environmental > Aquatic > Marine > Coastal > Sediment | place: Netherlands...
GGTGCCCGGCATCGTCGGCGTGATCGAAGTGAAGCCCAACGAAATGATGCGCCTCGGGCAGTGGTTCGCTGCGAGCTTCCAGCTGCTCGAGCCGCCCGTGCTCGGCGACGTTTATCCGGGCGACGGCCTGCTCTCTTGCGACGGCGAAGAGACCCGGTTCGAAGGCGTTGCAGCAATGACACCGTTTGGAGACCTCGAATTCTTCTGCCGAATCCTTCCTGAAACGCACCCCGGGGAGTGTCTGGACGACAGCGACTGTCCGCCCGGTCACTACTGCGAGCTGTTCGAGGTGCCGCCGTTCGAAGAAGCCGGTCCCAGCATTTCGCCGCTGCCCGCAGCCGGCATGTGCCTGGACCTCTGCGCCTTGATCGACTGCGCGCCGGGGCACGTCTGTGAGGCAGGCGAGTGCATTCCTGAGCATCCGTTCTGCGGCAGCGACGACGACTGCCCGGTTGGCTGGATCTGTCAGGAAGGCATCCTCGGCAGTCCCGTAGAGGAGGGCGTCTGCGACCGGTGCAGCTGCCTCGACATCTATATGCCGGTGTGTGGCGTGGACGGTCGTACCTACGGCAATGGGTGCGAAGCGCGATGCGCCCACGTTCTGGTTGCGCACGAAGGCGAGTGCGAAAGCGACTGTCCGGTGGAAACTCACATCCTGAACTCCGAGGGGGAGTGCGTGCCGAAGTGCTACGGCTCAGAGCAGTGCGGTGACGAGCAAGACTGCAACGCCGGCCAGGTCTGTGCGCAAGACCCTGCTTGCCCGGCATGTGACGTCTGCGTCGGTTGGTGCGAGCCGCCTCCTGACGACTGCCGCGCCACGGGCTGCGATGGGGGCAGCTACTGCGGTTACTGCTGGACGAGCTGGGAGTGCATCCCAGACGGCGCAGCCTGCTGAGACTTACCTCCTCTGCGCGGCATTTGTCGACGGTCTCACCATCACCGGAAGATAAATGTCCGCGCAGAGGTGGCCTTATTAGAGGGACAGGCTCCCCCTCCGCAAAGCAAATGATTTCAAGCACTTGCAAACCCAAGCGCGAAAACGCAGGTTTCGCTGACGCTGACGCTGACGCTGACGCTGACGCTGACGCTGACGCTGACGCTGACGCTGACGCTGACGCTGACGCTGACGCTGACGCTGACGCTGACCCGCGAGCCCGAAGGGCGAAGCTCGGCGCGAACCCGCCGCCAAGCCCAAGCGACACGCTGGGCGCGGAGGGAGGACTACGCGGTGGGGGTGGGTGGGTCGGATGTGACTAGACCGCTTCGACCGTGATCTCGGTCTTCACCGAGTTTGCGATGAAGCAATGCTTGTGCGCGCTCGCGTGAAGCTTGTCGAGTTGTTCGGAGCTGGGAGCGTCGCCGTTCCAAGTGATCTTCGGGGTAAGCACCACGCGTGTGATCGCGATTCGCTTCTCGGGGTTGCGCTCCATGTAGCCGACCGCTTCGTCTTCGTAGTCATCGACGGTGAAGCCGTCGCGGGCCGCCAACGCGAGGAACGTCAGCATGTGGCAACTCGAAAGCGCCGCAACGAATGATTCCTCTGGATCGACTAGCTTCGGGTCGCCCAAGTACTGCGGCGCCGACGACGCGCGCACTTCGCTCCCGCCGGGGAATTTCCAGATGTGTTCGCGCGAGTACTCCTTCGCCGTGAAATCCTTGCCTTGCCGATTCCAGTGAATTGTCGCTCGATGCTCTGACATCCGCCCTCCTTCGAGCGGGAGCCTAGGGTCGTTCCCCAGAGGGGACAGGCACCCGCTCGAAAAAGCCATTCATTTCATGCTCTTCAGAGCCCAAGCGCGCATCTTGCGCGCCAGTGCCAGTGCCAGTGCCAGTGCCAGCCCTGGAGGTCCGGTGTCAGCCGCCGGAGACCGCCGCCAGGTCGACGTGCACCGGCGGAGTGTCGTCGGTCAGCCGGTTTTGGAGGAAGCCCTCAGGGAGCGAGACCTTCTGGCGCCCGGCCGTCTTCCCGCGTGGCACACGCATGGCCTCGGGCGGGAAGGGTTCGGCAGGATCGGCGGCGCGCAGCACTTCCTCGAGCTCGGTCAGGGTCGTCACTCGCATCAGCCGTGATCGCAACTTCGCGCTGCCGCGAAAGCCTTTGGTGTACCAACTACTGTGGCGGCGAAACATCCGCATCGCAGGCGTCTCGCCTGCCCACTCGCACAAGAGCGCGGCGTGCTCCAACGCGACGTCCACAATCTGACCAAAGCTTGGTGGGTTCTTCGGCTCGCGGCCGTCGAAGACATCGGCCAAATCGCCGAAGAGCCACGGCCGGCCGAGACAACCGCGCCCGATGACCACCCCATCGCACCCGGTCGCGCGCATCATGCGAAGCGCGTCGTGCGCCTCCCAGATGTCGCCGTTGCCGAGCACGGGGATCGTCCGCACGCGTTGCTTCAGGTTCGCGATGGCGTCCCACTGGGCGTCGCCGTCGTAGAGTTGTGCGGTGGTTCGCGCGTGCAAAGCCACTGCCTTGCAGCCTTCCTCTTCGGCCACACGTCCCGCGTCCTCGTACGTGAGTAAGTCGTCGTTGAGCCCCATTCGAAACTTGATCGTCACAGGGATCTCTCCCGCGTTCCGCACCGCCGCTCTCACGATGTTGGCAAGCAAGCGGGGCTTGGCAGGAATCGCGGAACCGCCGCCCTTGCGTGTGACCTTGGGCACCGGGCATCCGAAGTTCATGTCGATGTGGTCGACGTGCCCCTCGCCCACGAGCCACCTCACCGCCTCACCGACGTAGTACGGATCGACCCCGTAGAGCTGCAAGCTCCGCGGTGTTTCGTCTGGTCCGAACTCGGCGAGCATCAAGGTCTTCGCCCGGCCTTCCACCAAGGGGCGGGCGGTGACCATCTCGCTCACGTAAAGCCCCGCGCCGAAGCGCCTGCACACTGCACGAAACGGCCAGTTCGTCACACCCGCCATCGGCGCGAGCACGACCGGCGGCCACACCGACAGCGGCCCGATGTCCACCGAGCCGAACTCCCCTGGCCGCGCCAACGCGACATTGCGATTGAGCTCGCTCTTGTAGGCGGGATCCACGGGCGGGTCCTCAGTTGACCACGGAGAGGTGGCGGTGACCCGAGGTTCGCAGGACCTTCATTCGCCAGTCCACACCGATGGCCTCGCCCGCCTCGAGCGGAAGCCAGATGTTCTCGCCGAGGATCACCTCGCTCGAGAAGATCAGATGATTCACGTATCCACTCTCTGACGGGGCTTCGCACTCGGGCGAGAGGCTCGGGCAGGTCTCGCGGTCCGCGCACCGCGTCTTGTACGTCGACCAGAAGAGCTCCTTGCCCCCCTCAGCCGCGACCATCGTCGTGCCGTCCGTAACGATGGTCGTCAGAAGCGACGGATCCTTGTTGGGGTCGACGTCACAGGTCTCGCGCACCTCCTCGAGCGTCGACTGAAGCGCCGTCGTCGCTTCCGCCACGCCGATGCGCCCCGACAACGGACCGTGTTGCGACAGGTGCGTGAGAAAGAGGAAGAAGAGAACCTCACTGTCGGTCTCGCCCAGGATGTAGCGCCGGAGCATTGGCGCGACACGGCGCAGCAGAATCTCCCTGTGCTTTGGGAAGTCCTGAATATCGCCGTTGTGGGCCATCACCCACTTTCCATATTGGAATGGGTGACAGTTCAGGACGGAGTTCTCGCCGTTGGTGGCCCGGCGCACGTGGGCGAGCACCGTCTCCGATGCCACGATGCCGCTCACCCGTTGAAAGAGGGCGCAGTCGATCGCCGTGGTCGGGCTCCGAGTGATGTGCGGGGCGCCGTCCACGTAGAACGCCACACCCCAGCCGTCCCGGTGATCCGTGCTTTGGGTGCCGAGCGCGTTGTCGGCGTCCATCAAAGACCGGTGCACCTGGCTCTGGATCACGCTGCGAAAGCCGAACAAGCGACACATAACCCGAGCATTTTGACATGAACGGCCGCGCGATGCCCGCTCCGCTGTTCACGAGGCACGCCCGGTGTTAGGGTGCGCGCCCGTGAAGCGATTTAGGCGTCTTTTCATCGCGAACCGCGGCGAGGTGGCGGCCCGCATTGCGAGGACCTGCGACACTCTTGGTATTACGCCGGTCTTTGGAGTGTCGGAGGCCGACCGTGCAGCTCCATACCTGCGCGGTCGCGAGTCGGTGGTGCTTGGGCCGTCGCGCGCGAGCGAGAGCTACCTCAGGGCCGATCGAATCGTGCAGGCCGCCGTGCAAACGCGATGCAGCGCGATTCATCCCGGCTGGGGCTTTCTTGCCGAGAATCCAATCTTTGCGTCCCTCTGCGGGGCTCACGGTGTCACTTTCATCGGGCCGCCCCCTGCGGTCATGCACAACCTCGGGCGAAAGACTCCGGCGAAGTCGGCGATGGCGGCGGCAGGTCTCAAGCTGATTCCGGGCAGCGATGGTGTCCTCAGAGACGCGGCGCAGGCCCTCGAAGTCGCCGAGGCCACCGGCTTTCCCGCATTGCTCAAGGCAGAGAGCGGCGGCGGCGGGCGCGGGATGCGGGTCGTGCGCTCTGCGAAGGAAGTCAAACAGGCCTATGAGTCGGCGCAGGCAGAATCGCTTGCGGCCTTTGCGGACGGACGGCTCTACCTCGAGAAGTTGATCGAGGGCGGCCGGCACATCGAGATTCAGCTTCTCGCCGACAATTATGGAAACGTCGTCCATCTCGGAGAGCGAGACTGCTCCGTGCAGCGCAAGCATCAAAAGCTGATCGAGGAGTCTCCAGCGCTCGTCCTCAGCGACGACGAGCGAGCGGAGACTTTGGCCGCTGCGGTTCGCGCGACGAAGGCGATCGGTTACGTGGGCGCCGGAACCATGGAGTTTCTCCTCGACGCTGGTGGAGAGCTCCGCTTCATGGAGATGAACGCGCGCCTCCAAGTCGAGCACCCCGTGACCGAGATGCGGACCGGCATCGATTTGGTCGAGGCGCAGATTCGCGTGGCTGCCGGAGAGCGCTTGTGGTTGTCGCAAGACGACATCGAGCTTCGTGGGCATGCCATCGAATGCCGTATCAATGCAGAGGACCCGTCCAACGGGTTCGCGCCGAGCCCCGGCGTCGTCGAGCGATGGGAAGCCGGGTCTGACGATCCGAGCGTCCGCGTCGATACCCACGTCGAGTCGGGATACGAGGTGCCGCCTCACTACGACAGCCTCGTCTGCAAAGTGATCGCATGGGGCGAGGATCGAGACGCGGCGTGTGACCGCTTGGTGGAGGCGCTTCAGAAGATGCGATGCGATGGCATCTCGACGACAATCCCCATGCATTTGGCGGTCTTGTCGTCTAAGGACTTTCGCGAGAACCGGTACGACACGCGAGCCGTGCCAGGGTGGGAGAGCTGATGGCACACGTCCCCGTAGTTCCGATTGGAAACCCACGAGACGCAGTCGTCGACCAAGCCGAGTTCGACCGCGAGCGCGCCGGACACGAGCCCCTGGTCTCCACGCTGGACGCGCGTCGCGCAGAGGTCCAGGCAGGGTGGGGCGACAAGTACGTCGAGCGCGTTCACGAAAAGGACAAGCTCACCACGCGCGAGCGGCTCGAACGTCTCAAAGACGAGGGCTCGCAGATCTTCGAGGTAGGCACCTTCGTCAATTACGGGCTCGAGTTCAACGGCCTCCGTTCGCCGGCGGCCGGGGTCGTCACTGCGTTCATGCAGATCGAGGGCCGATGGTGCGTGGTCATCGCGAACGACAACACGGTCGCTTCTGGCGCATGGTGGCCAAAGACACCCGAGAAGATCGAGCGCGCGCAAGAGATGGCGCGCCGCCTTCGGTTGCCGACGCTCTACCTCGTCGACTGCAGTGGACTCTATCTGCCGGAGCAGAGCAAGAGCTTCGCGGGCGCTACGGGCGCCGGGCACATCTTCAAGATGAACAGCCTGCTCTCGGCGGAAGGCGTGCCGCAAATCGCCGGTGTGTTTGGCGACTGCATCGCCGGCGGCGGGTACATGCCGATCATCAGCGACCGCGTGTACATGACCGAGCAGGCGTACATGGTGATCGCCGGCGCCGCGCTGATCAAGGGCGCCAAGAGCCAGCACATCACTTCGCTCGACATCGGCGGTCCCGAGGTTCACGTGCACCAGTCGGGCTGTGCGGACGAACGCGTTCCCGACGACATCACGCTGATCGACTGCCTCCGGCGCGAGGTGTCGCGCCTGCCCTCATCAGGCGCGGCCTTCTACCGCGGTGGCGTCGAGCCGATGGAGCCACGGTTCTCGCCGGCCGAGCTTCCCGGCCTCCTCCCCGTCGATCATCGGCAGGCCTACGACTCGACCGAAGTCCTCGCGCGGCTCTGTGACCAGAGCCTCTTTTGGGAAGTGTTGCCCTCCGTTGGCCGCGAGATGATTTGCGGCATTGCACGCGTAGGCGGCCTCTACGCGGGCTTCGTGCTCAATCGGCAAGGCCTCATCGAGGATCCAGAAGCCGAAGGCGACCACAGGCCGGGGGGGATCCTCTATCGCCAAGGCATTGCGAAGATCAGCGCTTTCAGTCGCGCGTGCGACAGCGATGGCATTCCGTTGATTTGGCTCCAGGACATCAGCGGATTCGACATCGGCGCCGAGGCGGAGCGGCATGGGCTTCTCGCGTACGGCTCGAACCTCATCTACACGAACAGCACGAACCAGACGCCCATGTTCACCGTGTTGCTGCGCAAGGCCTCGGGTGCGGGGTACTACGCGATGGCGGGGCTTCCGTACGACCCCGTCGTGCAGCTTTCGACGCCCGTGTCCCGGCTCAGCGTCATGGAGGGAAGGACACTCGCGATCGCGTCGTACAACAGTAAGCTCGACGACAACTTCGAGATCGTGACCAAGGACCCCAACGAGCGCGCGAAAATCGAGCAGCGCATGGCGGAGGTCGAGGCGCGCATCGAAGCGGACATGGATCCCTACGTGGCTGCGCGACAGCTCGACACGGACGAGATCGTGCGCGTTGACGAGCTTCGCGACTGGTTGAAGGTGCTCGTCGAGATGAGCTACCAGGGCATCGGGTACCGCCGCGTGAAGAACCCGCGGATCTGGACGATGCACGACCTCGATGTCTTGGTGACGGGGGGGCGCGCATGAAGGACGACCAGCACGTCCTTCGCGCCAAGGCGACGGAAGATTCGAGCGCGCTCCTCGCACCGAGCGTAGGCATCTTCACGCCGAGCGTTTCGCAGGGCGAGCTCGTCTCTGCGGGGCAAGCCGTAGGGACCCTCGACGTTCTCGGTGTCCGTCACACCTTGGTGGTTCCTGCCGGGACCGCAGGCCGAGTGAGCCACCGCATCGGTGGCGCGCGCACCCGTGTGCCAGTGCAATACGGAGATTCGCTCGTCACCGTGTCGACGGCCTCGGTGAGCGACAGCACGACCTCGCACGCGGCGGGTGTCGCGACAACCGTCAGCTCCCTCTCGTTCACTGCGCCGATGAGTGGTCGGTTCTACGGCCGACCCTCGCCCCATGAGCCCGCGTTTGTTGCTGCTGGCGACACGGTGACCCACGGTCAGACCGTCGGCCTCTTGGAGGTCATGAAGACGTTCAACCGCCTCGTTTACCAGGGAGACGGGCTGCCCACCGAAGCGACGATCGAGCGCGTCGTGCCCGAAGACGGGGACGATGTCGTTCGTGGCGATCCGATTTTGCTCTTGGGGTCCGAAGGGAGCTAGCCATGCCGGTGCGGGTCTCGATTGGGAGCGCCCTCGTCCTGCTGGTCATGGTGGCGTGCAAGTCGAGTGCACGAGTGTCCGAGGCCGACGATGTGCCGGAGACGAAGCGCTACGTCTTCAAGCACGAGGGACTCGTGCGCGACGTGGCGGTCTTCGACCCCCGACGCGCCCCGCAAGGAAGCGCGCGCCCTCTGGTCGTCGTGCTTCACGGTGGGCTCGGCGCTGACGACGATGCGGTGACTCTGAGCGTCGGGAAGCTCAACGCCCTCGCGGCAGAAGACGATTTCTTGGTGGTCTACCCGAACGGCCTGAGCGGACACTGGAACGACGGCCGCAACGTGGAGCAGTACGTCGCCCAGCGGGAGCGTGTCAACGACGTCGGCTTTCTTGCCAAGCTGGTCGATGATCTCGTCGAGAAACGGAACGTCGACGCGGAGTCGGTCTTCTTCCTGGGTGTGTCGGACGGAGCGATGATGACCCACCGGTTTGCCTGCGAGCGAGCCGGAAAGCTCGCGGCGTTCGTCGCGGTGATTGGCTCGATGCCGTACAACGTTGCGCGCCGACGCTCGCGGTGCGGGACGGAGCCGTTGTCCGCGTTGATGATCAACGGGACGGAGGACCCCATCGTGCCCTGGGACGGTGGAACGGTGGTCTTCGAGGATGAGAAGCTCGGCCGCGTGCTCGCTATTGAACGCACGTTTTCGTTTTGGCGGCGTCACAACGGCTGTTCCGACGTCGAGACTTCGATGATTCCCGATTTCGTTCCGAGCGATGGCAGTCGAATTGAGCGCCGCAAGGCGACCGGATGCCAACAAGATACCAAGGTGGAGCTTTTCGTGGTGCACGGTGCAGGCCACACCTGGCCGTCTGGGTGGCAGTATCTTCCGGAGAGCTTGGTCGGTCCGACGAGCCGCGATATCGACGCGGCGGTGGCCGCCTGGCGCTTCTTCCAGAGCACACTCTAGCGGGCGAGGTCGGTGCTAAGCTTGGGCGCATGGTGGAAGTCCAGCTAGGTGATCGTTCGCTGTTTCCAGACCTCGAGGGAAGCGCGTATCTCGCGCACGCGGCGATTTCGCCGCTCTCCGCGCCCGTTTGTGAACGCATGGCGCAGGTCATGCGGGACTACGCCCGCGGTGGCATGGCAGGCTTCGTTCGCTGGGCGCCGCGGCTTCAAGAGGTTCGGAAGGCCATAGCCGCGCTCATTTCCGCCGAGGTCGGCGAGATCGCGTTCGTCTCCAATACGACCCAAGGCGTGATCGACATTGCGTTTGGGCTTCCGTGGCGCAAGGGCGACCGTGTAGTGCTCTTCGACGGCGAGTTCCCGGCTAACGTGACCCCGTGGCAGCAAGCTGCCGAAGAGTTCAGTCTGGAGCCGATCTGGTTGTCGCTCGACGCGTTCGAGCGCTCGGTTGACGAAGGTCTCGCGGAGCTCGAACGAGTGCTCGAACGGGGCGTCCGACTCGTTGCCGTGAGCGCCGTCCAGTACAAGACCGGGCTCCGCATGCCGCTCGCCGAAATGGCTGCCCTTTGTCACAGGTACGATGCCGAGATTTTCGTCGACGCGATTCAGGCGCTCGGCGCGACTCCGATCGATGTGTCCTGGGGGATCGATTACCTGAGCTCGGGCAGCCATAAGCACATGATGGGTGCCGAAGGGGCTGGCTTCCTCTACGTGGCCGAGCGCTGCGGGGCAGCACTCGAGCCGAGGCTCGCCGGCTGGTTGGGCCACGAGAGCCCGGTCGCGTTTCTGACCGGTGACGAGCCGCAGTTGCGGTATGACAACCCGCTCAAACGCGGAGCGCAGGCCTTGGAGATCGGCACCACCAACGTCATGGGTTTGGCTGGGCTCGGCGCCTCCCTCGAGATCCTGGGGGTACTCGGTGTTCCGGCGATTCACTCCCACGTCGAGGGCTACATCGACCGCCTCGAAGCCGGGCTGATCGAGCGCGGGTTTGAAAGCCGGCGTGCCCGGACGCCGGCGCTCCGGTCTACCCTGCTGAGCATGGCAGTCCCCACCGACGTCCGGCTCAGCAAGCTGGCCGCGGGCCTTCGTGACCGAGGCGTCATATGCAACACGCCCGACGGTTTGATGAGATTCGCGCCCCACTGGCCAAATTCGATCGAAGAAGTCCCGGCTGTCCTCGACGCGGTCGACGAGGCGCTGGCCGCCCTCCGCGCTTGAGCCTAGGCTCGCCCGGTGCGCGCCCAAAGCGACCGAAGCTTCTGGATCTTCAACGCGGCCGTTTCGACTGCAGCCATCATTTTTCTCGGTTGGCTCTTGCTGATTCGGAAGGGTGGAGGTGTCAGCGCAGATCTGAGCTTCATGCCGGGCGTCAACGCCGCGCTGAACGCCAGCTCGGCAACGCTCCTCGTGCTCGGCCTCGCGGCCATTCGACGCGGTCGACGCGAGTTGCACAGGCGCCTGATGGTCTCGGCGTTTGCGGCATCAGCGGTGTTTCTCGTCGGCTACGTCCTCTATCACTATGCGCACGGCGACACGCAATACCAAGGGGAGGGCGCGATTCGGATCGTGTACTTCGCGGTGCTGATCACCCACGTCTTGCTGTCGATTGTAATGCTTCCGATGATTCTCACGACGTTCTACTTGGCCGCTCGCGAGCGCTTTGCGACGCACAAGAAGCTGGCTAGATGGACGCTGCCAATCTGGCTCTATGTTTCCGTGACAGGCGTAGTCATCTACTTCATGCTTCGCTGACCCGGAGGGACCGATGGGAATCATTTCGTGGATCGTATTTGGTTTGGTGGCGGGCATCCTCGCCAAGTTTCTCATGCCGGGCGACGATCCGGGAGGTTTTCTCAAGACGACCGTCGTCGGTGTAGCCGGTGCGTTGGTGGGCGGGTTCATCGCGACACGCATCGGATTCGGCGACGTGACGGGGTTCAACCTCCGAAGCTTTTCGATCGCCATCGCTGGGTCGCTCTTGGTGCTGTGGGGCTACCGGAAGCTCAAGAGTAGCTAGAGCATTGGCTATACGGGCTGGCGTCGCAGCCGTCGGACGGCGAGTACCCCCTCGGCGATCATCCATAGGAGCAGCACGAGCAGCAGCGATGCAAGCGCAGCAAGCGCTGCGTTACCCTCCGCAAGGAACTGCTGGAGCTTCGTGATCAGGGCGAGGGCGGCGACTGGCATCACGAGGAGCATGGGGATCACGAGCGGCCAGACTGGCCGCTTACGCGAGAAGAAGTAGAGGGCCAGCGTCATCAGGGTGAGCGCGGCCAAGAGTTGATTGCTGGCGCCGAAGATGGGCCAAAGCACCCAACCCACCGCCTTGGCTTGACCGGTTGCTGGGTCGGGGGTCTCTGCGAGGGCCAGGTACATCGCCGGGACCACCGCGATGATCGTGGCGATGTACGGATTGGTCAGCGGCTTGATCCGAAGCGCTTCGCCGAGCTCGCTCAAGATGAAGCGCTGAATGCGCGTGGCCGTGTCGAGCGATGTCGCTGCGAACGCGATCACCAGCACGGCCATCAGCGTGCGCGCGAGCTCGGAGGAAAGCCCGACGGCTTCGAGGAACGCACCGCCGCCAAGCACGAATGCGGCAGCCTTGTTGCCACCCGCGTGCGCCCAGGAGTCGTAGTAGACGGCCCAGCTCAAATCATCGACGGCGCCTTGGGTCGGGAGAGCGCAGGCGCCAACCAATCCGATGCCGGCCACTGCGGCAAGAGTGGACGCGAGGGCGAGCGAGCCTTCGCCGAGCATGCCGCCATACCCGATCACGCGGGCGTCGCTGAGCTTGTCGATCTGTTTGGAGGTGGTGCCCCCCGAGACCAGTCCATGAAAGCCGCTGATCGCCCCGCACGCGATCGTGACGAATAGGATTGGGAAGATCGACGGTGCGCCCGCTTCCGGGGTTCGGTAAACGGGGGCGTCGAAGTTCGGGTGGGCGATGAGTACGCCGAGAAACAGCAGCCCGAGGCCGACGAAGAGCTGGTGGCTGTTGATGTAGTCGCGCGGCTGCAAGAGCAACCACACCGGCAACAGGCTCGCGATGGCCGAGTAGATGAGTAGGAAGAAGATCCAGCCGGTTGTCACGCGGTGCTTGTCCGCGCCCATCGCGACGAAATCGATGGGCACCTCGACCCCGACCCAAACGAAGAAATAGAGCACCACTAGCGCGATGAGCGACGGCAGCAGAATCTTCACGCGGCGCTTGTAGACCAGCCAGCCGATGACGATGGCGACGATGATCTGGATGTTGATGGGGATCACGCTCGTCGGCTGGCTGACGAACAGGCCTGCGATCGCCATGGCGAACACGGCAAGCACCAGCCAAATCAAGACGAGCACGAAGCACATGAACAGAAGTCGCGCGCGCTTGCTGATGGTTTTCGCAGTGATGTCCGCGATCGAGTGGCCCTTTTCGCGCACGCTGGCGACCAGCGCTCCGAAGTCGTGCGCAGCGCCCATGAAGATCGTGCCGACGACCACCCATGCGAGCGCGGGGCCCCATCCCCAATACGCGGCGACACAAGGCCCGATGATCGGCGCAGCGCCTGCGATCGACGTGAAGTGGTGCCCGAAGAGCACTGCGCGCTGCGTCGGCACGAAGTCCACGCCGTCTTCGAGCTCGTGTGCGGGTGTGACGATGTCTTCTTGATCCTGGAAGACACGCTCTCCGAGGAATCGCGCGTAGAACCGATACGCGATCAGGAATGCACCGAGGACCAGAGCTGCTGCCAACGCCGCCATTTGCGCGTTGGTCGGCTTTTTTCAGGCAATGGTCAAGCACAAAACCCGCTTTCCTTTAAGTCGAAACGGACTAAGGTCCCCCGCATGAGTGGGACCTTTCGACCCCATGGCTTGTGGACCGCCTTGGTGACGCCGTTTTCGACGGATCGTCAGGTCGACTACGACTCGTTGCGCCGCCTCATCGAGTTCCAAATCGAAGAAGGCGTCGATGGAGTGCTTCCGTGCGGAACGACGGGCGAGTCGCCCACGCTTTCGTGGCGCGAGCACGACGCGGTCATCGAGGCTGCGGTGCGCGCGGTCGAGGGGCGCGTTGGCGTGCTCGCTGGCACGGGTAGCAACAACACCCAAGAGGCGATTCGCGGGACGACCCAGGCCAAGGAAGTCGGCGCTACCGCGGCGCTGTTGGTCGATTGCTACTACAACGGCCCGTCGAGCCTCGAGCTGCGGACCGAGTACTACGAGCGAATTCTCGAGAAGGTGTCGGACATTCCGATCATGCCGTACGTCATTCCAGGGCGCAGCGGCTGCGCGCTCTCGGCCGCCGACCTCGCGATACTGCACCTCAACGACCCGAAGCGGGTCCCCGCCGTAAAGCAAGCCACGGGGGACCTCGACCGGATGCGGCTCGATCGGAAGCTGGCAGGAACGGCGCTGAGCATCTTGTCCGGTGACGACGAACTGACACTAACCATGATGCGCGACCCGGTGATTCACGCGTCGGGCGTCATCAGCGTGCTCTCGAACATCGTGCCGGGCGCCATTGGTGGGATGGTGCGGGCGCAGGCGGCGGACGACACCGAGGAAACCGATAGGCTTTCTGAGGCGCTCGCCCCGATTATCGGGCTCGTTACCTGCACCGTAACTGCGGTTCGCACCCTGCCGAATGGGCAGAGTGTCGAGGTTACCGACAAGTTTCGAAACCCGGTCCCCGTCAAGACGATGATGGCGGGCCTCGGGATGCTCTCCTCGGCCAAGCGCCCGCCGCTCGGACGGATGAGCGCGACCGCCGTCGCCCAGTGCCGCGAAGCGCTGCGCGAAGTGCACGCAGCGGACCCTGGGATTCTCGGTCCACTCGAAGAGGTGTTCGGCGTTCGCATCGGCCAACGTCTCGGTGACGATGGAATATGGTCGGCGCTCGCCCGCTGAGGGTATCGTGTACCGTGCGCTGATCCGTCCGCTGTTGTATCTCCTGCCTGCGGAGACGGCGCATCATCTCGCGTTCGGCTGTCTTCGATTGCTCGCGGCGATTCCCGGGATGAAGCCACTGCTGCGAAGCATCTTTCACGGTCGAAGGGCGCAGGGCGTGCGCGCACTCGGCCTCGACTTTCCAAACCGCATTGGGCTCGCCGCGGGATTCGACAAAGACGCCACTGGATACGAGGCTCTTGGAGCGCTCGGGTTCGGCTTCATCGAGGTGGGGACGCTTACCGGGCAAGCGCAGCCGGGGAACCCCCCACCGCGATTGTTTCGGCTCCCCAAGGACCGCGCGCTGGTCAACCGCATGGGCTTCAACAACCGGGGCTCGGCCGACGCGGTCGCACGCTTGCGGCGCCCCCATCGGACGATCGTCGGCGTGAACATTGGCAAGACGAAAGTGGTGCCCGAAGAAGAGGCGACCGCGGACTACGTGCTGAGCGCCAAGCGAGTCGGGCCCCATGCCGACTATGTGGCGGTCAATGTGAGCTCGCCCAACACGCCCGGGCTTCGTAGCCTTCAGGCCACCGAGAAGCTTCGCCCACTTCTGGCCGCAGTTCGTGAAGCACTTAATGAAACATCGCCGGCGCGACGCGTACCGCTATTGGTGAAAATCGCGCCTGATCTTGCCGACGCGGACCTCGACGCGGTCGCCGACATGGCTCTCGACTTGGATCTCGATGGCATCATCGCGACGAACACGACCATTCGACGAGATGGCTTGGAGAGCAGCCCCGACGAGGTCGAGCACTGCGGCGCTGGGGGCCTGAGCGGACCACCGGTGCACGAGCGTTCGCTGGAGGTGCTACGGCGGCTGAAGGCGAGGGTCGGCGAGCGGCTCACCCTGATCTCTGTTGGCGGCATCGAAACCCCCGAGCAAGCTCGCGAAAGAATCGAAGCCGGCGCGGCGCTCATCCAGATCTATACGGCTCTCATCTACGAAGGGCCGTTCCTACCCAAGCGCTTGGCTGAAGGAATCACTGCGACCTAGTGCTGACGCCAGTGCCAGCGCCAGTGAACGGCGATTGGCGTCGGGAGGTTTGGTTACATCCGAGTTCCGGCTCGCGGGCTTGCGTTACTCTTTCGCGTCGACCACCGCCGCTGCGATCGAGTCGGACCAGACGTTCACCGTCGTTCTGCACATGTCGAGAATGCGGTCCACCGCGAGGATCAACGCGACCGCGCTCGTCGGAAGCCCTACCGCGTTGAGCACGACGACCATCATGACCATGCCGGCGTGGGGAATCCCGGCTGCGCCGATGCTAGCCAATAGTGCGGTCAACGCGACCAGCCCCTGTTGCGCCAGCGTGAGCTCGATGCCGTAGACTTGCGCGATGAACAAGACCGCGACCGCTTCGTAGAGCGCGGTGCCGTCCATGTTGATGGTGGCGCCGAGGGGCAGCACGAACGATGTGACTCGAGGCCTGACGCCGGCGTCCTCGGCGTTCTGCATCGTCAAGGGCAGGGTTCCGTTGCTCGAGGCAGTGCTGAAGGCGGTTACCAAGGCGGTCGTCATGCTTCGCATGTACGCGATGGGGGAGCGTCCGGTCGTGAACCTCAAGATTGTCGGCAACGTGATCGTTGCGTGAATGAGCAGCGCGATGAAGACCGAGAGGACGTACCATCCGAGCACCCTAAAGGCGCCTGGGCCTTTCCCGGCGGCGGCATACAATGTGAATCCGAACACCCCGATCGGTGCGAACTTCACGACGAAGAGCGTCATCTGCATCATCACGTCGAAGAGGCCCGAAAAGAACCGGCGGACGACACTGGCATCCGCTGAGCCTTCACGGTGTTCGGCAACACTGATGAACACGCCGATCAGCAGAGAGAAGAAAATGACGGGGAGCATGTCGCCCCGGGTCGCCGCAGCGAGCGGGTTCTTGGGGATGAGCCCTTCGAGTTGCTGCCAGAGGACGGCGCCGATGCCGCCGGGTGCCTCGGTCACGATCCCGGACACCGCCCCTTCCTCGAGCATCGCCAGCTCGGCTCCGACTCCGGGCTGAATGAGGTTGACGATGGCGATGCCCGTCACGATTGCGAGCATGCTCGTCGTCAAATAGAACGCGATCGCGCGACCGCCAATGGATCCCAAGGTCCGCAGGTCGCCCATCCCAGTGACGCCTGTGGTCAAGGAAGACACGATCAGCGGGACGACCAGCATCTGCAGCAATCGTAGAAAGAGATCGCCCACCTCCTTCCCGACCATGGCCACCGTAGCGACCGTCTCCGCCTCGACAATG
>Ga0316198_10001045_pt1 | contig 15782 bp, 16 predicted proteins | sample OudBieAanoxic_MG_FD_204935 | JGI IMG/M metagenome (GOLD analysis project Ga0316198, IMG submission 204935) | Coastal sediment microbial communities from Oude Bieten Haven, Netherlands - site A anoxic | ecosystem: Environmental > Aquatic > Marine > Coastal > Sediment | place: Netherlands...
GCCCACCACCGCCCTGCCGTTGTCGCTGCGTCTCTCGTAGCCGTGCTGAGCGCCGGGACAGTCGTCCCGCTGGCTGCGGCCGCCGACTCGACACTGTCCGAGCCGTCCGTCGCCATCGACGCGCCGGCGATCGGTCAGGTGCCAGCCATGGCCTCGGGTGCTGCTGCCGCGCTCGAGGACCGCACGGCCGCCGAACGCGCCCGGGCTGCCCAAGACAAGGCCGAGCGTCAGGCCGAGAAGGCGGCACGCCAGAAGGCGAAGCGCGCCGAGGCTGCTCGCTCTGCCGCGGCCGAGCAGACCGCTCGGTCGGCGGCGCGCTCTGCAGCCGATCCCCGGTCGCTGGCCGCCTCGATGGCCGCCGAGCACCACGGGTGGGGCGCTGACCAGTTCGCTTGCCTCGACAGCCTGTGGGCCAAGGAGAGCGAGTGGAACCACACCGCGCAGAACCCCTCGTCGGGGGCCTACGGGATCCCGCAGTCGCTGCCCGGCGACAAGATGTCCTCGCACGGTTCGGACTGGCGCACCAACCCCGCAACCCAGATCAGCTGGGGGCTGGACTACATCAGCCAGGTGTACGGCACCCCGTGCGGCGCCTGGGGCCACTCCCAGAGCGTCGGCTGGTACTGACGCCAGCATCTAGGGTGTCAGCGTGAAGCCGGTGCTGGTGGGCGTCGACGGGTCGCGGCAGTCCCAGCGAGCGCTGGCCTGGGCCCTGCCCTACGCCGCACAGACCGGCTCGGCGGTCGAGGTGATCATGACAGTTCGTCGAACCACCGACTCCGCCGAGACCCACGCCATGGTTCGCGAGGCCGAGGCGATGTTGTCGGCGCTGACCGAGGACGTGCTGGCAGCCGCCGAGAACCCACCGCCAGTGTCGTACGAGGTCGTCGTCGGCGACCCGGCCGTCGTCTTGGTCAACGCCTCGCGCAACGCCGAGCTGATCGTCCTCGGCAGCCACGGCATGTCGTCGATCCGCAATGTCGCGCTCGGGTCGGTGAGCACGGCCTGCATCAGGATGGGTTCCTGCCCCGTCCTGGTCATCCCCGCGGGCAAGCCCGAGCTACCGGACGCCGACGGTGAGCTTGCGCTCGGCTGAGCCCTGCGGCAACGGCCGCTCTAGCCTGGCCGCATGAGGCATGTCGAGTCGCGGTGGAGCGACCTGGACGGACGGACGCACTGGCTTGATGTGGGCGGGCCGGTCGATGCGCCACCGCTCGTCGCCGTCCACGGGCTGGGCGGCTCGCACACCAACTGGCTGGCTGTCGCCCCCGCCCTGGCGAGCGACCATCGCGTGTACGCCATCGACCTGGCCGGGCACGGGCACACGCCCGCTGAGCAGCGCGGCACTGACATCGACGCCAACGAGCGACTGCTGCACCGGTTCATCGTCGAGGTGGTCGGTGAGCCCGCGACCCTGCTCGGCAACTCGATGGGCGGCATGGTCAGCCTCCGCCAGGCAGCCCGTCATCCCGACACCGTCCGCGAGCTCATCCTGATAGGCCCCGCCCTGCCGGTCGCCGGCCGAGGGATCCCGGAGCCGCTCGTGGCGGCCGGGGTGGCGGTCACCGGCATCCCGCGCCTCGGCGCGAGCATCCTGGCCAGCCGCCGGTCTCGCATGACTCCGCAGCAGCAGGTGGCGGACATGCTCAAGATCTGCTGCGTTCGCCCGGAGCGGGTTCCCGACGACGTGGTGGACGAGATGGTCGAGATGGCGCGCACGAGAGCCGACTACGTCGGCACCGAGATGGCGATGGAGCAGGCGGCCCGATCGACGGTCAAGAACCTGCTGCAACGGCGGGCGTACGACCAGATGCTCGACCACGTGAATGCGCCGGTGCTGATCCTGCACGGCGAGCAGGACCGGCTCGTCCCCGTCGAGTCCTCGCGCCGCGTCGTCGCCGCCCACCCCAGCTGGACGCTCGTCACCCGACCCGACCTCGGCCACGTCCCGCAGCTGGAAGACCCGGGATGGACCGTGGCGCAGATCAGGCGGTGGGAGGCTGAACGCGGGTATGCCAGATCCACCACAGACCCACCATCGGCAGGATGAGCGGGACGTACCCGTAGCCCTGGCCGAACTCCGACCACACCGTGGCGCGGGGGAAGTCCACACTGTCGACGAGGCTGAGCAGGCCCACCGCGAGCACGCCCACCAGCTCGATCAGCACGGCGACGGTGGCGGTGCGACGGGCGTCGCGGGCCAGCGCGATCGTCGCCACGATGTAGACCGCGGCGGCGAACGCCGACAGTGAGTAGGCGATCGGCGCCTCGGAGAAGTCCCGCAAGATCTGCACGCTCGCCCGCGCGAACGCCGACACCGCGAAGACGCCGTAGACGACGATGAGTACCCGCCCGAAACCACGCGACGTCCGCCCGGCGTGGCTGGTGCGCTCGGCCACGGGTTCGTCAGCGGCCACGTCAGACCCCTGCCCAGATTTGGTCGAGCCGAAGCACGAGCACGGCCACGACCAGGCAGGCGACGGCGAGCGCGACGAGGGTCCACCTGCTCGGCTCACCCAGTCCCCAGAGCAACGTCAGTGGCAGGGCGAGCACGGTGCCGATCAGGTACGCGATGAAGACGCCGGCGGACCCCATGATCTGGTCGCCCTGCACGAGCAGGACGACGGCAACAACCGCTTGCACCACAAGCAGGAGCTCGACCGCGGCGACGACACCCAGGTGCCACCACAGCGGGGCCTTGCCACGCGCCCCTTCCACGCCCAGCAGCAACGCTGCGACGAGGCAGGTGACCTGCAGTGCGATCACGAGCCCGTCCAGCACGTGACATGACGCTACCCGCCTGCGGGCGTCCCTCCACCTGCACCCCCGCGCTGGCTGGTTCGTCGAGTCGGAGCAGCAGACTGCTCGAGTCCACGCGAGTCCGCGCTCCCGGGTCGCCCAGGACGAGGGCACGAACCTGCGTCCGCCGGCCAGTCGTCGCGTGCGCGGCACCGCTCCTCGGGCCTCACCTACCCTGGACGGTGCTGACGGCAACCACGGAGGGCCCGCGATGACCGACGACCGACCCGAGTCCACCGACCCAGGGCCGACCGATCCGGGGTCGACCGATCCGGGGTCGGCTCGCCCAGAACCGACCGCATCCGCGCCGGGCGCATCGGCGCCGACCAACCCGAGTCTGGAGACGGACGACGGCCATGGCGTCGTCGAGGCGGAGTCGACGGTGCCCTCTCAGCGCTCGGCTGGGGTGACGATGCCGGTGGCCGTGCCGGTGACCGTGGCCCTCGTGCTCGGACTCGCGATCGGTCTCATCGCGGGGTGGCTGCTGCCGCGTCCGGGCGACGGCTCCGATGACGTGGCCGTCGTGGCGACCGACCCGGCGCCGGGCGCGACGACCGACACCTCCAGCGGCAACGAGCCGGCGACAGTGCTGAACCCGTCCGCTCCAAGCCCGGTCGAGGGCGGCCCGGACGGCAGCGACGGCCTCGCCGGCCTGGTGATCGGCACCGAGGGTCGACTCGTCGAGGTCTTCGAGGACTACGTCTGCCCCTTCTGCGCGCGGTTCGAGCTCAGCAGCGGGGAGCAGCTTCGCCAGGCGGCGCTCGAGGGAGAGTTCCGGCTCGTCATCCACCCGATCGCGTTCCTGACCGAGGACTCGCCCCGGGCAGCGAATGCGAGTGCCTGCGTCTTCCAGCACGAGGACACCGACACCTGGGTCGCCTTCCACGAGGCGGTGTACGCCCGCCAGGATCCCAGCGAGGCTGCTGGCCAGTACACGAACGAGGTGCTCCTTGGCATCGCGGACGAGGTCGGTGCTTCAGCGTCCTCAGCGTCCTGCATCGAGGGTGGCGACTACCTCGAGTGGGTCGCCGCGATCACCGAGCAGGCCTTCCAGCGCGGCGTGCGAGGCACCCCCACGGTGGCGGTCGAGGGCACCGTCACCGACCTGAGCACCTTCGTCCAGTAGGGCGGTATCGGCGCGGCGCCCTCACCCCGGCCGACCACGCTCGTACTGGACCGGCCAGGCCACCTCGGCGCCGAGCTCGGCTGCGGCTCGTAGCGGCCAGCTCGGGTCGCGCAGCAACGCTCGCGCGCGCATGACGGCATCGGCCGATCCCTCCTCGATCACCTTCTCGGCCTGTCGGGGCTCGGTGACCGAGCTCGACGGCACAGGTCGCGACACCGGAGTGCTCGCGCACCGCCCTCGCGAAGGGAACCTGGTAGCCCGGGGCCGCCGGGATCCGCTGGTCGGGGTGCAAGCCCCTGCTCGACACGTCGACCAGGGTCGCGACCTCGTGGACGCTCATGGCGTGCGGCGCCGGCCAGCTGGCGAAGCCAACGGCGGACGGGCCCACCGTCGTCCACCCGCCGTTCGTCGGCTCGACGTAGCCGCGCCCCTGCCACGGCACGCTCGTCGACGCCTTGCGCCCGGCGTGGGCCAGCTGGACACCGGGCACCGCGCCCTGCTCGCGGACGAACCTGGTGACGCGCTCGTAGTCCTGCCCCTGAGAGTCGTCCCAGATGCCGGCGTCGGCGGGAGAGATTCGACCCTCCGGACTGACGGCCGTGGCCTCGCTCATCACCGGACCCGCCCCACCGCGCGCCAGGCCGCCGAGGTGCACGAGGTGCCAGTCGGTCGGGTGTCCATCGATCGAGGAGTACTGGCACATCGCAGACACCCAGACGCGGTTGCGGAAGGTCGTCTCGCGCAACGTCAGGTCAGTGAACAGCTCGCTCATCCCGCCAGCCTCGCGCATCCAGCACGGCAACGCCTGGGCTGGGCGTGCGACCATTGCCTGGACCTTCGTCCCTGGCCAGCCGACTGCTCGGCTGGTGGGCTGGGTGCCATGCCGTCTCCCACCGAGATGCTCGCCTCCACCCATCTGCACGCTCTGTGCGAGGTCAGTCCCGACCGACGACCCGGCAGCCCAGGCAACGACGAGGCGGCCGGCTACGTCGCCGCCGAGCTGCGTGCTTGCGGCTGGTCGGTCAGTGAGCCCGATTTCGACGTGCTGGACTGGACGGGCTCACCGGGGAACGTGCGCGTGGGCCGGCAGCAGTGGTCGCTCGTGCCCAGCCCCTACACGCGCGGAGCGGAGGTCACCCGGCGGCTAGCCGTTGCGCGCACTCGATCGGACCTGGACGCCGATCTACGGGGCAAGGTGGTGCTGCTGCTGGACGAGCTGGCGTCCGAGCAGCTGACGCCGATCGGGTACCCCTTCTACGACAACCCCGACCACGCGGAGCTGATCGATCGTCTCATCGAGGCCAAGCCCCGCGTCGTGCTGGCGGGCACCGCCTCGGCACCCGAGACTGCCGGTGCGCTCGATCCGTTCCCGCTGATCGAGGACGGAGCCTTTCCCGTCGCCACGGGCAACCTGCGGGTGGACGACGCCCGTGCGCTTGCCGAGCACGCCGGCAGCGAGGTCCGCGTCGAGATGAGTGCTCACCGCTGGCCGTCGAAGGCTCGCAACGTCGTCGCACGGATGGGTCCGGCTGCCCCGCGCGCTCTGGTGGTGGCGCATCTGGACACCAAGCCGGGCACACCCGGTGCCGTCGACAACGCCTCCGGAGTCGTCGTCCTGCTGCTGCTGGCCCGGGCCCTGGCTGCTGCTGGCCCGTTCGGGCTGGGCGTCGAGCTCCTCGCCGTGAACGGCGAGGACTGCTACCACCCAGCGGGAGAGCTTGCCTACTTGCGCGAGCACGGTGCGCACCTCGACGAGATTGCCCTGGTGGTCAACGTGGACGGCGCCGGCTACCGGTCGGCGGGCACGGCCTACTCCCTCTATGGCGTCCCCGACACGCTAGCCAACACCGTGCGGGCCTCCCTGGCCGGAGCGGACCGGATCAGCGAGGGACCGGCCTGGTTCCAGAGCGACCACATGGTCTTCGCCCAGCGGGGCGTCCCGGCAGTGGCCGTCACCACCGACGACCTGCAGACCGTGCTGGCCGAGGTCGCGCACAGCCCGCACGACGTCCCGGCACAGGTTGACGTCACGCTGCTCAGCGGGCTCGCCAGCGCGCTCACCGGGCTGGTGCACGCAGTCGCGGACCACGTGACCAGCCGGGCGAGCGGCGGTTGAGCGAAGGCTTCTACCGGGTGGGGGAGAGCTCGCGCTCCTGCTCGAGCTCGGGGTCGTCGGCGATCTCGTCCGAGCCACCCTCGATCTCGACCTTCGGCAGGATGCGCTGCAGTGGGCCGGGCAGCCACCAGTTGGCCTTGCCGATGATGGTCATCAGGGACGGCACCAGCACCAGGCGGACGATGAACGCGTCGATCAGCACGGCCGACCCGAGCGCCACACCGAACAGCTTGATCTCGGTGGTCGGGCTGGGGACGAAGGCGAGGAACACGCTGGCCATGATCAGCGCAGCGATCACGACGACTCGTCCCGACCCGGCCAGGCCACGGCGCACCGCGGCTCTGTTGTCGCCGGTGTGCAGCCACTCCTCCTGCATGCGTGACACCAGGAACACCTGGTAGTCCATCGACAACCCGAAGAGGATCGCGAACACCATCACGGGGAGGAACGGGAAGATGGGACCGGTGCTGTCGACCCCGATGAGGGACGCGCCCCAGCCCCAGGTGAACACCGCGGTGGTGACGCCGAGCGCGGCGGCGAGGCTGAGCAGGCTGGTCAAGGCGCCCGTCAGCGGCACCACGATCGAGCGGAACAGCACCACCAGCGCCAAGAACCCGAGCCCGACGACGATCGTGAGGAACAGCGGCATCGCGTCGTTGATGACGTCGGTGAAGTCGGCTGTGACCGCCTGGAATCCGCCGACGTAGGCCTGCACGCCGGTGGCGTCCTCCAGCGGCGGGATCGTCTCGGTGCGCAACCGGTCGAGCAGCTCGGTCGTCTCGACGTCCTGGGGAGCCGAGTCCGGGATGACCTGGACAGCGGTGACCGTGGTGTCGGGCTGCAGTGTCAGCGGAAGCATCTCGACGGTCGGCAGGGTGCCGGCTACACCCTCGGTCTCCTGCAGCGCGACGATGGTGGCGGCGGTCGCCTCGGCGTCACCGGCCTCCGGCAGCTCGACGGCAACGAAGAACGGGCCGTTGACTCCCTCCCCGAAGCCTTCGGCCAGCAGGTCGTAGCCGATACGCAGGGACGAGCCCTCGGCGCGGCCGCCGTCGTCGGAGAAGCCCAGGCGGAGTCCGAGCGTCGGGGCGGCGATGAGCAGGATGACGCCCAGCGCAGCCAGCGTGCCCACCCAGGGACGCCTCTGCAGCAGGCGACCGTAGCGGGCGAACCCGCCGCCCTCGGGGTGGTAGTCCTTCTGCTTCTTCGCCCACGGCATCTTCCAGCCCAGCGCTCGGTCGCCGAGCAGGCTCAGCAACGCCGGGAGGAACCACAGCGCGCTCAGCATCATCAGCAAGACCGTGAGCGCCGCGGCGATCGCCAACCCGTAGAAGAACGAGATGCCCAGTACGAGCAGGCCCATCAGGGCGATGATGACGGCGGTACCGGCGAAGGCGACGGCACGCCCGGACGTCTTGACCGCCTCGAGCGCGGCCGACTTTGGCTCGTGCCCGGCCTGGATCGACTGGCGGTACCGGTTGGTGATGAACAGGGCGTAGTCGATTCCGACGCCGAGTCCGATCATCGCGGCCAGGGTGGGGCCGAACGTGGCGACGTCGAGGAAGTTCGCGGTCACGACCACCAGGGAGAGCCCGCCGGCCAGGCCGAGGAGCGCAGTGATGATGGGTAGGCCGGCGGCGATGGCACTGCCGAACGCGATGAGCAGGATGATGAGCGCGACGGTGATTCCGACGGCCTCGCCCAGCAGGGGCGGCTCCGTCTCGGCGAATCCGAGCACGGCGCCACTGGCGCCGACAGTGAGGCCGTCGGTCTCGTTGGCTGCCTCGACGGCGTCGAGGAAGGCGATCGCCGCCTCGGGCTCGATCGTTCCCCCGTCGACGGTCAGGGAGGCGGTGGCGTAGGCCACCGAGGCGTCTGGGCTGATCGGCGACGTCGTCTCGGTGGCGGACTCGAGGGCGGTCTGGAGTGCGGCGGCCTGCTCCGGCGGGAGGTCCTCGATCGGGGGTGCAGCCGGTGCTTCACACGCGTCGCCGTAGGTCTGCCCGGTCGGGCTCTGCACGCAGAGCACGGCGTCGATAGCCGCGATCTCGGAGAACGTGGACTCCATCTGGGCAACAACGGCCGGGTCGACGGCCGACCCGGAGTCAGGTGACCAGACGATGCGCGCCTGGCCACCGGATGACTCCGAGGCCGCTGCGGTCTCGGTCAGCAGCTCGGTGGCGGTGGCCGACTCGGTGTCCGGCAGCTCGAAGCTGTCGTTGAAGCTCCCTCCGAACTGCGCGGCCGAGAAGCCGAGGACGAACAGCAGGGCGAAGAAACCCACCAACGCTTGCTTGGGCTTGTTCACTGCCCAGGTGGACAGGCGCATCATCTCTCCTTGGTGTGGACGGCGTCGCTGAGGACGTCGCAGATCGGGCCGTGCAGCTGCGCGGCAGGGATGTCTCGAAGCTCGACGAGAGCGGCGGGAAGGCCGGAGAACGCCATGACCAATCGGACACTCTGTTCCAGGCTCGGCTCTCCGCCGACCAGCATTCGACCCATTCGTTCACGCACGTCACCGAAACGCTCGAGCAGGTCGGGGTGGCGGGCCATGGCGGTGGCGACGTCTTGAGCGGGGCTGAGCGCGAGCGGCAGCGTCGGGCGGCGCTTCAGGGCGAACGACGCGATCGCGTCGATGGCGTCCTCGACTCGCGTCGGGGTGTCCGGCTCGGTCTCCAGCTTCTCGATCAGCTCGCTGACCTGGTCGAGGTGGCTGTCGATGACGGCGACGAGAAGCTCGTCCTTGGAGCCGAAGTGGTACAGCACGGCGGCCTTGGAGTAGCCCGCCGCTGCGGCGATGTCATCGAGCGACGTGGCGGCGAAGCCGCGCGCGGCGAACAGGTCCGCGGCGATGCCGACAAACTCGGCTCGAACGTCGTCGCGCGAGAGGCGTTGCACGCTTCCTCCATGGCCGTCGTGATGTGGGGGAGTCTGCGCTGACCGTCTGGTCAGTGTCAAACCGGACGGTCAGTAATTGCTGCGTCAATCGATGCAGCCAGTGATCGTCAGCCAGTGTCCAGCGCCAGAGCTAGCAGACCACGCGGGGAGAAGGGCACCAACGGAATCCGTGGCCCAGCAGCGGCAGGCCGGCGGTGCGGGGGATGGTCGCCACTAGGCTGTGGCTAGCCGCGAGGAGGCGATGGATGAGCGATGCGGACCGGGTGCCGACGGACTACGTCCGTGCCCAGCTGCGAGGTGTCGACATGCTGCGCGTGCTTGACGACGAGGCGCTCGACACGATCGCGGCCCGTGTGCAGGTGACCGACCATGAGCCCGGCTCGCTGCTGCTGGCCGAGGGGGAGGAGGCAGCCGGGCTGTTCCTCGTGCTGCGAGGCACGGCCAGCGTGGAGCACGACGGAGTGCCGGTCGCTGTGATCGGGCCTGGCGAGAGCATCGGCGAGATCGCGCTGCTCGACGGCCTGCCGCGCATGGCGGACGTCCGGGCCCAGGACGACCTGCGCACGGGCTTCCTGACCTCGGCCGACTTCCTCGATGCGCTGGAGTCACTCCCCGAGGTTGCCCTCGAGCTGCTGATCGCGCTGGCGGCACGGTTCCGGCTCCTGGAGGAGCGGCTCGCCGAGGTCGAGGTGGAGCTGGCCTCGCACGCCGGCCGGACCGGCTGAGACGGGCGGGTTCGGGCCGTGCCGCTGCTGATCCTGCACGGTCTGGATGGAAACGAGCCCGACCATTGGCAGACCTGGCTGGCCGAGCAGGCCGCCGCGGCGGGGATCGAGGTGCGGTACCCCCAGCTGCCGTCACCGGCGACGCCACGCCGGGACGCCTGGTGCGACGCCGTGCTGCCGCTCCTGCCCGCTGACCTCGACCCTGAGCTGGACGTCGTCGCCCACTCCCTCGGGTGCGACCTGTGGGGCCATCTGGCGCGGCGGACCCGCCACGCTGTGGCGCGACGCGTCCTGCTCGTGGCGCCGCCCTCCCCGAGCCTGGTGGCGCGGGACATCCCGACGTTCGACCCGGCGCCGCCGAGCCGAGACCTGCTGGACTGCTGCCCCGACACCAAGCTTCTTCTCGGTTCGGACGACCCCTGGCTGCCCGACCCGGGACGGATGCTCGATTGCGGGTTACCGGCGGAGCGGGTGCAGGGCGGGGCGCACCTCAACGTCGAGTCCGGCTACGGGCCCTGGCCGGCGATGCTGCGGTGGGCCCAGGGGGCCGACGTGCCCAGCGATGGCTGGGGGAGGTGAGCGCTCACTCGTCCAGCAGCGGGCACGCGACGCCTTGCCAGACAAGCAGCTTGGCGGTCTCGTGCTCGACCGACGGGACGAACTCGACCCCGTCCCAGGAGGGGAACTGCGTCTGCTCGCGCCAGGTGGCGATGCCGGCGGCGATCTCGCTCTCGTCCTGGGTGCACAGCAAGTCGGCGTCCACGCCGGCGAGCAGCCCGGAGTCGGGCGGGTTGTCGGCGTAGTACGACTGTGTGTAGGCGAGGTCGGTGCGCTCGAACTCAGCGCTGAGCGGCTGACTCGACGTCACCGCGACCGCGGGCGCCTCGCCGCAGCGCTCGACGAGGACGAAGCCTGGCACTCCCTGCTGCACCGCGAACCAGTCGTCGGCGCAGGCGAAGGCCTTCGCCTCGTCCGGCAAGCCGTCGAACTCGGCCAGGGCGGCGTCGAAGTCAGCCTGGCTCGGCTGGTCGGCGCAGCCGGCCCCGGTCAACGCCGCGGCGACGGCGATGGCCGCGACCGGAAGTCGCCTCGACAAGCGGTGGTGCACGCGAGCAGTGTGCCAAGCCCTCGGTACGGACCCGGGGACGGCCTGGGCCATGCCGTCCCCGGCGAGACAGGTCCAGCAATCCTGACCAGCACCTGCGCCAGCCCGACGATCTGGCCGCACGACTCCTCGGTGAGCCAGCGGCGCTGCACGTACTCGTGGCGCACGTAGCCGAGGTGCGCGATCGGCCCCACTCGCGCGTCCTCGACCCGCATGCCCGCTGAGATCTCACTCCCGCACACTCGACGCCAGCGTTGGTCCCGGACGCTCGTGCGCACAACAATGGGGTGATGCGTGATCCTGACGAGCTGTTCGAGCTGCTGACTGACGACATCAAGGCCCACTCCCCGGTGCTGGTGCACGCCCTGACCGGCTTCCTGGACGCCGGGCAGGCCGGCCGGCTCGCCGTCGCGCACCTGCTGAGCACGCTGGACTACCGCGTCGTTGCGGCCTTCGACCTCGACGACCTCTACGACTACCGGGCACGGCGTCCTCGAATGACGTTCCTGACCGACCATTTCGCTGCCGTCGAGCTGCCCACACTGGAGCTGGTCGAGGTCACCGACGCCGCCGGCGTGCCCTTCTTGCTGCTGCACGGTGCGGAGCCCGACCACGCGTGGCAGCGGCTGACCCGCGCCGTCGGTGCTCTGGTCGAGAGGTTCGGCGTCCGTCTGACCATCGGCATGCACGCGATCCCCTGGCCGGCCCCGCACACCCGTCCCGTCGACGTGACCGCTCACGCCACCGACTCCGCCCTGGTCTCCGGCCACGTTCCCTGGGTCGGTTCGCTCGAGGTACCCGGGCACCTGGCCGGCATGCTCGAGCTGCACCTCGGCGACACCGGGCACGAGGCGATGGGGTTCGCCGCTCATGTGCCGCACTACCTGGTTGGCGCGGAGTACCCGGCGGCGTCGCTCGCGCTGCTCTCCCACGTCGCCGACGCGTCCGGGCTGAGCCTGCCGGTCGACGACCTGGCTGATGCCGCCGACCAGGCCCTGCACGAGATCTCGGCGCAGATCGCGCAGAACCCGGAGAACGCCGGCGCCGTGGAGGCCCTGGAGGCGCAGTACGACGCGGTCACGACGTCACGAGAGCTGCAGGGCGCCGCCGAGGGGTCTGACGAGGCCGAGAGCGGCGCGATGCCCAGCGCGTCCGAGCTACCCACGGGAGACGAGATCGCCGCGCAGGTCGAACGCTTTCTGGCCGACATGGACTCCCGCGAGGAGTAGTCGCGGCACCCCGACCATGCTTGACGGATGGGAGTGGCAGCACTGCGGCTCGGGCGACAGCTACGCCACTCCCATGGGCTTGGGCACGGGATGGGGCGGGGGCTCGAGCGCGTCATCGGGTCACGCTCGCGCATATACCCCCGGGGGTATATGATTGGGTCATGCCTGCTGCCGTACGCGAGATCGAACCATCTGGCTTGGCCGCCGCCGGTCGTGACGGCGCCGTCCTCGTCGACGTCCGCGAGCCGGACGAGTACGTCGAGGGCCACGTCCCGTGCGCCCGACTGCTCCCACTCGGCTCCGTCGGACGGAACGCCCACGAGCTGAGGCGTGAGGCGCACGTCAACCGCCCGGTCTACCTGATCTGCCGGACCGGTGTCCGCAGCGCCGACGCGGCGCTTCTGCTCGAGCGGTCCGGAGTCAACGCCGTGTCCGTCGCCGGTGGAACCGAGGCCTGGAAGGCCGCCGGACTCCCGGTCGTTACCGGCCCCCACGCCTGCTGAGGAGGCACAACCACCATGATCGAGATCATCCCCATCGACACCGAGTCACTCGGCGACCGTTCCTACATCGCCCACGACGGCACCGTTGCGGTCGTCGTCGACCCGCAGCGCGACATCGATCGCGTGCTGGCGCTCACCGAACCGCGCGGGCTGCAGATCACCCACGTCTGCGAGACCCACATCCACAACGACTACGTCACCGGCGGCTTCCAGCTCGCCCAGCGGGTGGGCGCGCAGTACTGCGTCAACGCTGACGACCCCGTCTCCTACGAGCGCGTCCCGGTGCGCGACGGCGACGTGATCGAGACCGGCGACATGCGGGTGCGCGTCATCCACACGCCGGGGCACACCTTCACACACCTGAGCTTCGCGATCACCGATGCCGCCGGCGCGCCCGCCGGCGTCTTCACCGGAGGGTCGCTGCTGTTCGGCTCCACCGGCCGCCCCGACCTGCTCGGCTTCGAGCACGCCGACACCCTGGCCCGTCACCAGTGGAACTCCGCGCACCGCCTGGCCAGCGAGCTGCCTGAGCAGACCGGTGTCTTCCCCACGCACGGGTTCGGCTCGTTCTGCTCGGCCACCCAGGCTGAGGGCCTGTCATCCACGATCGGGGCCGAGAAGACCGCCAACCCGGTGCTGCGCCAGAGCGAGGACGACTACGTCACCGAGCTGCTCGCCGGTCTCGTCGCCTACCCCGCCTACTACGCCCACATGGGACCGGCGAATGCCGCCGGTCCGGGCGACATCGACCTCTCGGCGCCGCAGACGGCCGACCCCGCCGAGCTACGCCGCCGCATCGACGCCGGCGAGTGGGTCGTCGACCTGCGTTCCCGGACGGCCTTCGCCGCCGGTCATCTGCCGCGGTCGTTCAGCTTCGGCCTCGATGGCTCGTTCGTGACCTACCTGGGCTGGATCATCCCGTGGGGCACGCCGGTGACCTTGCTGGGCGAGACCGAGGACGACGTGGCGCTTGCCCAGCGGGAGATGGTGCGCATCGGGATCGACCGGCCCGCGGCCATGGCCACCGGCAAGCCCGAGGACTGGGCCGGGGGCGAGCCGCTGGCCACCTTCCCCGTGGTCTCCTACGACGACGTCGCCAGCGCTCGCGCCGACGGTCTGCACCCGTACCTGATCGATCTACGCCGTGACGACGAGCGACGAGAGGGATACATCGTCGACACGCAGCACCTGCCGCTGCACCAGCTGCTCTCGCGCATGGACGAGGTTCCCGACGACCGCCAGGTCTGGCTGCACTGCGCGGCTGGTTTCCGGGCGAGTGTCGCAGCCTCGATCCTGGCTGCGAACGGGCGTGACGTGGTTCTCGTCGACGGAGACTTCTACCCGAAGGCGATCACCGCCGGCCTCGAGATGGCAGCCGAGGAGCGCGTCGACGCATGATCGCCCTCACGATCGTCCTGGCCGTCCTGGTCGGGGTGTCGTTGGGTCTGCTGGGCGGCGGCGGGTCGATCTTGGCCGTTCCGTTGCTGGTCTACGTGGCCGGCATGGACGCCAAGGAGGCCATCGCCACATCCCTGCTGGTGGTCGGCACGACGGCTCTTGTCGCCGTGGTCCCCCACGCGCGTGCCGGGCGGGTCCGGTGGCGTACTGGGCTGCTCTTCGGCCTCGCCGGCATGACAGGGGCCTACGCCGGCGGTCGGCTGGCCGAGTTCATCCCGGGTTCCCTGCTGCTGGTGGCGTTCTCGTTGATGATGCTGGCCACGGCTGCGGCCATGATTCGTGGCCGCAAGACACCGGACAAGCCCATGCACAGCGAGCTCCCGATCGGCAGGGTGCTGCTCGACGGCGCTGTCGTCGGGCTGGTCACCGGGCTCGTCGGCGCCGGGGGCGGTTTCCTGATCGTCCCTGCTCTGGTTCTGCTCGGCGGGCTGCCGATGAGCGTCGCCGTCGGGACGTCGCTGCTGGTGATCGCCATGAAGTCCTTTGCCGGCCTGGCGGGCTACCTGGCCAGTGTCGAGATCGACTGGCCGCTCGCCCTCGCCGTCACGGGGGCGGCCGTGGTGGGCAGCCTGATCGGCAGCCGGCTCACCGGTGTGATTGCTCCGGACACCCTGCGCAAGGGCTTCGGCTGGTTCGTGATCGTGATGGGGCTGCTGGTTCTGGTGCAGCAGGTTCCGCCTGATGTCAGCGAGCAGTCCTGGTTCTGGCCGGCCGTGGGTGGGACGGCGGTGCTGGCGCTGGGTGTCGCCGCCACGCTGCTGTGGCGCCGGCGCGGGACGTCACACGGTGCGGACCCGGTCGTAGAGCAGCCCGCGTCGGACGAGGAACTTCTCGCACTCGACGGCCAGCGGGACGATCAGCGCTAACCCGAAGCAGACCGCCAGCTGCTGTCCGGTCAGGTTCTGGGTCCGGAAGATGTCTTGCAGCCACGGGAGGTAGACGACCGCCATCTGCAGGCCGATCGTGAGCACGACCGCCCCGAGAAGCGAGGGGTTGGCGAAGAAGCGCCGACCGAACAGCGGGTGGGTCTCCGAGCGCACCGCCAGCGAGTGGCCGAGCTGGGCCAGTACCAGCACCGTGAACACAACCGTCTGCCAGTTCTCGGCGCCGGTGGTGTATGCCCAGCCGAGACCGGCCAGCGAAACCCCGCCGATGAGCAGGCCCACCCACCCGATGTGCCAGGTGACGCCGTGGGCGAAGATCGACTCGTCAGGTGGCCTTGGCGGTCGCTTCATGACGTTCGGCTCGGCGGGTTCACGGGCCAGCGCAAGGCCGGGCAGCCCGTCGGTGACGAGGTTGATCCACAGGATCTGCAGCGGTAGCAGCGGCAACGGGAAGCCGAGGAACGGTCCCACGAACATCACCCAGATCTCGCCGGCGTTGCTGGTGAGGGTGTACTTCACGAAGCGACGGATGTTGTCGTAGATCCGACGGCCTTCGCGGATCGCCCGCACGATCGTGGCGAAGTTGTCGTCGAGCAGCACCATCGCCGACGCGCCGCGAGCCACGTCGGTGCCGCCCTGGCCCATCGCCACACCGATGTCGGCCTGCCGAAGCGCCGGGGCGTCGTTGACGCCGTCCCCGGTCATCGCCGCTACCTGGCCCTGGGACTGGAGGGCCTGGACGATCCGGATCTTCTGAGCAGGATCCACACGGGCGTAGACCCGGGCGTCGAGCACCCGGCGCGCCAGGGCGTTGTCGTCGAGGTCGGTCAGGTCGCGACCGGTGAGGACGTCGCCACCCGCGTGGTCGGACTCGACGACACCCACGCGAGACGCGATGGCGTGTGCGGTCTCGGGGTGGTCCCCGGTGATCATGACCGC
>Ga0316198_10001046_pt1 | contig 15780 bp, 19 predicted proteins | sample OudBieAanoxic_MG_FD_204935 | JGI IMG/M metagenome (GOLD analysis project Ga0316198, IMG submission 204935) | Coastal sediment microbial communities from Oude Bieten Haven, Netherlands - site A anoxic | ecosystem: Environmental > Aquatic > Marine > Coastal > Sediment | place: Netherlands...
GAGACTCTGCATCAACCTCGAGGGTCCCCCAGTCGCTGAACTCCAGTGTTCTGGACCTGTTCTCTCCGTTGCCGTACCAGTCGGTGTCGGGACGCTGGCTGATCGACAAGATGACAGTGTCGAAGTCACGCTCCTGGTTCGATCCCGGTATCGGGACGGGCCGTGGACGACCGCTCGCATCCGGCTCTCCCAGTTCCATCTTCACACAGTCGAGTCCTCGCACGCGGCCGTCGGAGACCAGCACCTCAACCGGTGCGACGAGGTACTCGAACCGCACACCCTCGGCGACGGCGTCTTCAAACTCGTCCTCCTCGGCCGGCATCTCGGCACGAGTTCTCCGATAGAGAACCGTCACCTCGGCGCCCTCGCGACGGGCCGCTCTTGCCGCATCCATCGCAGTGTTGCCACCTCCAACGATGGCAACGCGAGCACCCGTCTCCTGCGGCAGGCCAAGGTTGATATTGCGGAGATAGTCGATACCGGAGAACACACCCGCGGCATCATCATTGGGAATGTCGAGCGGCATACCCTCGTGAGCGCCGATCGCGAGGAACACGGCCGAGTAGCCGTGACCGTTCGTCTTGTCGGTTAGATCGTCGAGCGTGAAGTCACGCCCGAGTTCCGAACCCGTCTTCATCTCCACCCCGAGTTTGCGAACGTAGTCGATGTCGCGTTCGACGATCCAGGGAGGGCATCGGTAGCTCGGCAGGCCAACGGCAAGCATCCCACCCAGCCGGTCGTGTTTCTCGAGAACGGTGACCTTGTAGCCCTCGGTGGCGAGGTCAAAGGCGCAGGTCAACCCTGCGGGTCCGGATCCCACCACCGCCACCTTCTCCGCGTAGTCGTGCTCCGGCGGCTCGGGCATCGCATCCGGCTCGTGATCACGTTCCCAGTCCATGGCAAAGCGCTTGAGCGCTCGAATCGAAACGGGCTCCTCGACATTCTCCCGGCTGCAGATCTCCTCGCACGGCGCGTAGCAGACCCTTCCGCAGATGAACGGGAGGGGATTCGACCGGCGAATGAGCTTGGCGGCTTCGGAGAACCGTCCTTCGCCAATCAGAGATATGTACCCGGTAGCGTTCTGGTGGATCGGGCACGCCTCCATGCAGGGCGGCTTGCCCTGCCGATCGATGGTGTAGGTGCTCGGAATCGCTTGGGGAAATGCCTTGTGAATGGCGGTGCGCTCGGACATGAACTGGTTGAACGGATCCGGAACGGAGATCGGGCACACCTTGATGCACTCGCCACACGACGTGCAATCGGCCGTGACGAAACGCGCCTTCTCGCGTACGGTGACTTGAAAGTTCCCCACGAATCCTTCCACGGACTCCACCTCACTTTCGGTGAGGAGGTGGATGTTCTCGCGCCGATCGGCGGAGACCATTTTCGGCGTGAGGATGCACGCGGCACAGTCGAGGGTGGGGAAGGTCTTGTCGAATCGGGCCATCATCCCGCCGATGGTCGACTGCCGCTCGACGAGGTAGACGTCGTTGCCTGCATCGGAAATGTCGAGCGCGGCTTGGATGCCGGCAATACCTCCGCCCACGACGAGCGTGGCGGGGTTGACGTCGGCATACGCCGCCTCGAGCGGCTCATGGAGGGCAACTCGCGCTACCGCTCCGTTGACCAACGACTCTGCCTTGGTAGTACCCGCTACCCGGTCCTCGTGGACCCATGCACACTGTTCTCGGATGTTGGCGATGTGAACCAGATACGGGTTGAGGCCGGCTTCCTCACCGGCGGCGCGGAATGTGGGCTCATGCATCAGCGGGCTGCACGCCGCCACCACGACCCTGTTGACGCCATCCTCTTCGATGTCGCGTTTGATGAGATCCTGTCCGGCGTTCGAGCACATGAACTCGTAGTCACGCGCACACACCACACCGGGTTGCTGGGCTGCAACGTCGCGGACCGCCTCGACATCTACCGTCGCTGCGATATTGAAACCGCAATGACAGACGTATACGCCGATCCGGGGTTCGTCCACGTTCGTCATGTCGGCTCTCCTCGCCCGGAGGGAACCCCGGCCATCGTCACCGACAGGCGAGGCGCTTCGATCTTCACCGGCACCAATCCGTGTTTCAGGCCGACCTCCTCCTCTGAACATCCGAGGGCGAGGCCGAGGAGTTGCGTGAAGTACATGATCGGGATCGCGCTCCCGTTGCCATTCGTGCGCATGTTCACGCTCAACAGGTCCAGGTTCGCCTGACAGAGGGGGCAGACGGTCACGATGCAGTTGGCCCCGCCTTCGGCCGCCCAATCCACCAGCTCGGTACACAGCTTCTCCGCGACGTCTGGGAATGTGGCCACCAACATCCCGCCGCAACAGCGCACCTTGGGCGGATAATCGACTGGCTTTGCGCCGAGTGCCGTGAACATCCGGTCCATGTACATCGGCAGTTCGGGATCTTCATCGATCGCGCCGTACGGCCGAACGATCTGACACCCGTAGTAACACGCCGGGCGAAAGTCGGCGATCGAGTGCGTCTGGTAGGCGACGATCTCTTCAAGCCCGATGTCGTTGATCAACACATCGAGCGGCTTGCGAACCGGAACGGTCATATTCACTTCGAGGCCGGCCTCGGCGAGCGCGGAGTTGACCTGCTCGTGAAGGTCCGGCATGTCGGACATTCTCTTGATCGTCTTGTTCAGCACGTAGTAGCAGGCGCTGCACGGTGCGACAACGTCGTCACCGATTTGCTCAGCGAGCGCCAGATTTCGGGCTGCGATCGCGTACGCCACGGTCTTCTTGACCGAGGTGTAGGAGGTCGCCCCGCAGCAATTCCAATCCTCGAGTTCCACCAGGTCGACGCCGAGCTTGTCGAAGACCGCACGCGTCGACTTGTCGTACGAGACACCGGTCGCATGAAGGCTGCATCCCGGGTAGTAGGTGTACCTCACGCGCTGCCTCCGATCGCCGCGTATCCGACTGAGTCTGTGATCTTCTGGCGCTCCACTACCTCCTGAGGGAGGTCGAACGTCTCGGCCTTCGCGATGATGCGACGCAGGCCATCGATCCCCTTGATCTTCTCCGGGCGCATCTGAATGCGACCGCGGCGCCACAGGTCGAATCCAGCACGGCGCCAGCCGTAGAGCGCCATCGGATTGGTCCTGAGGAAGAAGATGGCGAGCAGCCCCGTCTCGTAGCTGCGGCCGTATCGCCTCACCATGTCGATGAACGTCTCGGAGAACACATGTGATGGGAATCGATCCGGGAAGATGCCGTTCTCGATGGCAATCCGCCTGAGCGCGTAGATCAGGTCCGTGATCTGGATATCGGCCGGGCAGCGCGTCGTGCACTGATAACAAGAGGCGCAGACCCAGATCGAGCGGCTCTCCAGGAGTTGCTCGATCCCACCTGCTCGGAACATCGCGATGATCTGCCGTGGGGTGACGTCCATCGCATAACTCACGGGGCACGACGCCGTACAGGTGCCGCATTGGATACATTGGTCCAGTCGCCCCCCACCTGGGATGCGGTTGGTTTCGGCGAGAAACGCTCGTCGCAGGTCGCGCTCACTTTGGGGGAGCACACCCGGTGCCGAGGGACCGGATCGCGGGTCGGCAGTTCGCTTGGTCACGGCACACCCGGCCTTTCATCGATCACGGCGTTCGCGCGGTCCACGAACGCCAACACTTCTTGGACGACCGTGGCAACGGCATCGGAGACCACGGGTGTGAGTTCCTCCCCGAATTCATCCGAGACCGCCATCTCGATACCCCAGATCGCCACTTCGTCCGGCATATTCCACCCCAGCGTTCGCCCGAGGGCCATAACGGTTGGGTAGTTGATGTCGTGGAACGAGTTGAGGCGCACCGAGCCACCGAAATCGGCTTCATCCAGACGAACGACGGCCCCGGGCTGGTTCGTCCCCGTGGCGAGTCCATCGATGAGGACGGCGCACCTCCGCCCGCGCAGAACGTCGAGAAGGGCGAAGCCCGCCCACGGGAGCGCAACAACCTCAACATCGCTCCGGTCGTCGAGTTCGGATGCGAGGGCGGCCGCCGCGTGGAGCCCGACACCGTCGTCGGAAGCGATCTCGTTTCCAAGTCCGACGATGACGAGCGGCGGTACAAGGGAGGGATCGGCTCCCGAAATGCCGGCAGCTCCGAGGCCCCATGCACGAACCCCCGGTGCCGGCAGTGTGCGGCTCGGCGTCATGGGCAATCCTCACGACGATTGTGCCCCACGCACCCAGGACCGTGATCGGGCCTTTCGCCCCTTTTGTTACGTATGACCCTGTGCCGAGCCCGACTCGATTCCCGAAAGCGCCGCGGTCCGCCCGGCGCCTCCTTCCCACAATGTTACGAAGGACCCTATGTGGTGCCCGCGCCGGTGGTTCAGGCTGGGACACGAGACGGAGGATTGCGTATGAACGCACTCGATCACCAACTCGCCGCTGTGTGGTCACTGCGTTGCATTCGTCCCAGGGACCCGGCCGGCGGTTTCTCCCGAACGCCACAGCCCACACCTTTTGGAGGTTGCCCATGACGGATCTAGGTCAGCGGCTGAGGAGACATCCTTTCGTCGCCACGATGAGCGACGACCACATCATCACACTCGAGGGTTGCGGGCTGTCGTATCTCTCGTTCGAGGCGGGCGACAAGCTCGTCCAAGAGGGCAAGGTTGCCGACGCATGTTTCCTCATCGATCGAGGTGACGTCGGCCTCGAAATGTACGTTGATCGAGCGGAGACGCGCACCCTCCAAGTTGTCCACGCCGGGGAACTCGTTGGCTGGTCGTGGCTGCTCCCGCCGCATCTCGGCACCTACGACGCGACGGCGATCACCCCGGTAACAGCGATGAGAGTCGACGCTCCGCTCCTTCGGGAAACGATGGAGAGCGATCGAGAGTTTGGCTACGCGATCCTGGTGCGCGTCTGCGAGGTAGCTGTCTCCCGTCTGGAGGCGGCACGCCGCGAAATCCTCGACGTATACCAGCGAGAGACCCCCGGTCCGGGGCCTCGCCGGATACCCACGGGGGACATGCGCCGCGTCGGCTAGCGGCGATTCGACAGCGAATCCGGGATCGACGGAACGCCGACCCGGTGCTGCGCGTAAACTCGAACGAGGACCCGACCACGGAGGTGCCATGGGATCCGTATACAAGATCGTCGAACTCGTCGGAACGAGCGAGACGTCGTGGGAAGACGCGGCAACAACTGCCGTAGCGATGGCGGGTGACTCGCTCCGGGATCTGCGCGTTGCCGAGGTCACCGACCTCGACCTGCAGATCGCCACCGACGGATCGATCGCTGCGTTCCGCACGAAGGTCAAGCTTTCGTTCAAACACGAGGGCGGCATCTAGACCGAGACGAAGAGCCGCCTGAAGTATCGGGTTTGAGAACAGCGATGATTCGCGGGCTGCCGGCCGCCGCTACCAACCGTTGCGGTGGAGTTGGTCGTCGAGCGGTCGGCGTTGACGCGCAACACCCGAGCCGGTCGGCGCCTCGTCGGGGTCGCGATACCCGATGGCGATAACGCCGACCATCATGCGGTTGTCGGGAATGGAGAACTCGCGCCGCACGTCATCTTCGCCGTAGCCGATGCCGAGGAACCACGTGGCGAGGTCGGCGTCGACTGCCGCCAACTGAAGCAACATCGACGCCATACCTCCGTCGACGTCCCAGAACCTCACCGGCCAGCGGTCCAGATCATCGAGTCCGAACTCGATCTTGTCATCAGCCGAATAGCGCGCGAGATACCGCTGCGGATCCGAGAACACGAGGATCACCACCGGGGACTTCTCATGGGCCTGCCGGTCCTCGCGTTCGGGATCGTGGGTCAACGTCCAGAATCGATCAACGGCGTTGGGATCGTCGAGCACGAGGAAGTCGAGGCCCTGCGAGAACCCGGCAGAAGGGGCACGACGAGCGAGGTCGACGATGCGCTCGAGCTCTTCGAACGGCGGCCGGTCGGGGCTGTAGTGACGGACACTTCTTCGTTTGCGAACGACATCGAGGAATTCCATCCGGCGAGCCTACAACCGATGGTGCCTGTCCCGACATGCGACCCTAACCGTGGACCCCGACACCTACACTCGCAGCCCCGACCGCTCCTCCCCCACGCCCGGTCTCGGAGACCCATGTCCGCTGAAACCCACACGACGATCGAGCCGTTGTCCGATCATCCGTTCGCGCTTCCGGTCGTTGCTCGGTGGGTCTGGCAGACGTGGGGATCGAAGACCTACGAGGAGACCGCTGCTTCGCTCGACGCTCCTGAGAACTGCCCGCCGACGCTCATTGCTGTTGCGAGCGGTCGGCCGGTTGGGGTCGTCGGGTTCGGCCGCTTCCGCCGGGCCGACGACACGGTCGAGACACTGTGGATCAACGCGCTCTACGTCGCCGAAGCGGAGCGTTCTCGCGGCCTCGGCTCTCAACTTCTCTCGGCTGCGATCGGGCTCGCCGGGTCGTGGGCCAAGGAGTTGTACGTCTACACCGACGTCCCGACGTGGTACGAACACCGCGGCTGGACCGACATCGAGTCGACCGATGGCGGCACAGTGCTGTCGCGCTCCGTGTCAGGCGCACGCTGACGCTCGCTCCCAGTCGACCGGTCCGGCAGCACTCGATCAGGTCGACTGTCTCAGCGAAAAAGCGACTCTTGACACGTAGGTAATTGACTACATATAATGCGTAGGTATTGACCTACGGTTTTCGAACCGATCACACCCGAGGAGCGTCGACGATGTTCGCAATCAGCCCCGACCAGTCACTTCTCTGGCTGGCCCTCAGGCAAGGGTGGGGAGTCGGACAATTCGTGCCGAATGTGGCGGACGATCGCGCTCAGGAGGTTGTCGGTCGCCGTTCAGTTCGCAGGAAGAGCGTCTCATCACCGCTCTCACACCGCCGAGCCACCCACGTGCTGCCATCGATCGGATAGAAGACGAATCATGCGCGACAAGGAGAGATCAATGAGTCCTTCAACCAGAACAAGCGGTTCTGTAATGATGTATGCAGGCGGAGTTATGCAGGCGCTAGCTCTCCTGTTGATCGCCTTTGCACAAGAGCCCTTCCCGATCGCCCTGATCCTGATTGCCGGCGGCTTGCTGCTGTTCCTCGCCGGTGCGGTGCTGAGCGATCGGCGATCGGATGCCGCCCGTCTGGGCTATCGACCGCCTGAGTTCTTTGACGAATTCTGAGATAGTCACCACGTGGGGGTCAGAACTCGAACCCGTCGGAGCGAAGGCCGGCCCCTCCGCAGCCGCGGACGGAGTGCCGCAGCCGGTCAGGAACCATTCAATGCGTAGGCATAGACATACGGATCGAGTACGGTGAGGTCATGGAATCGACAGCTGATGAGTAGTCGATCAGTCCCCAGTGGAGGGTGGCGCGTCCGCCGATCGATTGCGTTGGAACTCGAGGTCGCCACCAACCTCGTGCATCAGAGTCCGGCGATGCTCCCGAAGAGTTTGATCGATCTCACAGCGACCATACCGCCGTCGGACCTCGAAAGCCTCAAAGCTCTTGACCCAGTGAAGTCACCCGACGTCGAACAACGACCCCTCTTCGAGTACGTGGCTCGCTGGGCACAGGTGGAGACGGTCGAAGACTACGACGCGGCGACCGGAGCAATGCGCGAGGTCACGATCGCCGATGCGATCGCCCAGGTAGCAGGGGCCACGGGCCTCAAACCGGCCGACGACCTTGAGCCAACGGAACAACTCGTCGACCTGGAGCTCCGGGTCTACGCCCAAACCGCCGCCCTGTTTGGGCTCCAACCACCCTCCGATCCTACGATGCTCGAACGGGAACGGAGCTACGTGCTCGGTGCGATCCAGGTTCTTCGCGATGGACCTCTCCACGGCCGATTCTGGCATTGGACGGACCGCTTCTACTACGAAGCGTATCGACCGTGGAGGGCGACTCGTCTCGACACGATCGCGCGACTCGAGCAGACGGCGATCGAGGGACTCGGCGGCCGGGAAGGCGCCGGCTCACCTACCCTCGACTGGCTGCCATCCACCCACATGCTTGTCGCCATCCCGACGGCTCGTGCTGCAGTCGAGGCGGGTGACGTCGAGATCGTGTTCTGGGCAGAGCCGTTCGAGCTTGAGAGCACTTGGACGAACGCGCCTGGCATGTGCATGACCTCATTCGCCGAACGCGGAATCGGCTACGAGTACTCGATAACGGTGCGCGACGACCTGACGGCCAAGCTCAAGGCGCTTGCCGACCCCACGCGCATCAGCATTCTGCGGATGGTCCGCTATTTCGACGCCGACAACACGCAGATCGCCGGGTGGCTGGGTGTTGCTCGGCCCACCGTCAGCGTCCACGCTAGGACACTCGCCGAGGCAGGGTTCATCAGTACCGAACGTGACGGTCGCCAGGCCCGACACAGCTTCCACCCAGACGCCGTACGAGAACTCTGCGAAGACCTCATGCGCTACCTCGAAGTACCCGCGGAAGGCACCGACGATTAGCGATCGACCGAACACGTTCAGAGGATCTGCATGCCTCCCGAATTCATCTTCCCCGACGGCCTGACCGTTCGCGGCGCTTCGTACAGCGACATTCCCGTCGTTGCGGCGCTCCTCCGCATCTCCGAGGAGTTCGATGCGGGTGAGCCGTCAGTGACCATCGAGGATGTTGAGAGCGAGTGGATGTTGCCCGACTTCGACCCTGCTGCTGATGTCTTGCTGGTGTTTGAAGACGGCGACGCTGTCGCCAGCGCCGAGGTGCCCGGCTGGCGGGCGGCGGCAGCGGTGCTCCCCGATGCCCGGGGGCGTGGAATCGGAACAGCGATCCTGAGTTGGATCGAGCACCGGGCGGTGGAACGGGCCAGCCACGGTACGGAGATTCGCGTCGGGCAAACCGTTGTCGACACCAACACCGATGCGATCTCGCTGTTTCTTCGCCACGGATACACACCGCGGCACACGTCGTGGGTGTTGCGCCTCCCCGATGACATCACGATCGACCACCCGCCACTCCCCCGCGATGTCGTCATTCGACCGTTTGACGCCGACCACGAAGAGGAACAGATCTACCGCGTGGTCGAGGATGCGTTCAACGAATGGCCGACACGCGAGCCGTCGACGTTCGAGGAGTGGCGATCCGGCGTGACGGGTCGCTCCGACTTCGACCCAACACTTCTGTTTCTGGCCGTCGGCGATCAGGAGGTCGTGGGTGTCTCGTTCGGCATCCTCTACGAGGACGAGGGCTGGGTGCAGCAGTTGGCGGTTCGTCGCGACCACCGAAACCAAGGCCTGGCAAAGGCACTGCTCCGCACAACGTTCGACGAGCTCCGGCGCCGAGGCTCCCCCGCCGTTGGTCTCAGCACCGATTCTCGAACCGGAGCGCTCGACTTGTACGTTGACGCAGGGATGGTCGTGCGCGCCTCGTACACCCACTACTCCAAGGTCCTGGTACCGGGCGGCACGGCTCAATCCGAAGCCTGAGGCTGCGGGACATTCTGGGCGAATCCACGAACCCGCCCGGATGCTGGCCGTCGGAGGTCGTTGGCTCCAAGTACCGTTCCTGTATGAAGTGGCTGAGCGAGATGTACTTCCGGCTCACCGGATGGGAGATCGTTGGGCGTGCACCCGACGAGTCGAAGTTCGTCACCATCGGCTATCCGCACACCTCCAATTGGGACTTCTTCGTGTACCTCGCGGTCATCGGCCACTTCGGTCTCAAGATGCGATTCCTCATGCACCAAGGCTTGTTCGTGGGACCACTTGGATGGCTGCTCCGCCGGTGGGGAGGGATCCCGGTCCAGGGAGGCTCGAAGGCAGTGGTTGCGACACTTGTCCAGGCGTTCGGCGACGCAGACGTACTGCGCCTGGCGATCGCGCCGGAGGGAACACGAGCCGGCGGGTCGAAGTGGAAGTCAGGTTTCTGGCGAATCGCGGACGGCGCCGACGTTCCCGTGGTCATGGCCTTCGTTGATAGCGATACGAAACGGATGGGATTCGGTCCATCACTCAAGGTCAACGGCGATATCGACGCGTGGATGGAGCAGGCACAGGCCTTCTACGCGAGCAAACGTGGCCTGAAGCCTCAGAACTGCGGGCCGATCGAACTCGATCGCCGATGACCAGCGCCGTGCCGGCTGCGAAGATCCGACCAAGTGGGAGGTGCCATGCGACTGAATCAGGTGACCGTGCCGTGTACCAACGTGGCCGAATCGGTGGAGTTCTACACGAAGCTGGGACTCATCCAGATCGTGGCCAGCGATCACTACGCACGATTTGTCTGCCCCGACGGCGACACGACGCTCTCCGTCCATGTGGTCGACGGAGTTGCTCAGGGTGAAGCTCCGGTTGTGTACTTCGAATGTGACGACCTCGACGTCACCGTTGCTGAGCTCGGAATCGCGGGCATCGTCCTCGACTCGCAGCCCGAAGATCAGCGGTGGTTGTGGCGCGAAGCACGTCTGCACGACCCGGCCGGCAACGAAGTGTGCCTCTATCACGCGGGCGAGAACCGACTGAATCCGCCGTGGCGGATCTCACCGCCAGACTCGTCTGATCCCTGAGATGCAGGCCGGCGTTCCCCATGATCACACGATGACCGTCAGCCCTTGATGGCATCCGCCAGCCTGGCTACATCTGCGTCAGTGTTGTAGAGGTGGAATCCGACACGGAGATGACCGGAGCGGAACGCAACCCTGAGCCCATCCAATCTCCCCGGATCGAAACCGCCTTCAAGGTCGAGCGAAACGACCGCCGAGTCGGCGGGTTCCTTGCCGAGTTGGGCGAGCAGCGAGTTGGCCAACGCGACGTTGTGGGCGTGGATCGCGTGGACGCCGACCTCGTCCACCAACCGAAGCCCTGGAACGGTGCCAACCCATGCCAGCCATCCGGGCGACAGGTCGAGGCGGCGAGCATCGGGCGCGAGACGGAGCGGCAGCCCGTAGATGCTCTCCCACGGAGAATCACCGGCGTACCAACCGGCGTACAGCGGAAGGACGCGCTCGAGCATCTCCGGCCGCACCGTCATGAACGCTGTCCCGCGAGGGCTGAGCAGCCACTTGTACGCGCCGGTGACCGTGATGTCGAACTCGGTCGCGTCGAGCGGGAGCCATCCCACGGCCTGGGTTGCGTCCACCAGGGTGAGAGCGCCGTTTGCGGAGGCCGCCGCTTTGATTGCCGCGAGGTCGGCGACTCGCCCGTCCGCCGACTGCACCGCGGAGAAGGCGACCAGATCGGTGTCGGGATCGATCATCGAGGCAATCCGTTCGAGCGGAACGGACTCCACGTTCAGATTGAGGTCGGCACGAACGAGGAACGGGAATATGACGGACGTGAACTCGCCCTCCGGACAGATCACGCGCGCCCCGGGGGGCAGAACCGTTGCTGCGAGACCCACGAGCGCCGAGACCTGGCTCCCGACGGCCACCCACTCGACCGGGGTCGATACGAGCCGGGCGAAGAGCCGCCGAGCTACCGCCACGTCCTCGTCGTAGTCAGGGGGTTCGACTTGACCGGCCTGCCAGTCGGCAATCGCCTCGCTCATCGCTGCGACAGTCCCTACACACGGCAGTCCGAGGCTTGCGGTGTTGAAGTAGCCCGCGGCGCCGGGAAACCGGCTTTGGATCTCAGTGTCGATCATTCAGGCATTATCGAGGAGCGTCCTCCGCTACCGCAATCGAGCTGACGGAGAGCAGCTCCAAACGATTGTCGAATGGGTCGTAGGCGTAGAAGCGGTCGAATCCCGGTAGCGGCTCGTCATCCACAACCACAACGCCCGCGCCCTCCAACCGTCGACGTAGGGACTCCAAGTCAACCACGAGAAGGGCAGGGTGGGCCTTGCGAGCCGGGGAGAAGTCCTTCTCCACGCCGAGGTGAACACGCGTTGAGTCGGACTCGAACCAACACCCACCGCGTGCTTCGAGGTTCGGCGGCTTCTCAACTCGCGGAATCCCGAGGAGACCTTCATAGAAGGCCGTGGCATCCTCTTCGCGTCCTGGCGGCATCGCCAACTGGACATGGTGCAATCCGACGATCGTCATGGAGGGAGTATCTCACAAGCGACGCAGACGCCCTGCGACGCGTTGAGGCTCCCGGGCGTCGCCGGGAGCCTCAACGGACGATGGCTGCTACTCCTGATGACCTCCCGAAACTGTTGGTGTGCCGGTCGCTGTCGGCGTTGACTTCGCCGACGGCTGGTCGTCAAGACCTTCGGTGAGCTGGCCGGCGGCAAACGCCGACCTCAGGCCGCTGGAGTCGGTGGCTGCGCCTGAGCCGAGAACGTACTGCACTCCCGGCGCTCCCGAGAGGAACTCCACGTCGTACTTCCCTTCGACCAAGGCGTCGTACAGGCTGCCCTGCCCCTTGATAGCGGCGACCTCGGGAACCGGCTGACTCGAAGCAAACGTTTCGCTCAGCTCCGGAACCAGCGCGGCGTCGAACTTGCCTGCGGCGAACGCTTCGGCCGACCCGCTGGTGCCGGTTGCCGCCTCTGGAACGAGAACGTATTGCGCCCCGGACGCTCCCGAGAGGAAGTCCACGTCGTACTTGCCCTCGATCAAGGCGTCGTAGAGGCTGCCCTGCCCCGCGATCACGACGGTCTCGGGTGCCGGAGTGCTTCCTACAAACGGCTCGCTCGGAATCGGATTCAATCCTGCGTCGAGCTTGCCGGCTGCGTAGGCCTCCGACAGTCCGGTTGGGCCGGTGTACGTCTCAGCAGTCTCGGCAACGGCCTCGGTTGCTGCCGGAGTGCTCGGTTGACTGTCGGTCAGAATCTGTTGGCTGATCGCGTAGACGGCTGCCACGAATGCAACGACGGCGAGCACCGTGACGATGGGCCTGATATGGAACCCGCTGGGTCCGGTGGATGTGAGGGTCATGGTCCTTCTTCCTTCTCTCCGACTCGCCGCCCGGTGCCTTCTGCCTCAGGTCGGTTGGGGCCGGAACTTGCTGACGACCCCACCATCTCCCCCGCGCGTCAAGAGCCGGTCAAAAAGAGGGCGCGCGTTGTCAAGAGGATGTCAAGCGCTGTTGCCGGAGGCCGGACCTCGGTCGCGATGAAGCTTCGAACGGGCACGCGGCAGCAGAATGAAGCGCCGCCATACCGAAGACAGTTCTCCGCCGTCTACGGCACGACGGTGGCGCGATCGGTCTCCGCCGAAACAAGGAGAAGTCGGAGCTGGACCGGCGACGACAGGTGGTCAGCGAGGTCCTCAGCGAGCGAATCGACGGCGACCGCGTCGATCGAGCTGGCGACCACAACGTCGACCTTCGTGAATCCGTCGTCGACCTCGACCTCCACATCGACCACTTCCGTCGCGGACCCTCGTCCTGAGACGTATTCCTCGACGACGGCCGTGACCTCGTCGGTCGGATCGGACTCCGGAAGGACCGCCCCGCGACCGAATTGCATCGGGAGCACGACGATGATCGTCGCGATGGCAGCCCAGCTCACACCTCGCAGGATCTGGGTATGTCCCTTCAAGGGGTTCCGCCCAGGCACGAAACCCGCAGCGAGGAAGGTCGCCGATGCGGCGATCACAATGCCGACCACGTTGGCAAGGAAGAGCAGGGTCGCCCCGAGAGCGAGCTGCCATTCAGTGAGCTGCAAAGTAATCCCGACAACCGCAAGCGGCGGAACAAGAGCAACCGCTACGGCAACGCCGGTGAGCACGTCGGAGGCGTGTCGCCTGACCTGGCCATAGGCGCCTGCCGCTCCGGCGGCGAGTGCGATGCCGAGATCGAGAAGGTTCGGGGACGTGCGAGCCATCAACTCCGCCGGGAGTGGGGTTGCCATCCCGGGAATCAGAAACGAGATCATCGCTGCGAGCAGCACCGCAAGAAGTGAACCCGCAGCAACGAGCAGTGAGCGACTCACGATCCTGCGCGGCCAACCCATCACGACCGCCGCGGCCACGCCAAGAACCGGGAACATGAGGGGTGCAACAAGCATCGCTCCAATGACCACGGCCGTGGAGTCCCCAAGGACGCCGAACACGGCGATCGCCGTGGACAGCATCATCAAAGAGACGAAACGGGTGAAGAACTGCCGGCGTGGCATCCCACGCGGGAACAACTGGTCGATGACCTCCCGCCGTTCGGCATCCTGAAGCGGCGCTCGTCCGCGCCAGAGGCGCTTGACGCCGGCCCACGGGAGAATCACCAGACCGCCGAGCACGGATGAGTACGGCGCACGCGGGGCCACATCCGGTGCGTCCGGATTGTCCGGAACGTCCGTTGCGGGACGGTCCGCGAGCGCGGTGCCCGGGCCGCTCAGACCCAACTCCGAATCATCGCGTCGTAGGTTCTGTGTACGACGGCGGCCTGCGCCAGCATGCTTGGCCTCCCTGCACAGAACCCAACCCTCCTCGAGCGCCGTGCGTCACCGATGACACAACAAACGAGATTGTCGGCAGAATCGTTCCCTCGGACTCCGGCCGCAATCCCACTCGGTGCAATCTCCGGATCGTCGAGCGACGCCCGAACGACGACTGCGGCAGGCGAGCCCGCTGGGGGCCCGGCCACGGTTCTTCCCAGGAGCGTGGCGCGGAACGACAACTGGTCACACGAAGACCACGACGTAGACCACGAGGGGCACCATCACGAACGAGACAACAAGAGCCGTGACGGCCATCCACCTCCCTCGATCCGCACGATGGTCTCCATTCTTCTGGTCGCGGAATGTCCGGAGGGCCGCAAGCCCGTAGACCACGGCGAGAATCGCGAGCGGCCATATGAGCACCGATGCGATCGCAAGCGAGAACGAAGCGACTGCGTCGTAGCAATAGCCGCGCGACTCGATCGGGTCCGGGACCGGTGCAGATGACCGGTTCGGCCCTGGCGGGCCACACGTGGGGCACTCGGAACCGAGTTCAGCGACCTCGCGTTGGCACTTCGGACAAGCAACCAGAGACATCCAATCACCTCCAGCGAGGCAGGGGTCGCAGTGTCTCACCCCATTGTCGTCCTGCCATTCGCAAAGGGACAGGGGCAATTGCGCGAATGCCTCCGACGCGGCCCGCGAGATCAGCCAGGTTCGTCGAGGCTGTCGATCCGATCGAGGAGATCCAACGAGTCCGAGGCAGTGTCCGCGAGCGGTCCCGGCTCCGCGGCCATCTCGGTGAGCATCGGGCGTGCCCGGGGACCGCCAATATCGGCGACGAGGCGAACGAGCTGCGGCGTCGCATTCCCGGAGGCGTAGGCCGAGCTGATGAGATCGAGCGACCGATCCCCCGCCTTGACCAACGACATGCCGGCCAGCATCCGCTCTTGCTCGTCGTCGCCGGCCATCGCGTCGAGGAGTGTCGCGCCCGCACCTGACGATCCGACCGTGCGCCAGGTGAAGCCGGCACGGATCAGGTTGGCGGATCGACCGAAGTTCATCGTCACAGCCTACGAGCTACAGCTTGTCCCAGAGGTCGTGTTGATCCCAATACTCCGGTTCGTGGGTTGACGAATGGTCGAACCAGCCGTGGCGCTCCTCCCTGATGTCGAAATCGTCCGTGCGGAAACGTTGGCCTCCACGGTCAAGGAGGATCACGAGATCGAAGTTCACGCGAACGTCGAAGATGTCCTGGACTTCCCGAAAGTCGGGGAACCACCGTTTGTGCACCGGCCATCCCATCAGCACCAGGCGGTTGAACGCGACCCCCTTCTTCGTTGCGTGGTGAGCGACCGTCCCCCCATGGCTGTGGGCGAAGAAGTCGGGGGAAACCAGGCCCTGGTCGCCGATCCATTGTTTCAGCAGCAGCGCGTCGGCGCGCCTCGCCGCATCGGAATAGGCGCCGGTCCACGTGAAGCTCTCGTCGTGCACGTCGAGGTCGGGTCGGTTGGCAGCAAGAGCGGCGTAGAAGTCGCCACCGGGT
>Ga0316198_10001047_pt1 | contig 15779 bp, 10 predicted proteins | sample OudBieAanoxic_MG_FD_204935 | JGI IMG/M metagenome (GOLD analysis project Ga0316198, IMG submission 204935) | Coastal sediment microbial communities from Oude Bieten Haven, Netherlands - site A anoxic | ecosystem: Environmental > Aquatic > Marine > Coastal > Sediment | place: Netherlands...
CCGCGGCAATCATTGCGCTTGTTTGGTGGAGGCGGTGGGAATCGAACCCACGTCCGGAAACGGTCCAGAATGACATCTACGTGCGTAGTTTGTGTTTTGACATTCGCGATGGCTTGCGCCCACAAACAGGCTCGCACCAAAGCTAGTGGCTCTTTATCTCGTCACTGCGCCGAACCGCGATTCGCATAGACCAGCCCGTTCAAATGACGCCTCCGCTAGAAGCACAGGCAAGCTTCTAACTTCGACGGCTCCGTTGGCTTTACTTAGGCCGCGAGAGCAACTGCGTTATCGTTGGCAGTTGTACGTCCCAAACGTATTTACGTCGTGCTTGGGCCGACGGACACGCAACCAAACCTTCAACATCCCCGTCGAAACCGGTCGCCCCCATATTTTCAAAGACCTGCACACTATGGGGTCGGGGCACTAGCAGCGCAACATCGGTCGAAAACCTTCGATTTGGTTGGGCTTGACGCCCCCTACTGATACGGTGCGGCGGCTTCGTTCATGATGGGTTTTGCATTCGGTGTGTCGGCGGCGCTTTGTTGGGCCGCGCTGGACGTAGTGCGAAAAGCGCTGGCCGGGAAGGCATCCCCGGCTGCGCTTGCGGTCTTCCTGCTGCTTGGGCAGGTGCCGTTCCTCGGCGCTTGGGCGGCCTGCGACCAAACCTGGGTGACCGACGCGCGCTACTGGCCGCCGGCGGTCGCCTCGATGAGCATGAATGCGTTCGCCAACGTTTTTTTCATGCGCTCGGTCCAGCTCTCGCCCCTGAGTCGCACCGTGCCGTTCCTTTCGCTCACGCCGGTCTTCAGCGCGCTCGCCGCGATTCCGCTGCTCGGTGAAGTGCCCGGACCGATGCATTGGGCAGGCATTCTTCTGGTCGTCCTCGGGGCCTTGGTCCTCAACAGCGACCTCGGTGATTCCTGGTGGAAGTCGGTCACACACGAGAAGGGCGGGCCCTACATGATCGCGGTGGCGGTGCTCTGGGCCCTCTCGACTGCCCTCGACAAGCGTGCTCTGCCGCACGCCTCGCCGGCCTCGCATTCCTTCCTTCTTTCGGCCGGGAGCGCCGCAATCCTCGGAACTTGGATACTGGCCCGGGGAAAGCAGGGTGAGCTCCGTGCCGTGTTCCAGGCGCCGAAGGGGCTGCTCGCTGCGATGATCGGCTTCGCTGTGGCCGCGCTGGCTCTGCAGATGGTGGCGCTGCAGTGGCTCTGGGTTGCCGTCATCGAGACCCTCAAACGGGCCTTCGGTGTTTTCGGAAGCGTGCTCTTTGGGCGCCTCTTCTTCGAGGAGCCGATCACGAACCGCAAGCTCGCCGCTGTCGTCCTGATGGTCGCCGGGACGAGCATTCTAGCGTTCGCCTAGCCCGGTGTCGGCGCGAGCGTTCCTCCGAATGACGAGGACAGCCTCCTTATTTAGGCCCTCCGTGGCAAAGGCGGTCTGAATCCGCTAATGGTGAAGGGTGGCCGAAGAAGAAAAGCCGCTTCCGCCCAAGCTCGACGTTGCCCGCTACCTCCTCGCGCAGGGCAGCGTGTTCGTGCACCTCGATCCGCGGATGGACACGGTCGCCGTGCCCCAGTGGTATCGCTCAGAACCTCAGCTGGTTCTGCAGATTGGCTTCGATATGCCCGTACCTATTAGGGATTTAGAGGTCGATGCGGATGGGGTCTACGGTACCTTGTCCTTCAATCGCACCCCGTTCACCTGCGAAGTTCCATGGGAGGCAGTGTTCGCCCTCGCCGGTGACGACGGCCGGGGAATGGTCTGGCCTGACTCGATGCCCCACGAGATTTCCGAGGAAATCGAACGAGAAGCGGGTAGGGAGCCGCCACCAGTGGTCGAGGAGCGCCCCTCGCTGAGGGTCCTCCCCGCAGTCGAGGAAAGCGAATCCAGGCCCTCGAGCCCGCCAAAACCAGGCGAAAGACCCTCGTATCTCAAAGTAGTGAAGTAGCTGGCACTGGCACTGCTTCCCCGACCCCCCAAGCCACCCGCGGCAGCGCCAGCCCCCGAAATTAAAAAGTAACGGCCCGAAAGGGGGGGCTTTCGGGCCGTTAGAGAGATGGCGGGTTGGATGAAGTGGGGGGAAATAACCCAAACCGCCGGTCTAACAACGCTACGGGGGACGTGGGGGGACGTCATCGCCGTATCGTTTATGTCAACGGGTTCATATGCTACTACCGTGCCAACTTTCCCATGCCTGGAATCATGAATGATCTCATAGGCATTCTCCGAACGGGTTCATTGAACGTCGTTCAGATCTGAAAAGTTTTTGAAGTTCTGCGCGTTTAACCCCTGATTTGCGCCCGATCGACCGAAGGGGCGTCTCTAGATGTGGGGCGGATCACAAACGAGACAGCCCCAGAATAACCCTTACAGATGAATTACAAGTGTATCCAAGCTGCACAGGCGTGAGGCAGCTAACTTTTCATTTGTGCATCTGATTTTTCAGATCTGCATTGTCGGCAGCCCGTAGTCCAGCAGCATCCGATGCGTCTCCGAGATCAGCAGCTTGCTGGCGTGGCCCTCGGGGCGCTCAACAAACCGGAATTCATGGGGCGAAGCGCCCGCAGTCTTCTGAGCGAGCTCGGCGATTTGATGTGACGTACCTGATACCGACACCACCCCACCTGCACCCGTATTCCGTGCAGATTTGATTGCAGAGTTGAAATCCGCTGTGCCTGTACGTCGGGCTGGGTTGTCGCCAGATATGGAGGTCAAACGAACCAGCACCTGGTCCTGACGGGGCTCGTAGGCCTGCCGGAGCTCGTGTGGAACGTGGCTGTCGTCGTTGTGGCTGACGAGCTCGACCTGGTTGCCGGCAAATCGGAGCGTGGTCCGGCCGGTGTTCCTCATTCGCCCGAGCGGCCAGGGGAACTGGTCGCGGACCCCGAGCAGGCCCGAGAGAAGGGCGGCGATTATGCCGCCGTGGGTGAAGACGATGGCTCGGCCGCCCTCGGGTATCCTCTGGCGCAGGGCGGCCAGGGCGGCGTCGGCCCGCTGAAAGACCTCCGGCCAGCTCTCGCCGCCACCGATGGCAAATGTCCGCCGGTCCTTCAAAGCGGCGATCTGCTCCGGGAAACGTTCGACGACCTGCTCCATGCTCAGGCCCTCCCAGTCGCCGACGTGAATCTCACGCCAGGCCCGGTCGTGCTCGACCTCGACCCCTGCGGACTTGGCCGTGTCGGCGGCCCGGCTCAGATCCGAGCTCAGCACCACATCATAGCGCAGCCCGAGAAGCGCCCGGCCCAAGCCCTCAACCTGAATGTGCCCCAAGTCGCTCAGCGGGGAGTCGCCCTGACCCTGCCAAACACCATTGGCGTTCGAGACCGACTGCCCGTGTCGAACCAGGCAGACTTCAACACTGCTCATGCCGCGGGGGCGACGCCGTGCTCTTTGCGCGGCATGATCACGTGGTCGACGATGCCGTATTCCTTGGCTTCGAGGGCCGAAAGGAACTTGTCGCGTTCGGTGTCGTGGCGAACCTTTTCGACGTCCTGACCGGTGTGGCGGGCCAGGATCTCGTTCAGCCGCTTCTTGGTGTTGAGGATCTCTCTGGCGTGGATTTCGATGTCCGACGCCTGCCCCTGGTACCCGCCCAACGGTTGGTGAATCATCACTCGGCTGTGCGGGAGCGCTCGGCGCAGGCCCTTAGTGCCGGCGGCCAGCAGGAATGCGCCCATCGACGCGGCCTGCCCCAGGCAGACGGTCGAAACGGGGCAACGCACGTAGCTCATGGTGTCGTAGATCGCGAGACCCGACGAGACCATGCCCCCAGGGCTATTGATGTAGAGGGTGATCTCCTTGTCCGCGTCCTCGCTCTCCAAATAGAGGAGCTGGGCGATGATCGCGTTGGCGACAAAGTCGTTGATCGCTGTACCCAGGAAGACGATACGGTCCTTGAGGAGCCGGCTGTAGATGTCCCAGGCTCGCTCACCGCGGTGGGTTTCTTCGATGATGGTGATTGCGCGCGTCGCAAAATCGTCGCTCATCCTCCGAACTTAGTCTCTCCAGCCCCGCCCGCAATCCGGATTTTGACGCGGCGAGTTCGGCGCTATGTTGAATGGATGTTGCCGCCCTGCATCGACATGGTTCGCCAGTTGGTCGCCGCGCCTTCGGTGAGCTCGCCCGACTTGCGCTTCGACCAGTCGAACCGCGGGGTCGTCGATCTGCTGGCAGAGTGGGCCGCTGGGCTAGGGTTTGCGGTGCGAATCGAGTCACTCCCAGCAGACCCGGGCAAAGCCAATTTGATAGCGACCCTGGGGGAGGGCGAGGATGGGCTCGTGCTGTCGGGGCACACCGACACGGTTCCCTTCAACGCCGAACGCTGGACCGACGACCCCTTCGCGCTGACCGAGCGGGAGGGCAGGCTCTACGGCCTGGGAACGGCCGACATGAAGGGCTTCTTCGCCGCGGCTCTTCACGCGGTGGTGCGCTCAGACCCGGCGGCGCTTCGACGGCCGATTACGATTCTGGGCACCGCCGACGAAGAGAGCACGATGAATGGTGCGCGCGCCCTGGTTGAGCAGGATGAGAGCCTCGGACGGTACGCGATCATCGGTGAGCCGACGGGCCTGCAGCCGATTCGGAAGCATAAGGGTGTGTTCTACGTGCAGGTCGCCGTTGGCGGCAAAGCGGGGCATGCCAGCAATCCCGCGCTCGGTGTGAACGCCATCGAAGGGCTGCAGCGTGTGCTCGCCGCCTTGCAGTCGTGGCGGGATACGATTGGCGATCGTTTTCACGACGAGGACTTCGAGGTCCCCACACCGACGCTCAACTTCGGTCGCATCAGCGGCGGTGACAGCCCGAATCGAATTTGCGCGGAGTGCACGCTCGACGTCGACATTCGCTTGCTGCCCGGGATGGAGCGACAGGCGGTCGTCACGGAGCTTCGCGAGGTCGTTGCAAATGCGCTGGACGCAGGGCCGTGGACCTTCGACCTCAGAGCGGTGGGCGGTTATGCGGACGCATTTGCGGGGCCCTCGGATGCCGAGTTCTCCAGGACCGTCGAGACCTTGTGCGGGTGTTCAGCCAAGACTGCGCTCTTCGGAACCGAGGCGCCGTATCTCGCGGAATTGGGCCTTCAGACGCTCGTCCTTGGTGCGGGCGACATTGCCGTGGCGCACCAGCCCGACGAATATGTCACCATTGCAGCGATTGAGCGTGCCACCGATGTGTACGCAAGACTGATTCAACGCTACTGCATGGACTCGCCATGAGCCCCCAAGTCGACCCCTTCGTCCAACATTTCCGAGCGAGCGCACCCTACATCCATGCGCACCGCGGGCGGACGTTCGTCATCATGTTTGGTGGAGAGGCCGTGGAGTCCAAGGACTTGCGGACGCTCCTTTACGACGTTGCCCTGCTGCATTCGCTTGGCGTGCGCATCGTGCTGGTCGCCGGGGCCCGCCCTCAGATCGACGAGGCGTTGGCTCGGCGCGGTGAGCAGCCGCGCTATGAAGGCGATTTGCGCGTCACCGACGAAGTTGCGCTTCAGTGCGTGAAAGAGGCGGTCGGTGCGACGCGGGTCGAGCTGGAGGCGCTCCTTTCGATGGGATTGCCAAACTCGCCGATGGCAGGCGCGCGGCTGCGGGTTGCGACCGGGAACTTCGTGATGGCGCAGCCCGTAGGTGTCGTCGATGGCGTCGACTATCAGTACACCGGTAAGCCGCGGCGCGTGGACGCCGAAGCGATTCGGCAGCGGCTCGATGACGGTGCGGTCGTGGTGCTGACTCCCATCGGCTACTCGTCTACCGGAGAAGCGTTCAACATCAGCAGCCACGACGTCGGGGCGGCAACCGCCGTTGCGCTTGGGGCTGACAAGCTAATCGGCCTGCTCGAAGGGCCTGGAGTCATCGATGCGGAGGGCCGGCAACCCTCCCAGCTCAGCCCTCACGAGGCCGAGCGCTTCCTGCACACGGGCCGCGATCTCGGCCATGACGTGGAGCGCCATCTCGCGGCGGCCATCACGGCCTGCCAGGCCGGGGTTCCGCGCGCGCATCTCGTTGCGCGTCAAGACGACGGCTCCCTGCTTCGCGAGCTGTTCACGCGCGACGGTGTCGGCACGATGGTGACCTCCGAGGCTTTCGAAGGCGTGCGAACGGCTGTGCGAGGCGATATCGGCGGCATCCTCACGTTGATCGAGCCGCTCGAAGAGCAGGGCATCCTGGTGCGGCGTCCGCAGGCGATGCTCGAAAACGACATCGACAAATTCACGGTCATCGAGCGAGACGGCATGCTCATCGGCTGCGCTGCACTCTATACATATCCCGACGAGTCGATCGCCGAGGTCGCCTGTCTGGTCGTGCATCCGGACTACCGCGCGTCGGGCCGAGGCGATCAATTGCTGCATTACCTCGAACGCCAATGCGACGCCCAAGGCCTGGGCCGCCTCTTCGTGCTCACGACTCAGACTTCGCACTGGTTTCGGGAGCATGGCTTCGACAATTGCCAGCTGAACGAGCTGCCCGAATCGCGGCGTTCACACTACGACCAGGGGCGCCGGTCCAAGATTCTGCTCAAGCCGCTCGACTGACGCATCTACGCCAAAGCACAGGGCTTTGCGTTCACGCTTGGATGGGGTTCAGAATCGTGCTACTCGTCCCCGAATTCGCTTAATCGGGACATGAGTCGCCCTTGATACGCGCAAAATGAAGCAGCTCGAGCTCAATCCAAGCCCGGAAGTAGATGCTCCTCACAGAGACGAGGAGATGGACGAAATCGTCGGCCAGGAGGAGAAAGTCCTTGCCCGCGTGCATCGGACTGCTCAGGCCAAGCGCCCCGCGCACCGCGGTCAGCTCATCGACTACGACGCCGAGCTGATCGCGCTTCGTGATCAGATCCGGGAGGCGCGGCTCGAGGACATCCCGCCACTGGTCGAGGAGATGGAGCGGCTTCAGCAGGTGGCGCAGCGCCGCGCCAAGGTGACCGAAGGCGTGGTCGACCGCATGTCGCCTTACTTCGGCCGGATGGTTCTGGAAGAAGAGGGCCGCAAGCGCGAGATCCTCATCGGCCGCAGCACCTTCCTCGATCCCAAGACCGGCGTGCGTATCGTTGACTGGCGGGACGCCCCGGTCAGCCGGGTCTACTACCGCTACGAAGAAGGCGACGACTACGACGAGATTTTCGGCGACCGGGAGGTCGAAGGCGAAGTGCTCGTTCGTCGCAACCTGTCGATCACCACTGGGAAGCTCCGCCGCATCGGCACGCCCCAGGGCACCTTCCGGCGCTCGCGGGAAGACATGTGGAGCCGCGTCGCTGATCAGTCGACGAAGCTCTCGGGCGGGCAGGGCTCGGCCATGCGCCCTGAATCGCACCATCGGCCCGGCGAGCTGGGCATTGGCGATGATGATCTGCGCGAGGACAAGCATCTCTCCGAGATCACCGCGCTCATCGACCCGCGCCAGTTCGATCTGATCAGCCAGCCCACCTCGGGTCTCGTCGTGATTCAAGGCGGCGCCGGCAGCGGCAAGACGACCATCGGGCTTCACCGGCTGGCGTACCTCGCGTTCCAAGATCCGCAGCGCTTCCGTTCCGACCAAATGCTCGTCATCGTCTTCAACGATGCGCTCGTTCGGTACATTTCCCGCGTTCTTCCGGCGCTGGGCGTCGAGGACGTGCCCGTGGAGACCTTCCAGCGCTGGGCCGAGCAGCAAAGGCGCCGTCACATTCCCAAGCTCACCACGCGCTATGTCGAGGATACGCCCACGCACGTGGTCCGGCTCAAGAAGCATCCAGCGATGTTGCGCGCGATCGATCAGTACGTCGCCGACCTCACCGAGCAGGTCGAGGCGGAGCTTCTCGATGAAGCCAGTCGAGGCGAGGGTGGCGCCGCAGTCACTCGAATCTGGCGTGGTACGGCTGCCGAGGCGCTCGGCGTGCGGCTAGAGGTCCTTTCACAGTGGCTTCAGGAGCGCGACGGAGACGCCCAGCAGGTGTCGGTCGGAGCTCGGCACGCGCTCGGGCGCATCTGTCATCGCTGGACGGAGCGCAGTCGGGACATCGTGACGGCGTGGGCCGACCTGGTGACCGATCACCAGCGGCTCGTCAGCGCGTTCAAACGTTGGGCACCCGACGCGCTGAGCGACAAAGAAATCGAATGGGTACATTCATGGTGCAGCCGGCATTCCATGGCAGTCTTGATGAAGTACGAAGAGACGCTCGAAGAAGGCGATGATGCGCACGTGCGTAGCACCGGCGCCGATGGCCTCGACAACGATGAGCCCGCCGAGCTCGACCGCGAAGACGACGCGCTCCTGCTGCGAATCTTCCAGATGCTTCGGGGCCCGCTCTCCGGGCGCCGAGGCCCGCTCGAGTACGAGCATATTTTCGTCGACGAGGCGCAGGACATGAGCCCAGTCGAGCTGGCGGTCGTACTCGACACCGCGACCGAGCAGCAGAGCGTCACGCTTGCCGGGGACATCGCGCAGAAGCTTCACCTGGACAATGGTTTCAGTGATTGGCGGCACGTGCTCCAGGAGCTGAAGCTCGACCACATCGAAATCGAGCCGCTCAAGCTCGCCTACCGCTCGACGCACGAGATCCTCGAGTTCGCGACGGACGTGCTCGGCCCGCTTCGGAACGAGGTCTCGGGCGAGGCCACTCGCTATGGCGCGCCGGTCGAGCTGTTCGAGTTTGGCGGCAGTGGCGAGGCCGTGGGCTTCCTTTCCGAGGCGCTACGGAATCTGGTCAGCTCGGAGCCGCTCTCGTCGATTGCCGTCATTTCCCGCTACCCCGAGCAGGCGGACGTCTATTACAAGGGCCTTCGCCACGGCGAGGTGCCGAACCTTCGCCGGATCGCCGAGCAGGATTTCCCGTTCCGGCCGGGCGTCGATGTGACAGACGTGCGACAGGTCAAAGGCCTCGAGTTCGATTACGTGGTTATCGTCGAGTGCCATCGGGCGGCGTTCCCCGTGGACGACGAGACCCGGCACCTGCTCCATATCGCGGCTACCCGCGCCGCTCACCAGCTCTGGGTCTTCACGACGGGGAGCCCCTCGCTCCTGCTGCCAGAGGCCCTGGTCCGAGCCTCCGACTAGCTTCAGCCCAGGGGGGGCTTGGAGTTGCAGTCTTCCGAGGTGTGTGTAAGATTCGGGGAGTAGCGGCGGTTGCGGCCTACACCGGGATCCACGGTAGATCGAGCAACGACGCCGCTAGGGGAAGAGACGCAAAGCGCGTAGTTCCGTTTGGGTCCCGCTAGCCTCCAACGTCATTCGATGGCCGACACTGCTATCCAACAATCATCAGTAGACGAACAAGTCGCTCCCGAGGCGATTGCCGACGAAGCTGCGTCCAGTTGGCGTGAGCCCACCACTTCGGTGGGCAAGAAGCTCGCTTCGATGAGCGACCGGGCAATTCAACGTGTGACCGGCGGCAATGCGTTCTTGCGCGGTCGTCTGTATGCGCGGCGCAAAGCGGTCGAGAACCTGCAGGAGCAAGAGCACACGGTTAGTGGCGAGATCTCGGTGCGCACGGCCGAGGAGCCTTACCATACCGAGGCGACGTACAATGAAGAGAACGATAGCTGGGAATCGAGCTGCAGCTGTCCAGGCTGGCGCGGTCCCACTGGGCACTGCAAGCACGTCGCTGCGGTCATGGTGGCCCTGCGCGATGAAGTGCGACCGCCACGCGTCAAGGGACCGCAACAGCAGCAGAGCAAGAAGAAAAAGAAGACCGAGCCTGTGCACGTGCCAGGGACGGTTTCCGCGGGCGGTAAGAGGCGGCGTTCCCGACGACGGCGGCGAGGTTCAGCGGGTGGCGATGGTGGCGCCCTCGAGATTCTCTCGCCGCGCGAGATGCAGGCCAAGCGCGGTGAAGCACGCGGGCCAATGGATGCCTGGTTGCCCGTCGAGGCCTTGGACAAGCCGCTCGAGTTTGAATATCGGATGACGGTCCGCCCTGCCTCGATCACGGTGACGCCGGTATTGGCGGGCTCGCGGAGCATGGTGCCCATCAATGATGCGCTCGGCGCGTTCAACATGGTCTCGATCGATGAGCGTCCGCTGTTTCGGGCTCTCGCCCGAAACACGAACCGGGGCCAGGCGACGACGGCCGAGCTTCGAGGCGAGGATGCCGCCGAGGTTTTGGAAATGCTCAGTGATCGGCGCGTGCTGCTCGAGCCCGCATCGATGGAGCTTCGCTTCGCAAACGAGGCGCTGAAGCCGCGGATCGAGCTCGACCCGGCCAATGGCGATAGCCTGCGGGTGCGGGTCGTCTTCTACCTCGAGAGCAACAAGCGGCGCTTTGCCTTATCGAACGGCGCCTGGTTCGAAGGGACCCCGGGCTGGCAGATCGACACGACCGAGGGTGTGGCGCGGCCGGTGAGCGAGTTGGTGACGCCGGCCTGGCTCCAGCGGCTCTACCGCTCACCCGCCATGGTGCAGTCCTACGGAGACCTGCCGGAGCTGCTTGGTGAATCGATTCCACACGTCGCTGCGCTGCTTGGCGCGGATCTTCCCGACCTGAGCTCGGTGGCTGACCTGGTCGACCAGAAGCCGCGCTTCGAGCTCAAGGCCAACGGCGACATCATCGATGCGCGAGTTCGACTGTACGTGCGGTACGAGGACCAAGAGTTCGACGTCCCGCCCGATGAGTTCCCCTCACCGCTTGCGGTCTTGCCTCCCAAACGAGGAAAGAAGCGGCCTCGGGTCGTTCGGCGGGACGTAGGCGCCGAGATGGCTGGCATTCAGGCGCTGCTCAATCAGAGTTTCGATGTATCGGAGTCGGGAGACGAGCTCGTGGCTTCAGGCGAAGACGCGATCGCGTTTTGGACGAACGGCATCGGCGAGCTTCCCGAGGAATGGGACCGCTTCATTCCCGACGACTTGGTGGATGTGACGATCCGCAAGGAGTCGGTGACCCCGCAGGTTCGCGTTTCGAGCGGCGTCGATTGGCTCAACCTCGACATGAAGTTTGAGTCGGGCGGTGCGGTCGTGCGCGAAGAAGAGCTTCGCGCCTGCCTCGAGCACGGGCGGCGGCTCGTTCAGCTCGAAGACGGCACGTACGCACCGGTGGATCCCGAGAAGGTTGGGGAGGTGCTCACTCGAATGGCCGAGATCTACGCAACCGCTGGGATGAAAGACAAGCTTCCGCTTTCGCAGGCCGGGCGCGTGCAGGACCTGCTGAAGATGGTCTCGAACGCCAAGGTCTCGGCGTCGGCCAAGTCGCTCTTCGCGAAGATCGAAGACATTGATGAGGTTCCGAGCATCGCGAAGCCGCGGACACTCAAGGCCGATCTTCGTCCATATCAAAAAGATGGTTTTTCCTGGCTCGTCCTTCTTCACGAGCTCAACACCGGCGGCATCCTCGCCGATGACATGGGCCTCGGCAAGACGATTCAGACCATTGCGCTGCTGCTTTGGGCCAAGAGTAAGTACAAGCGTAAACTGAACCTAGTGGTTGCGCCGACCTCGGTCGTGCCGAACTGGGACCGTGAGATCCGCAAGTTTGCACCGGGGCTCAAGACCGTGGTCTGGCAAGGACCCAACCGCAATCAGCTGGCGCCGGATCTCGAAAAAGCGGACGTGATGATCACCAGCTACGCGCTCCTGCGACGCGACGAGGAGCTGCTGCAGTCGCTGGACCTTCGCTACGTGATTTTGGATGAGGCTCAGCACATTAAGAACCCGATGAGCCAGACCGCGCGTTCGGCGAAGAAGCTGAGCAGTGAGCGACGGCTGGCGCTGACGGGTACGCCGATTGAGAATCGCCTGAGCGAGCTTTGGAGCATCTTTGATTTCGTGTCGCCTGGGCTTCTTGGGCAGCTCAAGACTTTCGAAGAACGGATCGCACGGCCAATCGACCGTGGTGACATGGAAACTGCCCAGCGATTGCGGGCGACGATCAAGCCATTCGTCATGCGGCGCCTCAAGCGAGACGTGGCGGCGGACCTGCCCGACAAGATCGAGCAGGAGATGATCGTGCCCCTCGCCGAAGGGCAGGCGAAGCTCTACAAGCAGATCCTCGGCGAGGTGCGCAAGAGTGTCCTCAGCGAGGTTGAGAAGAAGGGGATCAGCAAAGCGCAGATTCAGATTCTGGCGGCGCTCACTCGGCTCCGGCAAGTGGCCTGCGACCCGCGGCTCATGAAGCTTCCCGATACCGAATTCGATGCGGACGACAGCGGCAAGCTCGGCGCGCTTCGCGAGATCATCGACGAAGCCGTGGACGGCGGTCACCGTGTGCTGGTCTTCAGCCAGTTCGTCCAAATGCTCAATCACATCCGCACTGCTCTCGACACCGACGGAGTGCAGTACGAATACCTCGACGGCTCCACGAAGGATCGCCTCGATAAGGTCGACCGCTTCAACGAAGACACGAGCGTTCCGGTCTTCCTGATCTCGCTCAAGGCAGGCGGCACCGGGCTCAACCTCACGGGCGCGGACACCGTCGTCCACTTCGACCCATGGTGGAACCCTGCCGTCGAAGATCAGGCTACCGACCGGGCTCATCGGATCGGCCAAACACGGAACGTCAACGTGTACAAGCTCATCGCCGCCGGCACCGTCGAGGAGAAGATCCTAGAGCTCTCGGCCAAGAAGCGAGCCCTAGTCAGCAACGTCCTGTCCACCGAAGGCAGCCCCCTCAAGGGCCTCACCAAGGCGGACGTCGAAAACCTCTTCAGCGAATAGGGGACAAGCTCCCCCTTTGGAAGCCGCGTTCTTTTTGCATCACTGCGAGGCGCACCGCGAAAACCGACGAGTCTATTGCTGCGCTAGGCCGGCCGCGTTCACTCGCATTCCCCGCTTGGCGGGAGGCCGGAGCAGCGATCGAACTCCTGGGTGCAGCCGTTGTCGCAGCGGCAATTGATGCATGCTGGGGCGGTCTGGTCGGCCACACATGCCGCAGTGCAGAACGCCGCGTCGCAGGCGACCCTGTCTCCTGTGCACGCCACGCAAGCATTCGAGAGCCCTGGGGGCGAGGCTTCGGCAATGGTGTCGTCCGAGCATTGCGCGACGCAGGCGGCGAGCTCGTCGATGATTTCCGTGGGGCAGTTCGGGAAGCACGCGATGAGGTCGAATGTTTCCGTGCCGCAGCCCTCTATCGGCGGGATCGACGATAGGGAGCCGCGGACACAAGCGTTGCCGATCGCTGTGGCTGCCTCCGTTCCGCTGAGCACATTCCCCTGGCCGTCGGTGAAATCGAGGTTGGCGTAGACCGTGGAGTCGCTCGCGCCGGTGCATCCACCCGGGGCAGCATCAGCGACGACTGTAGCGCCGACGTCTAGGGTGAGGGAAAGCGCGTCGCAGCTTGAAGTCAGGTCGTCCTCGAGACTCGAGTTGATGTCGAGCACCTGTCGGACAACGGCGCCTCCTCCGTCGAGCAGTGCCTCAGCGATCGCAGTCGCGGTTTCCTCGTCCGCTGTGGCCGCGAGTGTCATGTTGAAGCCCTGTGCGCTGTCCACCGTTCCTCGCATCAACGCGTTGTCGAGCCGGCCTTGGACTCCGGCAATCGGGATCGGAACCGTACCGAGTGAGCCGCTGATGCAGCCGGTATCGCTCAAGTTCAGCGGGATCGTGTCGGCGAGACCGCCTCCGTAGATTGGGGTCACGTTGACACAGCTCTCTTCGGCGTTCGGATCGATGATGAAGATCCAGGAGATGCTCCCGTCGCACAAGCCGTCGTACAGAACCTGGTCCACGCCGCTTAGATTGGCGCCTACGCCCGCGATGATCGGGGCGAGACCTGCGAGCGCGTTGTCTATGCCGTCGACGCCTTCTCCTGGAGCGAGTCCACCGATGCTGCAGGATTCGCCCGCGCAATTATCGAGATCGAACCCGGAGTTGCAGTCTCCGTCGATCGCGATCCACTGGACGTCGTGAGCTCTTTCGTTCCCGGTGGGTGTGCAGTTCGCGGGGTTGATGAGGCTTTCGGTGCCGATGCATCCGTTGGCGAGTACTGGAGGCCCGCTCAGCATGCATGTGGGATCCTCGATGACGGGATCGATCTGCCCGTTGCTACACCTGGGGGCCGTCGCCACGCACATGGGCGCGCCGCCAAATCCGCCGCTGCCGGCCGTCCCGCCGGATCCGCCGGACCCGCCGGTACCACCGTCGCCGTCGACGCAGCGCAGCTCAACTACCCAACTATCGATGCAACCTCGCTCGTCGGAGACGGACGCCTCGATGAACTTGGTACCGACGCTCTGGCAGCCATAGACCGATCGAGGACTGTCCGGATTTGAGATGGGGCCGTCGGATGCCAGCCAGAGATACCGGAGCGGGTCGCCTTCAGCGTCTCGGCCCTCCATGGACAGCTCGATCAGAGAGCCAACCGAGGTCTCGAGTGGGGACACGACGACTTTCACCAGCTCTGCACAGATATTGAGCTTGCCGTTCACCCTCACGCTGCCGAATCGCTCTTCGGCCTTGCAGTTGAGCATCACCGCAACCGGTGTCGCGCTATTCGCATGCACGCTGAAGCCGGCGGAACCCGCGCAGACGATACCGCCGTCGGCAACGGCTCGAAGCTCGATCAGGTAGCCGCCGCCCTCCGGCAGCCCAAAGACTTCCACCGACGCAGTTGCGCCGGGAGCGCTGGTATCAATGATGCCGCCCATGGGTGGCATCCCGTTGCCACTGATTTGGTAAAGGACCTCGTCAATCTGCGCGCTGCCGGCGAGCTCGAGGTTCAGGTCGAGCGCTCCGGTCGGCCCATCACTGCTGTCGTTGCTGCATCCGGACGCAGCGAGCATGCCCGCGAGACATACACCTAGCCAAGTCATCAAGTTCGTCTGCAACATCGCGTCCTCCTCAAGACCGAGGACCCCGGACGCCGCGATCTTGGCAGACGCGCCCGTTGAGCTCGGGTGCATCGACGCTAACATGCTCAACTGACCCTGCAGTCTTCATATTCGTTCATAATTCGCGGGCCGCGGCTTGCGCGGAACGCGAGGTAGCGACTGGTTGTTGCTCCTTGCTTAGCTGCCGTTGTGGCGAGCGAAGAAGTCGAGGAGCTTAGACCAGGCCTTGGCTTCGGTGTCGGCGTCGTAGAATGCTCGGATTGGAATGTGGCGGCCGAGTGGGGCGAGACGGCCTTCGAGCTGGTTCATGAAGGAGTGACCGACGCCTTCGTAGATGTGCACTTCATGTTCGACACCGAGCTCTTCGAGATGGCGGGCAAGGCGCTTTGCATGGGAAAGAAACGGGGTGTCCATGGCCCCATACTGCGCGATCGTGGGGCAGAGATTTTGGAGACGCGACGCCTTTTGAGGAACAGTGCCGTAGAAGGGTGCTGCGACTGCGTACGATTGGTCGGCAGCCGCGATGAGGGCGAATCCACCCCCCATGCAGAAGCCCGCGACGGCGATACGTTCGGCGTCGACGTCGTCTCTCGCCGCCAAGACTTGCCGGCTTGCCTCGATGACCTCGTAGGCGAAGCCCTCGCCGGTGGCCATCGAGGTGAGTGTCCTGACGACGCAGCCCGGCTTGCGGCCCTGGTAGAGGTCCGGGGCAATCGCGACATAGCCTGCGTCGGCGAATCGTTGACAGTGCCGCTTGAGATCCGTGGTGAAACCGTAGATGTCGTGAATGACGACGACACCGGGGAAGGGCGCCGCTCCGGTGCTTGGAAGACACAGCGCTGCCTCGTGAGGCTGTCCCTGCGCAACCGGTATTGAGATTGTCTCGGTCATTCTCAGCCATCATGTGCGAGTCCCGGTGGCAGTGCCAGGGTCTTGTTACACCGCCCGGTTCAGTTACACCGCCCGCCCACCCCCACCCGTAATCCTCCCTGGCGCGGCGTTCGCTTCGCTCCGCCTTGCCGGCGCCCTTGGCGCCGGGCTTCGC
>Ga0316198_10001048_pt1 | contig 15777 bp, 7 predicted proteins | sample OudBieAanoxic_MG_FD_204935 | JGI IMG/M metagenome (GOLD analysis project Ga0316198, IMG submission 204935) | Coastal sediment microbial communities from Oude Bieten Haven, Netherlands - site A anoxic | ecosystem: Environmental > Aquatic > Marine > Coastal > Sediment | place: Netherlands...
GGGCGGGTCCCGGTCGTGGACCGGCGCCGAGCGATTGAGTCGGGCGGGTCGAGATGAGGAGCAGGAGGGCGACATGCTGATCGAGGATCTTTCAATCAGCGAACGCTGTGGTCGAGCCGTTCGTCGCCCCTGTCGACGACTCGGTTCCGGGTTGTCGAAACGACAAGGACCGATGACGTGATCCGACTTCAGGATTTCCCGATTCGACAGAAGCTCCGGTGGATGATGGTGCTCCCTTCCGCGATAGCCCTGCTGCTGGCCTGCATTGCCTTCATCGGGTATGCCCTGATCGCCGCGCGCTCCCAACTGGCGGGCGAGATACAGAGCGTGGCCGACATTGTCGGCATCAACTCCGCCGCTGCGATCGTGTTCATGGATCCCGAGGCAGCGAGGGAGACGCTGTCCGCGCTGGGCGCCGGCAGTCGTGTGCAGGGCGCCTGGCTCATCCAGCCGGACGGCCGACTGTTCGCCGAGTATCGACGGGAGAAAACCGGCACCTTCTCCTTCGACCGTTTCCTGTCACCCGGAACCTATCGCACGAAAGAACACATGATCGTCTCTCGTCCGATCCTCGCCGGTGACGACCAGGTCGGGACGATCGTCGTCTCGGCGGGCCTCGATGACCTCTACCACTCTCTTCGGCGGTACGGGATCATTGTCGGCTCGGTGATGTTGGCGGCGTTGGCGTTGGCATTCGGGTTGTCCACCAGGCTCGAGCGATTGATCTCCCATCCGCTGCTGAACCTGATGGAGACGGCGGCGCGGGTCTCGTCAAGCGGTGATTACTCCGCCCGGGCACAGCGAGAGAGCGACGACGAGCTCGGTCAGCTGACTGACAACATCAACGAGATGCTGTGCCAGATCGAGGAGCGGGATGTCGCGCTTCAAGGCGTGAACGAAGAGCTCGAGGACAGGGTCGAGGAACGGACGGAGGAGCTCGAGCGGGAGGTTCAGATACGGGCCGGGACAGAGCAGCAACTCCGAGCGTCGCTGGCGGAGAAGGACGTCATGCTCAAGGAGATTCACCACCGAGTCAAGAACAACCTCCAGGTGATCTCAAGCCTTCTCAGCCTGCAATCGAGCCACGTCGAGAACGACCACGCGCGAAAGGCTCTGACCACGAGCCAGAACCGCCTCCGATCAATCGCCCTCGTCCACGAGATGTTCTACCAATCGGAGGATCTCGCGCGCATCGACCTGGCCTCATACCTCGCGTCCGCGACGTCATACCTCTTGAGCGCTTACGGGGTCGATCCCCAGGACGTTCACGTCAAGGTCGACTGCTCGCCCATGCACGTGGCGATCGACACTGCAGTTCCGCTTGGTCTCATCGCTCACGAGCTGATGTCAAACGCCCTCAAGTACGCTTTCCCCGAGCATCGTGGTGGGGAGGTTCGCATTGCACTGCATCCGCACGGCAGCTCGGTCCGGCTGATCGTGGACGACGACGGTGTCGGTCTTCCCTCGGATGTTCGATGGGATCGACCTCGATCCCTTGGTCTCCAACTGGTGCACAGCCTGACCCGGCAGATCAAGGGCAACATCTCGCTCACGGGTGGAAGCGGCAGCTGCTTCATCGTGGACATTCCCGGTCGGTATTTTGACCTAGGAGATTGAAACATGGCACAGGCCCGGGTTTTGGTAGTGGAAGACGAGGCCATCGTTGCGATGGATCTCAAGCGCGCACTCGAAGGTTTCGGATACACCGTTCCGGGAATCGCAATTTCCGGGAGCGAAGCCCTGGAGATCGCCACCAGTACTCGTCCCGACATCGTCCTCATGGATATCCGACTCGACGGTCAAATGGACGGCATCGAAGTCGCCCATCGGCTCAACGACCTGTTGGACGTGCCGATCGTCTTCCTGACCGCCTACAGCAACGAGACCACGCTGCAGCGGGCCAAGACCGCCCACCCGTTCGGTTTCCTGCTCAAACCTTACCAGGAACGCGAGCTGCGAAGCGCAGTCGAGGTTGCCCTCTACACTCACGGCATGGAGAAGAAGCTGCGCCGGAGAGAATCCTGGCTGGATGCCATCCTTCGGGGCATGAAGGACGGTGTCATCGCGACCGACGCTGCCGGTTTCGTCACCTTCATGAATCCCCCAGCTGTTGCGTTGACGGGCCGAACCCTCGACCAGGTTCGTGGGCTCACGATGGCGAAAGTGCTCCGGCTCATCGACGACGATCAAAACTCGATCCAGCTCGACGCGACGTCTGTCGACGGGGGAATCAGGCGTTCGGTTTCCGCGATCCTGGTCGACCCCGAAGGGAACGAAACGCCGGTTGAATTCACCCTCACTCGAATGCAGGACGAAAATCGCCGTCCGGAGGGCACGGTGGTGGTGTTCCGCGATCTGTCGCTCCGCCTGAAACTGGAGCAGGCGGAGGCTGTTCGCCGGTCCGAGGAACGATTACGAGCCCTCATCGACGGCGGTTCAGATGTGGTTATCGTCTTTGACGCCGATCTGAAGATCCGATTTGCGAGCCCATCGATCGAGCAGCTCACCGGGTACTCGGCGGCCGAGACGATCGGCACCGGTATGCTTGACTACATCTTCCCCGAAGACCACGGCATCGTGATGGAGGCGATGAAGGGGGCCCGGCAGGGAAGCCCTGCGCGAGCCGTTCGCGAGTACCGTGCCCGTCATCGCGATGGGTCTATCGTCATCGTGGAAACCGTCAGCACCGATCTGTTGGACCATCCGCTGGTTCAGGGCATCGTGGTCAACGCCCGCGATGTGACGGACCGCAAGCGAATCGAGGCGGCGCTTGGCCAGTCGGAGCGGGATTACCGCGGCCTGTTCGAAAACGCCAGCGATTGCATCGTGATTTTCGAGCCGGGGGACGAGCGTGTTCTCGAGGCGAACAACCGCGCCTGCGAGGTCTACGGCTTCGACCACTCGGAGTTCTTGGGTAGGTCGCTGAAGAGCCTGTCGGAAAACGTGGAACGTGGCCGGCGGCAGGTGAATCTCACGTTCGCCACAGATTCCGTCCACCAGTTCGAAACGGTTCATTACCGCCGCGACGGCTCGCCCTTGAACCTCGAGATCACCGCCTCGGTCGTGGACTATCAGGGAACCCGGGCGATCTACAGCATCGGGCGCGACGTCACCAAACGCAAGCGCGCCGAGCAGGCGCTGCTCCGCGCCAACCGGCGGCTCGAAATCCTGAACACCGTGTGGCGCGAGATAGCGGCCGTGAGATCTCCCACCCAGGTGGTGGAAGCAGCATTGGCACGACTGATCGAGCTCTTGCCGTGCGAATTTGCGTCGGTCGCGCTGGCCGACCCGTTGAGCGGGGAGTCGACCGTGTTCGTTGCCGTCGGCGATGACCGGCTCGGGCCGACAGCAGGTGCGAGCTTGCCTCTCGATGGAAGCAAGAAATGTCCCATGGCCGCGGACCATGGGGTAAACCACTGTCCCGATCTCGGCGCCGACGAGTCGGGCTGTCCGATGAAAGAGAATTGGTTTGGCGACGCTGCGAGCGCCTGCGTATGTACGGCGCTCCGGGCGGGTGGAGTCCGGAAGGGGGACCTCCACCTCGTTTCGTCTTGTCCGGAGTCCTTCTCGGACGAAGATCTCGAGGTGGCCGGCGAGGTCGCCGGCGTCATCGGGGTCGCCCTGCACCAGGCACACCTCAGAACGGAGCTCGCCGACCGCGAGCAGAGGCTGCAGGCACTCGTCGAAAACCTCCCGGAGGGCGTCGTGTGCCTTGACCAGGACTTGCGCGTCACGCTGGTGAACCCGCCCGGACGCGAACTGCTCCGCGTGATCTCGGGTGTGGGGGTCAACGACGTGGTTGATCACCTTGCGGATCAGCCGGTGTCCGAAATTCTCGTGACACCGACCGAAGACCTACCCCGGTCGTTGGTCGTGAAGTCCCGGGATCAGCGCACCTTCGACCTCGGGATCGTCGGTCTGACGGAGGATCAACCGGGTGCCGGGGGATACATCATCGTGATCCGAGAGCTGACCCGTGAGCTGGAGACGCGGAAACACCTCGAACAACAGGCGCGCCTGGCCTCGGTGGGTCAACTCGCCGCCGGCATCGCTCACGACTTCAACAATATGTTGCAGGCGATTTCCGGTTTTGCACAGCTCATCGAGACCAACGATCAGATACCGGCCGCTGTCATCGAGAAGGCTCGGGGAATCTCTCAGCAAGGGAAGCGGGGCGCGGGGCTCATCCGTCAGATCCTCGACTTCAGCCGGACCTCGGTCAGCGAACGGCGGCCGCTGCGCCTCGAGCTCATCATCAAAGAGACGGTTCGAATGCTCGAGCGGATCATTTCCGAAGAGATTCACATCCGCACCGAGATCGATCCCGGAGAGCATGTCGTCGTCGCCGACCCGACGCAGATCCAACAGGTCGTGATGAACCTCGCAATCAACGCCCGCGATGCGATGGCCGGTGGCGGAGAAATCACCATCGGTCTGGACCGGGTTTTGTTTGCGGAGGAAGACCCGAGGCCCTTCCCCCAGATGGCCCCGTGCGAGTGGCTTCGGTTGACGGTGCGTGACAACGGGGCAGGGATGTCGCCGGACGTTGCCGCGCACGTCTTCGAACCGTTCTTCACCACCAGAGGACCCGGCGAGGGCACCGGGTTGGGGCTGGCGCAGGTCTACGGCATCGTCAAAAAGCACGAGGGTTTCATCGATCTGGAGACCGAGGTCGATGTCGGGACGACATTCGTGGTCTTTCTCCCGATCGTGGAAAGCGAACCGCGGGAGGAGGATGACATTGATGGAATCGCCCAGAAGGCGGGCGAGGGCGAACTCGTATTGCTGGTGGAGGATGAGGCGCCGGTGCGTGACGTGATTCACGAGATGCTCGAGACTCTCGGTTTCGAGGTCGTGACCGCGGGCTCGGGCGAGGACGCCCTCCAGGTGTTCGAGCGGTTTCGGTCCGACATCGAACTGATCGTCACCGATGTGGTGCTTCCGGGTACCGGCGGCATCGAGCTCTCGAAGAATGTGCAGGAGATGAGTCCCGACCTCCCGATCGTCCTCATGAGTGGCTACCCACTCGGGGATGGAGACCACTCCGAACTCACCGCCGGAAAGGCGGGATGGATTTCCAAGCCATTCTCGTCAGAACAACTGACCCGAGTCATCACTCGGGTGATGGCTCCGGGTGGGATAAACTAGCCCGTACGTTGCCTATCCCCACGAGTCAGGCTGGCTGATCGCGAAGGGCAACCAGCACGGTTTGGTCGCGCACTTTTCGGTCTCGAATGCCGTCGCGATGAGGTACAGGGCGTCAGCCGCGTGCCACGATTCTTGCACCGAGCATCCCGCCTCTCGCACCACGTCGTCGAGAAGATCAGTCGCCGGGCCGACCAGCGGAACGTGAACCTCTGAGTCGATGCCGTTCCAGCGAGCAGTCGGCCTGTCAAAGATAGCTGCCAGAGTCGCTCCTAAGGTCTCGGTCATGCTTCTTCCCTTGTCTTGTTTGAGGCCGACGTCAACGTCGTACGTCCAGCGTTCTCCGGCTCGCCCCCGCCGGCATTCGATGCCAAAGGTTAAGCCGAGTACGCAAAACCCCGTTCGCCGTTCGTCCTACGGCAATTTCCGTACCAGATGCTTCGAAGAAAAGCACTCACCTAGCCTCCCGTTCTGGGACACTCGGATCGTGCAATTTACGCGGCCGGAATCCGGGTCGTCAGACCTCTGGTCCGCGCGAGCCGATGGAACGTACAGAATCGTTCGCTGTGCTGGCCTGGAATGACGATCGGACCTCGAGGCAACCCGATTTGACGAGCTCGTCGGGGTGATCGCGCAGGGCGGAGTAGAGGTCGCGCACATCAACACTCTTGGGGGTGCTGAGGTACCCGAGCCAGCTGTTGCGCTGAGCATTCTTCGCCTCGAACAGAGCGCCGTCAGCCAGGGTGAGGAGCTGCTCCCAGTCGATCCGATCGGGGTGCGAGCGAACGAAGGGGTAGCACGCGAAGCCGACGGTGCACGTGGTCCGCACGACCTGGCCGTCCGGAAGACTGAAGACGGCATCGGCAACCGCCGCTCGGATGCGATCGGCGAGGACCTCCGCTTTTTCGGGATCGGAATCGCGAGCGATGATCAGGAATTCATCGCCGCCCCAACGGATGACGATGTCCGAGTCCCGGACGACCTTGAGAAAGACGTCCCTGATCTCGAGCAGTACTTGATCGCCGGCGAGGTGACCGCAGCTGTCGTTGATCTCCTTGAAATGATCCAGATCAACCATCATGAAGGCGAGATCGAAGACCTTGATGCTCTCGACGCCGTCATGAAGATTGAGGTACCGCCGACGAACCATGGCGATGTCCTTGGTGACCTGTTCGAAGAGGAAACGGCGGTTGCGGAGGCCTGTCAGCGAGTCGGTGAGGCTCGCCTCGAGCAGCATGTTGTTCATTTCCTCCAACCGCGAGTTCTGTTGCGCCAGCTCGCTCGTCTGCTCGTCGACCTCGCGTTTGAGCTGGCTGCTGTAGTTGGCCTCCATTTCGACCCGTTTCCGCTGGGCGCGCCAGATTCCACCGGCGATCAGACAGGCCAGCAACGCGTACCCGGCGTAGGCCCACCACGTCTCCCAGGGGGCCGGCTCGACGGTCAGCGGGAGGGCGAGACTCGCCGTGCTCTGCACGCCGTCGCTGTTCGCGGCCTTGATCTGAAACACGTAGTGCCCGGCGTCGAGATTGGTGAAGCTCACACGATGATGGTTGCCGATGTCCACCCAGTCGGCGTCGAAGCCCTCCAACTTGTACTGGTATGTGTTCTTTTCGGGCTCCGTATAGTCGAGCGCGGCGAACTCGAAGGTAATCATGTCGTCGCGGTAGCCGAGATCGAGGGCCGTGAGCAGGCTGACGGGACCGCTCCGGTCGATCGGACGGTTGAGCTTGAGGATATTGGTGAGAACGACCTGTGGCGGTTGGGTGGATCGCTGCAGCTGAGCCGGGAAGAAGCGATTGAAACCGTTTACGCCACCGAACAGAAGCTCGCCGCTCGGGCTGCTGAAGTGGGCGCCGAAGTTGAACTCCTCGCTCTGAAGCCCTTGACCGGTGGTGTAGTTCTTGATCGAAGCGGTTCGTGGATCGAATTGCGACAGACCGCGGTTCGTACTCAGCCAAAGCGTTCCTTCGCCGACGGATTCAATTCCGTACACGACGTCGTTGGCGAGCCCATTGTGAACCGTGTACCTGCGGAATCTCGCCGTGCCGTTGGCCGTCGACAGACCCTCCAACGTGACCAGGCCACCACCGACCGTTCCGATCCACAGCCTGCCGGAGGCATCGACGTGAAGGCTGTACACCGAATCCGCGCCGAGGCTGCCCGGGGAGTTCGCTTCGTTTCCAAAGTGCATCCACGAGTTCGACAGCGGATCGAAGCGAGAGAGCCCTCCGCCGTCCGTACCGGCCCAGATCGCACCGTCGGAACCCTCCACGACACACGTGACCCTCGGGCCGGCCGGTCCGGTGAGTCCCTCGGGATCATGCGGGTAGTGGACGAACGTGTTGGTCTCGCGTTGATACTGATCGAGGCCGCCCCCGAAAGTGCCCACCCAGATATTTCCGTGACGATCTTCGAAGAGAGACATGACGCCGTCGGCGCCCAGACTGCCCTCATCGTCCGGATCGTGCCTGAAGTTGACGAAGCTCTTGGTGGAAGGGTCGAACCGGTCGAGGCCCTTGTCGAGGGTTCCGATCCAGATCGAGTCGGTCCGGTCGCGGAGCAGAGCCATCACCCGGTCGGAACTCAGCCCGCGAGAGGACGTCGGATCGCTCCGGTGGTGCGAAAACTCCCCGGTCGCCCGATCGAGGACATTGATCCCCCCGCCGAAGGTACCGATCCACAATTGCCCGCTCCGATCATCGGCGAAGGATGTGACCGTCTTGTCGCTGAGGCTCGCGGGATCGCTTGGATCGACAGTGTAGTGGCCGAACGACCAGCTTCTCGGGTTCCACTTGCCCAGGCCCCCGGCCTGCGTGCCCACCCAGAGTATCCCGCCGCGATCCTGATACAGGGCCATCACGTCGCTGCTTGGAAGGCTGTTGGGGTTGGAGTCGTCGGCTGCGTACCGCGAGAATGTGCCGGTTTCCCGACGAAATAGGTTGAGGCCGGCCACGGTACCGATCCACAGCCGCCCTGCGTCATCCTCCAGGATGGACCGTACGCGGTTGTGGCTCAGGCTTGACGGGTCCTTCGGGTTGTTGCCGAACCGGGCAAAGGTGTTGGTCGAACGATCGAAACGATTCAGCCCACCGCCATATGTGCCGATCCACACCAGACCGTCGCGGCCGACCGCGATGGCGCGGACCCTGTCATTGCTCAGGCTGGTCTGATCTGCCGGATCGTGGAGGTGCCGTACGAAGGTTCCCCGCTCCAGGTCGAAATGGCTGAGGCCGGCGTCGGTGCCCACCCAGATCGCGCCGGGTTGATCCTCGGCGATGGCGTAGATGTGATCGTCGCTGAGGCTCGACGGGTCGGCCGGGTCATGGTTGTAGCGGACAAAGGTGTTCGTTTCCGGGTTGAAGAGGGCAAGGCCGGAATCGCGGGTGCCGACCCACAGCCGTCCCTTGCTGTCGACCGTCAGCGTGCGCACTCGATCGCTGGGGAGGCTCGAAGGGTCGGCCGGATCGTGTCGGTAGGTCTCGAACGAGTCTGATGCTCGGAGCCATCTGCTGACGCCGCCGGCGTGGGTGCCGATCCAGATGTTGCCCGCCTCGTCCTCGGCGAGGGCAACGGCGTAGTCATCGGGAATCGATTCCGGGATCGATGAATCGTGGCTGTAGGTCCGGAAATCATAGCCGTCGTAGCGGTTCACGCCATCCTCGGTGCCGAACCACATGAATCCCTCTGTGTCCTGCAGCAGGCTCAGCACGGTAGATTGCGAAAGACCGTCTTCGACCGAGATACGCTCGAACCTGATCGGGGGGTTGGCGGCACCGGCGCCCGAGGAGATCAACAGGCATGCCATGAGGGTCGCGACCGTGATCGCAACCCGGGCAGGCGTGTGGCGAGCGCAACTCGCTCCAGCACTACGCGCCCCGCGTTCGCAGCTGGGTCGAACAGCGCGTCGTGTTGTCGTCCCGTGTCGTCCCTGGACCACGTCTATAGTCTTCATCGTGCTTCCTCGATTCCCGGCATTTTGGAAAGGCTGGAATGATTCGCGTCAACCAGTTCGCGAAATTCTGCTGAAGGCACCGGAGGGGAGATCATGAATCCCTGGAACTCGTCGCAGCCCCAGGACCGGAGCGTCTCGAGCTGCTCCATCTTTTCGACCCCTTCCGCAACCACTTTCAATCTCAACTTGTGGGCCATTGCGACCATCGCGGAGGCGATTGCAGTGTCGTCATCATTGTGCGGGATGCCTCTGATATAGGAGCGATCGATCTTGAGCACGTCAAGGTCGAATCCCTTGAGGTAGGCGATCGCGGAGTCGCCAGTCCCGAAGTCGTCGACCGACAACCGAATACCGAGTTCCTTGATGGCGTTCAACTGGCGGAGGATCTCAGCCGATTTGCCCAGCACGCCCCGTTCGCTCAGCTCGAGCTCGAGCAGCTCCGGTGGGACCCCGATGTCCTTGAGAATCCCCTCGACAACCTCCGTCAGGCCTCCCCTGAGAAACTGGCACAGCGCCACATTGACCGACATCCTCATCGGCGCCAGGCCGGCGTCGATCCAGCTCTTCAGCTCTTCGCAGGCCGTCCGGATCACCCACGCGCCGATCGGCACCATCAGGCCGGTCTCTTCGGCGACTGGGATGAAATCGAGAGGCGGCACGCGACCGAACTCGGGATGGTTCCATCGCAGCAGAGCCTCGGCGCCCACGATGCGGCAGTCCTTCACGTTCACGATGGGCTGGTAGCTCAACGAGAACTCGTGACACTCAAGCGACTTGCGCAGCAACCGGTCGAGCTCGAGATTTTTCTTCGCCAGCTGGTTGAACGAGGGGTTGTAGAACCGGAACATCGACCCGCCCGACCGTTTGGCGTCGATGGTCGCGAGTTCGGTGTTCTGCAACAAACGCTCAGGGTTGTCGCCATCCGCCGGCGCGATGGTGACGCCCAGGCTCGCCGACACGTAGACCTCGGTGCCTTCAACGAAAAACGGTGGTTTCATGGCGTCGAGGACCATTTCAGCGAGTGGAGTCACGTCGTCCGGGCGGTGGACATTTCCGACCATCATGACGAACTCATCGCCGCCCAGGCGAGCCAACGACGCGGTTGACAGCCCGCCGGAATGGCGTGCGACGAAGTCCGGCGAACGGACGCATCCAGAGAGCCGCTGCGCGATCTGTTTGAGAACCTCGTTGCCGCCGACTCGGCCATAGCTGTCGTTGATCGACTTGAAGCGGTCGATGTCAAGGTGAAGCACCGCCACGCCGCTGCCGGTGCGGAGGTGGGCATCCATCAAACGGGACAGGGTCTTTTCGAAGGTGTGCCGCTGCGGGAGCGCGGTGAGGGCGTCGGTGCTGGCGCGATGCGCGAGCAGTTCGGCCTTGTGCTCGGCTTCCTTCCACGCCTCTTCGAGCTTGTGTTGCGTCCTGGCGAGCTCCCGCGAGGTCTCGTAGGCGTTGGCGAAATGGTCCGCCCGACGGCCCACCACCCGCCAGTCGAAAGGACGTCGAATCACGTCGGCCGCGCCCGACTCGAGGCCCTCTCGAACTTCCCGTTCGGAGGTACAGAGCAGGATCACGGGCAGGCCGGGGCCCTCATCGATTCCCGAGAACACGGCCGATGACTCGGCAGCCGGCCACCAGCCGATGTCGACCAGGGCGACTCCAGGCTGGATCGTATCGAGCAGCCTCATCATCTCGTCCCGGCTCTTGGCCATCTGTACCTCGAAGTCGAAACGCTCGAGCCACCTCGGGCCCCACTTCTGGGTCGCCGCGTCGCGAGAGGCGAGCAGCGCCACCCTGCGGGATGCGGGCTTCGACGCCTGCTGCGGTGCGGGCATGTCTTCGACGGGACGTGGCCCGGTCGGCGCATCCTGCAGCGGGCGCTCCTCGGTCCTCCCGAGACCGACGGCCCGTGCAACGCGTTGAAGCAGCTGACTCATCCTCATCCCCCGCCCTATTCCTGATCGACCCAGACGTTGACCGACATGGGTTCGGCGTCATTCCAGAGATACGCGTCGTTCCAGAGATAGGCGTCGTTCCAGAGATAGGCGTCGTTCCACAAATAGGCGTCATTCCACAAATAGGCGTCGTTCCAGAGATAGGCGACGCTCCAGACCCAGCCGTCGTTCCACAGATAGGCGCCGGTCCAGGTGTATCCGTCGCCCTCGAGAATGTAGTCGCCGTCACCCTCGGAGTCATCGGGGTCCATCAGATAGAAATTGCCGTCGTCGTCCTGCTGGACACGACCACCGTAGTGCTCGATGTCGTTGAGATCGTTGGTCACATTGAGGCCGTTGTTGACGCATCCGTAGTCGGTCGAGTAAACGGCGTCCCAGGCGTGCACCACTCCAGCGCCCTGCTGCAGGATGCTGTAGCTGACCGAGGCGTTCGCGTTTCCGCCATCGGCCCGGGGCCGTGCAGTCGACATCAGCCGGCACTTGACATCATCGGGTGTCAGGCCCGGGTCGGTCTGGAGCATCAGAGCGACGACACCGGAGACCACCGCGGCGGCCTGCGAGGTACCCGACATCGCGAAGTACTGGCCGCCGTCGTAGAACTCGGGGTAGGCCTCCGGCAACGCCATGTCTCTGTCCATCAGACCGAGGATGTGTCCGCCCGGTGCCAGTACATCCGGTTTGACAAAGCCCTCGACGGTTGGCCCGGCCGCGGAAAACGACGCCAGGGAATCGTCGCCCTCATCGTATGGCGTGTAGTTGTCGGTGATCGCACCGACGGTGATCACGTAGGGCACGTTGCCCGGCGCACCGATGGTCATGGGCTCGGGTCCGGTGTTGCCGGCCGAGGCCACGACCACAATTCCGGCCTGCCAGGCTGCCATCACGGCCTGGTTCATTGGGTCGTCCCAGTAGTGCGACTGCGGTGTCGCCGAGAAGGAGCAGTTGAGCACCCGGATGCCGTAGCGGTCTTTGTTCCCGACGGCCCAGTCGATCCCACGAATGACATCTGCATAGGTGCCCATTCCGGTTTCGTCAAAGGCCTTGATGACCACCAGATCGGTGTCGGGGGCGATGCCGTTGTACATCGCGCCACTGAGGGAGGCATTGGCGCTGCTCACGGCGATGCTCGCGACATGCGAACCGTGACCGTAGTCATCGCTGGTTGCGGGATCACTCGTCAGCGAGTTGATGGTGGCGTCGTAGTGCGCTACCTGCCGAGTCTTACCTCTGAGGTCCTTGGTGATCGGATTGGCATCCCATGCTCCGGTATCGATCACGGCAACCGTGACCCCACTGCCGAGGATGCCCTCATAGTGCAACTGGTCGGCAACGACTGCCAGCGTCGCCAGGGCCGCGTCGCCGGGTGGATCGTCGTTCTTCGGCGGCTTGCCGGCCACCTCGACCGACCTGTTTTCGTGGATCCGCAGCCCGGCGATTTCTTCGAGGATCTCGAACTGGCTCTTGGTCAAAACCGCGCCCACCGCGCGGATCACACCCAGCTCGTGGGTGATCTCACCACCCACCGCGCGCACCGCCTCAGCGGCGGTCTCGAGGTCGGCGGCCTGAACGATCGCCGACATGGTCGGCTCATCGGCTGGTGTGTCGATCAGCAGCACAATGCCGACCACAATGGCCATGACAAGAACAGTCATCAACGTCACGAGTTTGGTGTTCATGGTGAAATCTCCCTTTCGATCGAGGAAATGAGCGTCAATCCGGTAAGCACATCGTCCGGCGGGCAAATGAAATGACGCATCTGCCCAGATCTCACTGCAAGAGCGGTGCCGCCGCACAGACCATGTCCGTGCGGTGGGACTGCCTCACATTGAGACATCGACCGGAGGAGGTGCACCAGAATCACGTCATTACTCCTGCGTCACCCAGATATTGATGGCCATGGGTTCGATCGCGTTTGACTCTTCACGGGCGGTCTCTGTCACGGTGCCGCCGGAGAGAGTCACCGCGTGGTTCTCGCGGATTTGAACATCACTGACCTTGCGAAGCAGCTCGAGCTGGGACGGGGTCACCGTCGCGCCCACCGAGCGGATGATCCCGAGCTCGTGGGTCACCGTTCCACCGGCAAGTGCGACCGCGCGTACTGCGTGCTGCGTGTCGGGCGCCTGGACGATAACGCTGACGAGCTGCTCGTCGGCGCTAGGTCCACCGCCGTGGGCGCACGCCACGGTGAGCGCGAGTGCGCCGACGCAGAGGCCAATGCAAAGCCGGCGGGACAAGAGTGTGGGCGTGACCTTCATGACCGCTCCCTATTCCTGCGGCACCCAGGCATTGATGGCCATGGGTTCGATCAGACCATCGTTCCAGAGGTAGGCGTCGTTCCAGAGATAGGCGTCGTTCCACAGGTAGGCGTCATTCCAGAGGTACGCGTCGTTCCAGAGGTAGGCGTCATTCCAGAGATAGGCGTCGTTCCAGAGGTAAGCATCGTTCCAGAGGTAGGCTTCGGTCCAGGCGTAGCTGCCGTCCCAATCGAGGCCCGAGAGACCCTCGATGTAGAAGGTGCCGTCCGCGGCCTGGTGGGCGCGGCCGCCGTAGTGCTGGATGTCGAAGAGATCATTCTGGGCATTGAGACCGAGATTGGCGCAGCTCGATGCCATCGACGAAACCGCCGCGACCGCGTCGATCATCCCCGCTCCCTGCTGGAAGATCGAGTAGCCGAGGGTTCCGGACGAGTTGGTTGCCGGTCGCGAGGTTGCAAGCAGCCGGCACTTGACGTCGTCGGGAGTCAGCGAAGGATCGGCTTCGAGCATCAACGCGACGACGCCGCTGACGATGGCCGCGGCCTGCGATGTTCCGGACATGGTGAAGTAGTCGCCATCGCGTTGGAACTCGGGGTGCTGCTGGGCTATCCAGGAGAATGTCGGCATCAGACCCCACACGTGACCTGCCGGGGCAACCACATCGGGGTTGACGAAGCCCTCGTAGGTCGGGCCGGTTGCGGAGAACGAGCTCAAGAAGTCGTCGCTGTCGTCATCGGGCGTGAAGTTGTCCGACATCCCGCCGACGGTGATGACGTAGGGACAGTTCCCGGGCACACCGATGGTCATCGGGTCGGGTCCGGTGTTGCCGGCCGAGGCGACGACGACGATCCCGGCGTCCCAGGCTGCGATGATCGCCTGGTTGAGCGGGTCATCCCAGTAGTGGGTGAGCGGCTGCGCCGAGAAGGAGCAGTTGATCACCCGAATGCCGTAGGTGTCCTTGTTCTGAACGATCCAGTCGATGGCGCGGATGACGTCGAGGTAGGTGCCTGATCCGCTCGAACCGAAGGCTTTCACCGACACCAGATTCGCGTTCGGTGCGACACCGAGGTACTGGAGTTCGTCGGTCTGGTCCGCGTTGACGATGAGGCTCGTCACGTGGGTGCCGTGGCCGCTCTGTTCGGTGGTCACGCTCGACCCGACGGCATCGACGACATCCGTGATGGAGTTGTACTGCGCCAGCATCCGCGAACTCCCGTCGGCGGTGGTGTCCATCGCGGGGTGCTTCCAGTAGCCGGTGTCGATCACCGCCACCGTGACGCCGTCGCCGGTCACACCCATGGCGTGGGCCTGTGCTGCGCCGACCACGCTCGGGTAGCGGTTTCCACTGGCCCAGTCGCTGCCGTCGCCGCCCGCGTCGAATGAGACCTCGATATTGTCGACCAACAGATAGTCGAAATAGTCGTCGTTGTAGAACGAGCTGCGCAGGCGGATGACCGTGTTCGCGGAGGCGAGGTCGGAGATGTCGAAGGCGGCAGTCTGCCACAGTTCGTCGTAGTAGACCTCGCCGATTCGGCCGACCTCGGTCCAGGTTTGGCCGTCGTCGGCGGAGACCTCGACCGAGACGTAGTCGTTGTCACCAAACGAAATTCGCCGATATTCGAAGCTCAGCCAAGCGACCGATGCATCGGCGAGATCAACCTTGCGGATGGCCCCGTGCTCCGGATCCCAGGTCAACTCGTGAGCTCTCTCCTCACCGATGTGGAGCCGGACGCTGCCCTCGGTGCTGGTTGCGTACACATTGCCGCCGTTGGAGGCGCCGTCGTCATTGAGCTCCTGCCAGCCGCCGAGCCATACGTCGGTGCCCGCGTTGGTGCGGTAGGACCAACCATCGAACTGGTCGAGGACGTTGCGCGTCAGCCCGGATGGCACGGTATTGTCTGACCCGTCACCTGGAGGTGGGGGGGTTGGGGTCGGGTCGGGGGGCGGGGGAGTCGGAGTCGGCGTCGGCGTGGGCGGCGATGGCGGTGTTCCGAACATCGCCGAGCACCCGCCGGCAAAACCGACTTCGATCGAGTACTGGCCGGCATCGGTCACGGCATCGTCGTCGAACTCGATTTTGAACTCGAGATACTCGCCCGGGGCGAGGCTGCGATCATCGAGATCGCCTTTCCAGCCGGAGGTCACGATCATGGACGGCGGAGCGGTCTCGATGTTGTAGAACTCCGCCCCGTCGAGCTTGAGCTTCTTGAGGGTGGAGTTCGCCGTCGGCCACGTGACATCGACTTGACTGATGGTCGCGGTCGCCGATCCTGCGTTCTCCAGATTCCAGAGTAGTTTGTTCCCGTCGAACGTAAGGTTGGCGTCGCTGAATACGGCACAGGCCGGCGCCGGTTCGAATTCGATCGAGCAACCCTCGGCGAACACCACGCGGACGGAGTACTGGGTCGCGTCGATCACGGCGTCACTTTCGAACTCGAGTTTGAGCTCGACGGTGTCGGCCGGATCGATG
>Ga0316198_10001049_pt1 | contig 15774 bp, 11 predicted proteins | sample OudBieAanoxic_MG_FD_204935 | JGI IMG/M metagenome (GOLD analysis project Ga0316198, IMG submission 204935) | Coastal sediment microbial communities from Oude Bieten Haven, Netherlands - site A anoxic | ecosystem: Environmental > Aquatic > Marine > Coastal > Sediment | place: Netherlands...
CGGCCCGTTCCACCCACTCTCCCTCCGAAAGCCCACCTTCCAGGTGCTCCCAGGCCTGGCGATAACCGACGGCCCGCATGGATGGCAACCCTGGATTGAGATCCGGGCGTGCACGTAAGCGCCGCACCTCGTCCAGAAACCCCTGCGCCAGCATGATATCGAAACGCTGCTGGATACGTTGGTGCAATACCTGTCGCTGCTGCGGTGCCAGTACTATTTTCTCGAACCGGTAGGCCGGCGGCCCCTGCCGCCCGGCTGCACAGAGTTCACTCAAAGATGAACCGCTCAACTCGTAAACTTCCAGCGCACGCTGGATGCGTTGCGGATCATTGGGGTGGATACGGGCCGCCGACAGCGGATCAAGCCGGCGCAGACGCGCGTGCAGGGCCTGCCAGCCCTGGTCCCGGGCTTCTGCCTCGAGCCGTGCCCGCACTCCGCGGTTGGCGGGGGGGAGATCTGACAGCCCCTGTTGCAGAACCCTGAAATAGAGCATGGTACCGCCAACCAGTAATGGCAGTTTGCCGCGCGCGCGAATCGCCGCCATTTCACGCAGCGCATCGTCACGAAATTCAGCCGCGGAATAGACCTCGGAGGGATCACGGATATCGATAAGACGATGTGGCGCAAGCTGCAGGGTTTTTGCGTCGGGTTTGGCCGTACCAATATCCATACCCCGGTACACCAGCGCCGAATCAACACTGACGATTTCAACGGGTAACTGCTGAACCAGCTCCACTGCGACACCGGTTTTACCGGAAGCGGTCGGTCCCATCAGCAGGATTGCCAGAGGTCGGTGCATACGACTGACGACTCCGGACGGCGTTAGCGACCACGCAGAAACAATGCATCCAGCTCCTGCAAACCGATCTGCACCCAGGTCGGTCGTCCGTGGTTACACTGACCAGAACGCTCGGTTCGTTCCATATCACGCAACAGGGCGTTCATCTCCTGTATCGTCAGACTGCGATTGGCGCGAACAGAGCCGTGACAAGCCATGGTCGAGAGCAGCTCATTGATGGTATCTTCAATCCGCTGACTGCGTCCGTGGCTGTGACAGTCCGACAATACATCACGCACCAGCGCCTCGATATCAACGTCAGACAGCAACGCCGGCACCTGCCGCAGCAGCAGCTGCTCAGGACCGTGACGGTCAATTTCAAAGCCCAGCGTGGCAAACCACGCCTGCCTCTGTTCCGCCTCATCGGCTTCCGCACGGCTGACCGCCAGGGTCAATGGTACTAACAAAGGCTGGGAACGGATGCCGTCTTCCTGATAGCTGCACTTGAGTTGCTCATAGCTGATGCGTTCGTGTGCGGCGTGCATATCGACCAGCACCAGCCCCGCTTCATTCTCGGCTAGTATGTAGACACCTTTGAGCTGTGCCAGCGCAAAACCGAGCGGCGGTACAGTCCGCACTTCGGCCTCGGGGTCTGCCTGTTCATAGACGGGCGCTGTTGCCGCCGTAGACACACTGCCGCCATGCAGGCGCCGGTAATGGCTGAGCTGTTCCTCCACCTGCAACGGCATGCTGCTTTGCCGGTGACCCTGTGGGATGCCGTAACCCGATCCCGTCACCGGCAGGGAGTGCAACGGTGCGGATGCCGGCTGATCCGCAGCAGGTCGTTGCTCAGCCAGCACCCGGTGAACCGTGCGAAACATGAAATCATGCACCAGTCGCGAATCACGGAAACGCACTTCGTGTTTGGCCGGGTGGGCATTGACATCCACCGCCACCGGCTCCAGCTCCAGATACAGCACAAAAGCCGGATGTCGACCGTGATACAGCACATCCTGGTAGGCTTGACGAACCGCGTGCGCCAGCAGCCTGTCACGTACGGCGCGCCCGTTAACGAAAAAAAACTGCAAATCGGCCTGGCTGCGGGAAAAGGTCGGCTCAGCAATCCAACCGTACAGGCGCAATCCGGCGGCAGCGTGGTCAAAACCTATCAATTGCTGCGCAAACGGCTCGCCGAGCAATACCTTCAGTCGTTCGAGCTGCTGCGTCTCGCTTTGAGCCGGGCGCAGGTGGTAAAGCACTTTGCGCTTGCGGCGGACCACCAGTTCGACCTGCGGACGGCTCAAGGCAATACGCTGGATGACAGTCTCCAGGTGTTTCTGCTCGGTACTTTCGGCGCGCAGGAACTTGCGTCGTGCCGGCACGTTATGAAACAGGTCCCGCACTTCTATCGTGGTTCCCGGCAGCTGCGCCACCGGCTCAGGGTCAGCGGTTTTCTCCCTGCCGTCACCCTGCACCTGCCAGCCGCTCGACTCTTGCGCAGTACGCGACTGCACGAGAAGACGCGATACCGAAGCGATACTCGGCAGCGCTTCACCACGGAAACCCATACTGACGACCTGTTCCAGGTCCTCCAGTGAGGCGATCTTGCTGGTCGCATGACGCGACAGCGCCAGCGCCAGATCCTCCCGGTGGATGCCGTGACCGTTATCCCGCACCCGAATCAGACGTTTACCGCCCTCTTCGATATCGATTTCGATTTTCGATGAACCCGCATCCAGGCTGTTTTCCAACAGCTCCTTGAGCACGGAAGCCGGGCGTTCCACCACCTCGCCGGCGGCGATCTGGTTGATGAGCTGGGGTTCGAGTGGATGGATGCGCATGTGCGCAGTTTAACGTGAAATGCACCTGCGCGGGCAACCCGACCCGGTCTGCACTCAACAATGATACCGGCTACGCCATGCAGCCGCTGACAGTGACTGCTTAACCGCCCTTGGACGGAATGGCCAGTACTTTGCCGACCAGCAAACGGTCGTCCCTCAGCTTATTGGTGGCACGGAGTGAACTCATACTCACCCCGTAACGCTGCGCAATATGACTAAGGGTGTCGCCTTTACGAATAACGTGACGACGCCGGTTGTTCTGCGCCATCAGGGTGCCCGGCGGCGCGTTGGCGGTGAAATAAGCGCGCACCCCTTTCATAATCGCATTGGCCACCTTCTGCTGGTGACGCGGATTTTTCAGCTTTTTCTCCTCAGCCGGATTGGAGATATAGGCGGTCTCAATCAGCAGCGAAGGGATATCCGGAGATTTCAACACCACGAAACCGGCGTGCTGAACACGTCTCTTATGCACCTTGCCGAGCCGTTTCATCTCAGCCAGCACTTTGTCTGCCACCTCGTTGCTGGCTTCCAGGGTTGCCGTCTGGGCCAGATCAAGTAACACCTCCGCCAGAAGATCGTCCTTGTCATCCAGACTGACGCCTCCCACCAGATCGGCAGCATTCTCGCGCGCTGCCAGCCAGCGCGCCATTTCCGAGGACGCCCCACGGCGTGAAATCACGAACACGGATGATCCCTGCACACGGCGGTCCCGAAAAGCATCCGCGTGAATGGAAATAAACAGGTCAGCCCGGTGTTTCCGCGCCTTTTCGATACGCTGGCGCAAACCGATGTAATAGTCGCCATCGCGAATCAGTACCGGCCGCATACCCGGTTCTTTTTCGACCAGTTTGGCCAGGCGTCGAGCGATAGCCAGCGCCACATCCTTTTCATGCGTCCCGCGCTTGCCGCGCGCACCGGAATCTTCACCACCGTGTCCGGCGTCAATGGCAATGACGAGATCTCTCAGCTTGGCGGGCTTGCTGGAGGCCTGGATTTTTTTCGCCGTGCTCTTTGCAACCGGTCCCGATTCGAACAGGTCGATAACCAGGCGGTGCCCATACTGCTTGTTGGGCTTCAGCACAAAGCTCTTGGGTTTTACCGTGCCTTTGAGGTCCAGCACCAGACGCAGATCTTTTTTATTTCTTGGGCCGCTGCGCAGGCTGTTGACAATACCGCCCCGCGTCTGCGCTTTGCTGACCTTGCTGTCGATACCCGCATTGGGCAGGTCGATGACCAGACGATCGGGATTCTTCAATGTAAACAGGCGATGCTCAACCGGACCGCTGACATCGAAAACAACCCGGGTACTGTCGGGTGCAGCCCACAAACGCACGCTCTGCACCTGCAAGGCACCCGCACTGATGACCGACGCTGGCATCATTACCAGCGAAGCCACCAACACAACAACTCGCCAACCCAGCCGAATCAACCCTGACAATCCCTCAACCCGGACATCCTGGCTTTTTACCTGTGCCCTGTTCATAAAATAATGATAAATTACCTTAATTCCCCTTAAGATAGCAATACTATCTAGAAAGTCAAGAAGGAAGATCGCTAGCCGTCAGCAGGCCGATTCAGGGTGACAATGCGCACCAGCCGCTCGCCACGTGGCGACGCTGCCTGCAGCTGTAACTGCCGGCCGCTGCCCTCGGTGCGCAGGTAAACATGCACATCCGGTTCCGGCAGAATGCCGGCACCCTGCTCCGGCCACTCGACCAGACAGATACTTTCATCCTCGAACAGATCCCGGATACCAATCCATTCCAGCTCTTCGGCATCGGCCAAACGATAAAGATCCAGGTGATACACATTGCCCTGCGCGGTGGTGTAAGGTTCCACCAGCGTGTAGGTTGGACTCTTGACCGGACCACTATGGCCCCTCGCGCGCAGGAAACCGCGCACCAGGGTGGTCTTTCCGGCACCGAGCTGGCCGTGCAGGAAGACCAGCAAGCCGCCTTCGCACGCCGCTGCCAGCTGCTCGCCAAAAGCTTCCGTCGCTGCCTGGTCCGGCAGATTTCGTTTAAACATTAATCAGTTTACGCAGAAAAGGCATCAGATCAGCGGCCAGCAACCCGCGCTCGCCATGCTCACCGGCGGCAAGATCAGCGGCTTTGCCGTGCAGCCAGACACCAGCACTGGCGGCCTCGAATAAACCCAGACCCTGCGCCAGCAGGGCTGCCAGCATACCCCCCAGCACATCACCCATGCCACCACTGGCCATGCCCGGATTACCCTGGTCGCAGAGCCGTATCGGCCCTGCCGCGCCCCTGGCAATCAAACTGCCGGCCCCTTTCAGCACAGTCACACCGTTATAGCGGTCCACCAGCTGCCGAACCGCGGCGAAGCGATCCTGCTGAACAGCCGATGTTGGCTGTTGCAGCAGGCGACCGGCCTCACCCGGGTGCGGTGTCAGTATCCAGTTTTGCCGGCTCAGCGGGTCCCTGGCCAGCAGATTCAGGGCGTCGGCATCGACAACCAGGGGCAGCTTTGCGGCGATGACGCGCTCAAACAGCTGTCGGGACCAGCGGTCCTGCCCCAGGCCGGGACCGATAAGCACGACGCTGGCACGTGACAACAGGGGGTCGAGTTCAGCGGCCTGCCGAACACCGTGCACCATCAGCTCATAGCGTCCGGCGTTAAGCCCGCTGACGCTGTCATCACGGCACGCCACCGTCACCAGTCCCGCACCACACCGTGCTGCCGCTTCAGCCGCCAGCCGCACCGCACCCGCCATGCCACGGTTACCCCCGACCACCAGGACATGGCCGAAATCGCCTTTGTGAGCGTCTGCCTCCCGCGCCCGGGCCAAGGGTCCCAGCGCTGGCTGCCTGATGAGCTGGACTTCAGCGGATTGACTGGCTTGGACGTCGTCCGGTACCTGCAGGTCGTCAAACTCAATGTGGCCGGCACAACGTACGCCAGTGCCGGTAAACAGACCCCGTTTCCGACCGATAAAAGTCAATGTGGTGTGCGCTTTTACGGCCACACCCAGTACCCGGCCGCTGTCCGCGTGCACACCACTGGGAATATCAGCCGCCAGTACCGGCGCCTGATGTTGATTGAGTTGATCTATGGCCGAGCGGTAGTCACCTGCAACCGCACGAGACAGCCCGGTTCCCAGCAATGCATCCACCAGCAGGCCCGCCCGTGCCGGCAGCGAGCCGGAAAACGCCTGCGCTTCACCACCGACGACCAGATAATCCTCTGCAGCACGTAACGCATCACCCCGCAAGCGGTCCGGGTCAGACAGGAACAGGACCTGTGTCTGCAGGCCGGACTCACGCAGCAGACGCGCCAGCACATAACCGTCACCGGCATTATTGCCAGGCCCACACAGCACACAAACCTCCGTGACCGCCGGCCAGCGCCGCGCGACACAGTCTGCCAGCGCCTGCCCGGCGCGGCACATCAGCTGGTAACCGGAAATAGCCTTCTCGTGGATGGCCATTCGATCCAGTTCCCGCACTTGCGCTGCGGTATAAAGCGGAATGTAACGGGCTTTCGGCATACAATGTTAATCACTAGAGAATGGCGTGAACCATACCGTGAAGCCTTCATCCAAATCCAGTCCGGCCACCGCCGCCGATCGTTCGTCGATCGATTTTGCCGCACTGGCCAGGCAGATCAAACAATGGGGTCGGGAACTGGGCTTTCAGCAACTCGGCATTACCGATACCGAGCTGACAGAAGACGAAGCCCATCTGCTGCGCTGGCTGAAGCATCAGCAGCATGGCGAAATGGCCTATATGGAAAGCCATGGCACAAAACGCAGCCGACCCGGGGAACTCGTTGCAGGTACTGTGCGTATCATCTCCGTGCGCATGGATTACTGGCCCGCACAGGCCAGAGATGCCCAACGGGTCCTGGAAGACCCGTTCCAGGCCTATCTTTCCCGCTATGCGCTGGGCCGCGACTACCACAGGGTGCTGCGCAAACGCCTGCAGCGACTGGCCACCCGTATCGAACAGCGTATCGGACCGTTCGGTTATCGTGCCTTCACGGACAGTGCGCCGGTACTGGAAAAAGCCATCGCCCAAAAAGCCGGATTGGGCTGGATCGGTAAACATACCAACCTGATCGACGACAAGGACGGCTCCTGGTTTTTCCTCGGCGAACTGTTCACTGACCTGCCGCTGCCGGTTGACCGACCGGCCGAAGCCCATTGTGGCAGCTGCCGTGCATGTATCGATATCTGTCCCACCCAGGCAATTATTGCACCCTATCAGCTGGATGCCCGGCGTTGCATTTCCTATCTCACCATTGAGCTGCGCGGTTCGATTGCCGAGGAGTTACGCCCGCTTATCGGTAATCGCATCTATGGTTGTGACGACTGCCAGCTGATCTGTCCCTGGAACCGTTTCGCCCGACCCAGCCGGGAAACCGATTTCATGCCCAGACACCAACTGGACAGCGTCACGCTGATCACGCTGTTTCAGTGGAGTAAGCAGGAATTCCTGGATAACACAGAAGGCACGGCAATTCGCCGTATCGGCTATAAATGCTGGTTGCGTAATCTGGCCGTCGCTCTCGGCAACGCGCCGAGCAGCGCCGGCATCATCACGGCACTGCAGGACCGGCTGGACCACCCTTCCGCGCTGGTGCGTGAACACGTGACCTGGGCGCTGCGGCAACAGGGGGCATGACCGATCATGCTGCCTGTTCGCGCAGAAAGGAACAATGGTCTCGTCATCGGCAGAAACAGGTCCGGGCGCGGCTAACGGTTTTCTACGTTTCCTTAAAGCGCAAGGCCCTCTCATACAGCGCCCGCTTGTTCACACCGGTGATGCGCGCCGCCAGCTTGGCAGCCTTCTTTATCGGTAGTTCCTCCAGCAACATCAGCAATATCCGTTCTGCTTCGGACGTCACCTGGTGGCTTTCCGTTTCCGCCCGCCCGTGCACCAGCAATACAATTTCCCCCTTCTGCTGGTTCGGATCATCGCTCACCCAGTGCACAAGCTTTGCCAGTGTGTCGCTGTGTATGGTTTCAAACCGTTTGGTCAGTTCGCGCGCCACTACCGCCTGACGCTGCGCCCCGAATACAGCCTCGCAATCCCGCAGACAATCGACTATCCGGTGACTGGACTCAAAAAAGACCAGACTGCGTGTTTCACCACAAAGCCGCTCAAGCCGACTTCTGCGTGCCGACTGTTTCGCAGGCAAAAACCCTTCGAAAACAAAGCGGTCGGTAGGCAGGCCGGACACTGACAAGGCACAGATCAAGGCACTCGGGCCGGGCACCGGCACAATCTCCAGACCCGCCTGACGTGCCAGTCGCAGCAGATTAAAACCGGGATCACTGATCAGCGGCGTACCCGCATCCGAGATCAGCGCAATCGACCGCCCAGCAAGCATGTCTTCAACAAGACGGGGGGCAAGCTCGCGCTCGTTGTGTTCATGCAAAGCCTGCATCGGCGTGTGCAGCGTACAGTACTGCATCAGTTTGCCACTGTGCCGGGTATCCTCTGCCGCAATGAGATCGACGCTGCCCAGCACCTCGACAGCACGCGCACTCAAATCTGCCAGATTACCGATGGGTGTGGCAACGATGTAGAGAATACCGCTACTCGCTGATACCTGACTGGAATCCATCATGCCTAGTACTCCTTCAACAGGAAAATAGCATGCATAAGCGCTCATACCTCATTACAATAGTCCGCCACAAGTTATCCAAGCCGCCAGAATTCGTGTACCGATTATATTCACTGTTGTTCGTCGCTGTTCTAGCCGTCACTGCCTGCAGCACGGCCCCTGAACGCCCGCAAACGCCCGCTGAAGATCCGCTGGCGCAAGCCGCCCGCTCCAGCGTAGAACGCGGGGATTATCTGGCAGCGGCCCAACTTTATCTCAGCGAGTCGAAAACAGCACCTGAAAAACAACGCCTTCCACTGCGTCTGAGTGCCGCAGAATACCTGGCACAGGGCCAGCACTGGGAACAGATGGCACAGGTGCTGAACAGCATCGATCCTGACCGTCTCGATGCGCTACAGCAAAAACGTTATCAACTGCTGGATGCCCAACGCGCCCTCGCCGGCCACCAGCCCGATGTGGCGCTGCAGTTGTTAGAGAACATCATCAGCCCTGAATCCCTGCCGGATCGTGGGCAGCGCTACTACCTGTTGCGCGCCGAGGCTTATGCGATGACGGGCAACGCGCTGGAAGCGGCCCGACAGTTAATCTGGCTGGACGGACTGCTGGAGGATCTGCAGCAGAAACTGGAAAACCAGTACCGGATCTGGGAACAGCTATCCACACTGTCGGAGGCTTCTCTACAGCAATTACGCACCAGCCCGCCACCCGATCAGCTCAGCGGCTGGATGGAACTGGTCCTCATTAGTCGTCAAAATCGTACTGATCGGCAGCAGTGGGCGGTTGAACTCGATAGCTGGCGAGCGCGCTATCCAGGGCACAGCGCTGAAACGGCACTGTTACCCGACATATTGAACCAGGTGGAACGGTTTGGCGTGCGGGCAAAGCATATTGCCGTGCTACTGCCACTGAGTGGACGTGCCGGAGAATCAGCCGCCGCCATTCGCGATGGCATGATGGCGGCCTACTACCAGGACGAACTGGAAACGCCCGAATTGCGCTTCTACGACACCAGCACCAACCCACCGTTAGTGGCGGCGTTGTACCAGCAGGCCGTTGAGGATGGCGCCGATTTTGTGGTCGGTCCGTTACTGAAGGACAACATTCAGCAACTGGAGCAGTCGGGACAGTTAACTGTAGCCGTACTGGCGCTCAATCACACGGGAGAAGAGCATAGCGGTGATTTGCCCCTGTATCATTTCGGCCTGACGCCGGAAGACGAGGCCCGCCAGGTTGCGGAAAAAATCATCAGCGATGGTCATCGGCAGGTGATCGCGCTGGTACCTGACAACGGCTGGGGACAGCGCGTATTGACCGCCTTCCGGGAACAGCTCGCTGCCCTGGATGGTGAAGTGCTTGAAACAGGTCGTTACACCGCTAACAGCGCTGATTTCAAAACGCCCATCCAAGCCGCTCTCAACCTCGACACCAGCAAAAATCGCCACCGTTCACTGGAGCGTTTACTGGGTCAGAAACTGGAGTATGAACCCCGGCGCCGCCAGGATGCGGAAGCCGTTTTCCTGCTCGCTTTCGCCAAGCAGGCGCGGCAGCTAAAACCGCAGCTGCGCTTCCATCATGCCGGCGATATCCCGGTATACGCCACATCGCATGTATTCGGGGCCCGCTCCACGGCCTCGATAGATCGGGACATGGACGGATTGTTTTTCTGTGATATACCCTGGGTGCTTGATGATGAAGGGCAATGGGCTGATCAACGAAAGAAACTGCGCTCAGCCTGGCCGGGCCGAAATCAACAACACCAGCGCCTGTTTGCACTAGGCTTTGACGCCTACCAGGTGATCCCCTGGCTGGACACACTGAGTATGCCGGGCTTTGACTCTTTTCCCGGCGCAACCGGTATCCTGACCCTGGACCATCAGAAACAATTACACCGGGCCCTGGAGTGGGCACAGTTCCATGAGGGGGCACCTCGGAAAATCACGTCCACGGAGGGACATCATGAACAGGAAGAGAATTGGCCACCACGCTGAGTCGCTGGCCTGCGCATATCTTAAACGCCGCGGCCTGCGCCTGCTAAGCCGTAATTTTCGCTGCCGGCGAGGAGAAATCGACCTGATCATGCAGGATGGCGACAGCCTGGTGTTTGTTGAGGTACGATACCGCAAACAGGTTCATTTCGGGCACGCTGCAGAAACGGTTTCCCGAACCAAACAGACCCGGATTATCCATTGCGCCCGGTACTACATGAATATTCACCATAGCTGGAACGAGCCGGTGCGCTTCGATGTCGTATCCATCGAAGGCGGACCGCAGGACATGAAAATTGAATGGCTTTCCAATGCGTTCCAGCCTGGCAACGACTACGATAACAAGCACTGACTGAACTGGAGAATACATTTATGAGAATAAGCTGGCTGGCACTCACTGCCCTAATCCTTTCAAGCCCGCTATTGAGTAGTTGCGTACCCCTGGTTCTCGTTGGTGGCGCCGCCACGACCGCCTCCGTGGTACATGACCGGCGCACCACCGGTTCAATCGTTGAAGATCAGGCTATTGAGTTACGCATCAAGAGCGGTCTTGGCAAGGACGAGGAAATCGCGGATCAGGCCCATATCAATGTAACCAGTTATAACGGTATTGTACTGCTATCGGGAGAGGCGCCGAGCCAGACCTTGCGCACGCGTGCCGGCGGCATTGCACGCGGTGACAAACAGGCCAGACGCGTACATAACGAGATCCAGATTGCCGCACCGAGTTCGGCAATGACGCGTTCAAGTGATTCGTGGATCACGACCAAGACCAAGACTTCACTGGTGGGCCTGGATATCAAGGGTTTCGACCCGACCAGGGTGAAAGTTGTGAGCGAAAACGGGACAGTTTTTCTTATGGGCATGGTCTATCGCAAGGAAGCCGATGCCATCGTCACGCGAACCCAACAGGTCACCGGCGTACAGCGGATCGTCAAATTATTCGAGTATCTGGATTAAGCTCTGCCAGGGCCAGTTAACACGATGAAAACGGCAACGTCGCCGGTCCCGTTGCCATCTGATTTTATCAAGCAACTTTCTGCAGGGCTCGCTTCACACCAGTTGTTAACCGACCCGGCCGACTGCCACTCCTACGGCTACGATAACAGTACGCTGCAGGGACAACCGATCGCCGTGGCCCTGCCTGAATCACACCAGCAGGTACAGACTATCGTCGCAGCCTGCCGGGCACACGGAGTTTCCCTGATAACACGAGGACAAGCCACCGGCACCACTGGCGCAACGGTTCCGGTCGACGATCGCACGCTGATGTTATCCATGCAACGCATGGATAACATCATGGAAATCAACCGGGATAACAGGCTCATGGTTGTCCAGCCCGGCGTCACCAACCAGGCCGTACAGGATGCTGCTGCTGAACTTGGTTTCTTCTGGCCACCAGATCCTACCAGTGCCTCGGTATGTACGATCGGCGGCAACCTGGCCTACAACTCGGCGGGTCCGCGGGCGGTGAAATACGGTACGCCGCGCGAAAATACACTGGCATTAAAGGCAGTCACCGGCGCTGGTGAGACGCTTCATACTGGTGTAAGAACCACCAAAGGTGTTGTCGGCTACGACCTGACACGGCTGCTGATCGGCTCGGAGGGTACGCTGGCAATAATCACGGAAGCGACCCTGAAACTTACGCCCTTGCAACCGGCCAAACGCACCCTGCGCGCGACCTACCGAAACGTGCACAGTGCTGCTTGTGCGGTTTCCAACATCATGGCGCAGGCGGTTACCCCCTGCGCCCTGGAATTCATGGATGCCAACGCCATTAACATGGTACGCAACCATGCTCCGGCCAGTCTGCCCGCGGATGCCGGCGCATTGCTGATGATCGAAGTCGATGGCATTGAGTCCCAGCTGGATGAACTCGTGTCACGGGTCGTTGAGGCGGCATCGGTTGACGGATCGTTGCAAATCCAGCAGGCAAAATCGGCACAGGAAGTGACTGCGCTCTGGGAGACACGCAAGGCTCTGTCACCCGCGCTGCGTCGCGTAGCACCAAAAAAAATAAACGAAGACGTCGTCGTTCCTGTATCCCGGATGCCTGAACTGGTAGACCAGCTTGTCATACTTTCTGAAAAACACGCCATTCAGATCATCAACTTTGGCCACGCCGGCAACGGCAACCTGCACGTCAATCTGCTCTACGACCCTGACGCTGCCGGCCAGAAACAACGCACCGAAGCCTGCCTCAAAGATGTATTCGCCGCCGTGCTTGAACTGGAGGGCACGATTTCGGGAGAACACGGCATTGGCCTGGTCAAACGCGACTGGGTCGCCAAAGAACTGGACCAGACCAGCCTGAACCTCATGCACGCCATTAAAAAACAATTTGACCCTGACGGCATTCTGAATCCAGGCAAAACATTGCCCGATGCCGATACATTGGACAAACAGCCTTAATCTTTCACGCGGTCGACCGCCTTACCAGTAGCGGATATAAATTTCCGGGATCGTCGGCCGCCACCTGCGGGTATCCAAAGACATGACGCCGTCATCGCGCGTACAACGGTGTATTCACAGGGTGAATCGGCGTAAGGCGAGAGAGTGTCACCTGGGGGAGAGGGTGCCCTGTGGGGTACAGCGAGTCACCAAAGCTTATATCGGTTAACTTGTGTACCGTTACTGATTTATACGCGCGCACCATCCCGGGGTGCGCTTCAAACCTTCTTCCAGTTGTACCCTCGGCTGCCAGCCCAGCACCTGCTGGATAGCATTGTTATCACACACCCAGTCGGGATGACGTAATTCACGCAGTTTTTCCGGTGTCAGCATCGGAGCATAACCGAGCCAATGCGCCAGCCTGCGATTGACCCGGGCCGGGACATTCAACAGGACCGACGGGACTGCAAACTCGCGCACAGACCGCTGGCAAAGCCGGGACACTGTGGCAGACACATCGCTCCAGCTGTAACCGCCCTGTTTACCATCATGCAGGCTGTAGACACCACTGACACACGAATCCCGCAACAACCAGCCCTGCACAGCACGGGCGATATCCTGCGAATAAATCATCGAAAAACGCGCATCGTGGTTTCCGAGCACCGGCGCGATTCCTTTAGCCATGAGCCGGAACAGGGGTAACAACTCACGATCCCCCGGACCATAAACGGCTGGCGGCCGCAACGCGATCCAGTCTAGCGCCCGGGCCTGTTGTTCCAGTACCTGCTCACCTTTACGTTTACTCGCCGCGTAAAAAGACAGGCTGGGTTCACGTGCCGCCAGCGAAGACAGGCTGAGCAAGCGGGGGGCGTTAACGCTGTTCGCTATCGCATCGACAATATTCCGGATGCCGTCAACATTGACCCGATCGAATGCCTGCTGGCTTGCACCACGAACAGCACCGGCACAATGCACCACAGCACGCGCATTGAGTATCAGCTCTCGCAGCGACGCACGGTTATCGAGGTCACCGGGCACCCATTCATCGACACAACCCTTCAGCGCCTGGGCACGGGATTCGGAACGTACCAGAGCACGCAGCTTCCATCCCTCATCATGAAGCAGGCGGCATATCGTCCGGCCAATAAAACCGGTCGCCCCGGTCACGGCTACCCACTCAGACATTCATTGATTTCCTGCCACAAAGAACACTCAAGTCACAATGACCCGCAAGCATCACGATCTTCCACCGGCCGCTGATCCAGCTGGTTCCTGAACAACCCCAAAAAAATAACCGGCTGAAGCCGGTTACTCTGAACTGCACACAATCGTTCCCGCCTAACCTTGCTTGAGCTCCAGCACATCGGTCATTTCTTCAGCCAGGGCATTTAAATCATGCGATTCGATAAAGTTCTGACGTGCCTTGGAGCGTGACAGTTTACCCGATGAAGTCCGTGGCAGCGTGTGCAAAGGAACCAGTTCGACGAACACGTCGATACCGAGTTCCAGGTGGACCAGGCGGTTCAACCGGTCTACCAGGTTTGCGCGTCTATTCGGATCTGTTTCACGGCACTGGACGACCAGCACGCAGATTTCCTCATCCCGGGGACTGGGCACCGAAAACGCGAGCGCATCACCCATGCGAACTTCCGGCTGATGCTCCGCCAGATACTCCAGATCCTGCGGCCAGATATTACGGCCATTGATAATAATCAGATCTTTCTTGCGCCCGGTAATGATCAAACTGCCGTCGACCTGGTAGCCCACATCGCCGGTATTCAGCCAGCCGTCATCAGACAAGGTGGCCGCTGTCTCTTCAGGCGCATTGAAATAACCGGACATGACGCTGTCGCCGCGGACAAATATGGTACCGCTATGACGATCAGAGAGAACCTTGCATTCGTCATTGCGAATTTCCACTTCATAACCGGGCAGGGGTTTGCCGCATTCGACAAAGCAACGCGCTCTACCCGGATTCTCCAGATTCGCGATCGGCAAGGCTTCCTGATAGTCGGAATGGTGGTCACCGTCCACACAATCCGTGGAATGTCCTTCAAACAGTGGTGAAAAACTGATCGCCAGCGAACATTCGGCCATGCCATAGCAGGCCAGGAAGGCTTTTTCATCGAATCCTGCCGGCGCCAGCGCCTTGGCAAAACGGGTCAGCGTTTCGGAACGAATCATTTCCGCACCAACACCGGCAACACGCCAGTTACTCAGATCGTATTTGCCGGCCTCACCAGGACGCAGCCGGCGGGTACACAATTCAAAACCGAAGGGTGGACTGAAGGAAATCGTTGCCCGTGTTTTTGTCATCAGCTTCAGCCATTGGCGCGGACGCATGGCAAATTCACGCGTATCCAGGTAATCCACCGAAAGCTGTGCCGCAACAGGAACCAGAACCAGACCCACCAGGCCCATGTCGTGATAAAACGGCAGCCAGGAAAAACACCGGTCTCCAGGCCCTATCTTGACGCCATGACGAATAATACCGGCCAGATTACTCATCACGGCTTTCTGCTTGATGACAACACCGCGCGGAAAACGGGTGCTCCCCGAGGTATACTGGATATAAGCAATGTCGTCCGGTTCAACCGTTGGCAATTCCACATCGGCTTCCGGTAACGCGTCGAAAGTTGATGGATCTCCAATCAGCTTGAGTTGCAGACCCTCACCGGCTTCTTCGAGAAAGGACGCATAACCGGTTGGTGCCATGGCGACAGCTGCTTCGCTGCATTTCAGCAGGCCATGTAACTGGGTAACGTAAACTGTATGTCCGCCCAGATTGACCGACGCAGGCAGCGAAACCGGAACCAGCCCTGCGTACTGGCAGGCAAAAAAGAAACGCAGGAAATCCGGGTTGGTCTCTGCCACGAGTGCAACGTGATCACCCTTGTGCAGGCCCATCCCAAGGAGCTTGCGCGCCAATGCACGTGACTGCTGCCGCAGCTCTGCATACGCAAGCGTCGCATAAAGCTCCCCCCTGCCCGTGTAAAAATTTGCACCAGTATCGCCCTTGGCCGAGTAGTCGAGGGCTTCAGTCAGGGTGGCAAAATCGGCGGCACGAAATGGCAGGTTGTGTACAGTTGGTGTCGATACTGTGCCCAAAAGACTTTTCCCTTTGAGGTTTACGATTTCCGGCTCCCGCTCGAGGACAGGAACACCCCAAATAAGTTCACTGGCCGCT
>Ga0316198_10001050_pt1 | contig 15773 bp, 14 predicted proteins | sample OudBieAanoxic_MG_FD_204935 | JGI IMG/M metagenome (GOLD analysis project Ga0316198, IMG submission 204935) | Coastal sediment microbial communities from Oude Bieten Haven, Netherlands - site A anoxic | ecosystem: Environmental > Aquatic > Marine > Coastal > Sediment | place: Netherlands...
GTCGAAGCGTGTGCAGGCGCTTTCTGGCCAAATTTCGTACTTCGGGATCGGCGTCCTTTTTCATCACCTGTTTCAGCAATTCCACATCAATTTCTTCCCTGACGGCCTTTTTGCGAACCTCGGGATCCGAACGACTGATTTTTGGTAGAAAAAAGTCCTGGAACTTCATCAAAATCACCTCCTTTCTGCAGGTGTATTCGAAGTTGTTATTCCATTTTCGGTGCCGGCGCTTCCTGCTCCTTTACCAGTGCATCGAGTTGCTCCTTAGAAAGCGGCCGGCCGAAGGCGACATACTGGCGAAGCGGTTTATCGGGGTTTTCGATCAGTATCCATTGACCGTCTTTAAGGTTCTGGTAAATGCAGCTGCTTTCTTCAATCGGTTTCTGGTCTGCGTTGCTCCTGAACACCGCGAAAAACGCTATTGCTGCCATCAAGCCGATGAGAGCAGACAGGTATTTGATATTCAGCATTTTTTTCACCCCCCTTTCCTTGTCGTTTAAGCTGAGAAGATCATCGCCGCTGATCATCGACAGCTCATGGCCCTCATGCTCTCAGGAAAAGGCGGTTCCTGCCCTGCATCCGGTTCTGGTATCAGTTCTGAACCCCTTGGTCACACCATCGTCAGTCAATTCTCCCGCATATCGAAGGTTGCGTATTCATGCGGTTAAGCCATTGCCATTTCACGGCGCGCGGCCATGTCCACCAATATTCTCCCTCTGGCTTTGTCGATTCCCAGCGCCTTGCGCTTCTTGTCGATATGGGCGATCATCTTTTGGGCGTGCAGGACCGGATCGACTTCGAGATCCCACATTCCGCCGTAGAGCTTTTCGAATTCTTCGAACAGATATTTCTGAAATACGGGGGCACCGGATACCGGCAGCGTAACACCGAAAACCGTGTAGACACCTGAAGCCACAAAATAATGTCCGATGCTGATGGCCTTTTCGCTCATCCACTCTGGCGCACTGCCCGCTGCCGGCAGATCGCTGATGTCGTTGCCCAATCCGCCGGCCTTGACGACTTCGGCTGCCGCCAGGAGAATGCGGCTGTTGTCGACGCACGACCCCATGTGAAGTACAGGCGCGATACCGACGGTCTCACAGACTTCGGCCAGACCCGGACCGCAATAGACCTGCGCGGATTCCGGCGTGAGCAGGCCTTCCATCGCGCAGGCAATGGCATTGCAGCCGGTCGTTAAAACGATGACGTCATTTTTAATGAGTTCCTTGACGACCTGCAGGTGAGCGTCGTTGTGGCGGGTCCGGGCATTGTTGCAGCCGACGACGCCGCCGATGCCGCGGATCCTGCCGTTGATGATATTGTCGTTCAACGTGAAATAGGAGCCTCGAAAAGTGCCCCCGAGGTGATATTCGATCGATTCCACGCCGAATCCGGCGACGATGGGAGATTTCTGTTTCGGAATCATCACTTCCGCGCCCCGGTTTTTGAAGTTGTCGATCGCCAGCTTGATGATCCGCTTGGCGTCTTCCATGGCATAATGTTCGTCGAATTCGATGTGGATGACATTCTCCTGTTCCATCCGGGCAATCGGATGAGTGGTGATCAGTTTGGTGTGAAAACACTTGGCGACGTTGGCCAGGTTCTGAAAGATGCACTGAATGTCGACCACCATGGCATCGCAGGCGCCGGTGATGATGGCCAATTCCTGTTGCAGGAAGGTTCCGCAAAGCGGAACGCCGTGCCGCTGGAGGATTTCATTGGCGGTGCAGCAAATGCCGGAGAGCTGGATTCCCCGGGCGCCTTTCGAGAGCGCGTATTCATGCATCTCTTTGGTACTGGCCGCCGCCACGATCATCTCCGACAAAACCGGCTCGTGGCCGTGAATCACGATGTTGACCATGTCTTCCTTCATCACTCCGAGGTTGGCCTCGCCGACCACGGGATACGGGGTGCCGAAGAGAATGTCCTGGAGCTCGGTCGCCAGCATCGACCCGCCCCAGCCGTCGGCAATGGCGGCCCGGGTGCCTTGCTTGATCAGGTTGCGGTAATCCTGGTCCACGCCAATGTGGGTCCGGTGCATGATCTCCACGATTTCACGGTCGATGTTCCGCGGCACGACGCCGTGTTTCTTCCAGATGTCGTAGCGGGCCTTGGGGGCTCTTTGGGCAAAGAGGACCTCGCCTTCGGCCTTGCCCCACTCGTTGAGTGCCTTTTCACCGACCTCGACGGCTACCTCATCCGGGTCGCGATCGAGTTCTTCGCCGTCGACCGAAACCTTTGTGGGAACACCCAGCCATTCGGCTACTTCCATCAGCTTGATGCGGTCTTTGATCTTGTAGTCCTCAGTTTCCTTGCGGGCGGCGGATAGAAAGACCTCGGCGACGCAGCGGCCGTGGTCCGAGTGGGCGGCCGCACCGCCGGCGATCATGCGGATAAAGTTACGGGCGGCAACGGTGTTGGCCGTGGCGCCGCAGATCCCCTTGCGCTCGTCTTCCCCTTCTATGCCGGATTTCGGCAACGGCAGGCGGCAGGGGCCCATGCCGCAGTTCTTGCAACAGGTGCCCTGAGTGCCGATGGCGCAGGGCTTCATGGTGACTGCCCTGTCAAAGGCAGTTTCGACCCCGAGTTCATGGGCGCGCTCGATCATCTGTTGGGTGGCCGGATCGACCGAGGCGGCCACGGGATCAGCAAGTTTAGGGGCCTTTTCTACTGTGGATTTTTTTTCGACTGCCATTAGACGTGCCTCCTTAGGTTGGTTGATGAGCTTTATGGGAAACGATATTTTTGCTGTGAACGGTCTTTTATATCAGTTAAAACGTTTCGTATGCGGATCGTTAATCCGGTGCCGGTTTACGCATCATTAGGCACTGTCCGTCGGTGAGGTTCAGCGACTGAATTTTTCCAGCGACAAAGCGCCGCTCCCCGAAAAGATCGATCAGCCAGAAACCGTCTCCGTCGGCCTCGATCAAGGCCACGTCCTTCATTAATCGGTTTTCCGCCTCCACACTGTTAAGGTAAACGGCCGCCAAACACATCAGTACCTCCGCAATTCGCCTCTCATTGTTGGATAATCAGCCGATCCAGTATATCTGCGGCCGCATCGAGCGCTTTTCCCCATTCAAGTTGCCGACCTTCCAGGCCGGCTTCGAAGACTTCCGGGTCTTCGGGAACAGTCCCGATCACCTCCAGCCGGCTTTGCTTCAGCGCGGATTCGACTTTTGTCCGAATTTGCTCCGAAGGCATCTTGTTGAGCACCACGACGACCTCTTTTTGGATTCCGGCCGCCAGATCCCTTATCTTTGAGGCCATCACCATCGATTCATAAGACGGCTCGACCACAAGCAGCACCTTGTCGATAAACTGATCGATTCCCCTCCCGAAATGCTCGATGCCGGCCTCCATATCGATAATGGCGATGGTCTTTTCGGGCAGCCACAATTTCTTCAGGAATTCGCGGCTCAACACCCCCATGGGGCAGGCACAGCCCTCGAGGGACTGCAGGATCTTGCCAATGCTGACCAGCGATAGGTGATCCTTACGTTGCAGATGACCGATCGGCAGGTCGTCGACGGAGAGCTGGGTTCGACTCAAGATGTCGGAACTCTTCATCTTTTCTTTCAGACTGGCCTTGCCGCCGACCATCTCCAGCAAGGGTGCCGGCGGGTGATCGAAGCCGAGCATTCTAAAGAGGCTCGAGTTGGACTCGTCCGAGTCGACAACCACAACGGACAGTTCTCTTTGTCGGGCGGCTTTGGCGAGCAAGGCGACGACCGTGCTCTTGCCACTCCCCCCTTTTCCGCAGACAGAAATTTTCATGGCTTTCCTTTGCTGTCCGGTTTGTGCCGGTTCGTTCGGCAGAGCAGAGCCCGCTAATGATAGAATTCCCTTAAAAAAATAAAATTCCTCATCTCTTTAAATTGAATCGCTTGATGCAGGTGCAAGGCTGTTTGTCGTCGAAGCCGACGCATGCAGTCCGTTCACAAACAATCGGTTCCGCCCTCCTCGGCCCGCGGACCAATTTGGACTCGGCAAGCCAAGAAGGGCGTACTTTAGGACTGGACCATTGGCGAATCCATTGCTGGAAGGAGGTCCGTCTGGTGATGGAAGGAGCAAGGAGCATGCCACGGGGGCAGCAGGAGGGGTGGTCATTCAAGTGTATAAATATATAGGGCAAATCGGAGAAAAAAGACCGGCAGGACCGAGAGGCTGATAGACCGATAGGCGAGATAACAGTGCAAGCTGCAATGTTACCGTTGGTGGCTGCGACCGTCCGAATCGGGCACATCGATACCGAAGGCCTTGATCTTGCGGTACAGCGTGCTGACATCGACGCCCAGGTCGCGGGCCGCCAGCTTCCGATTCCCGCTGCGTCGCTGCAGGATTTCGGTGATCAGCAGTTTTTCCATGGTTCGCAGGCTCATGGGGCTGAGGCCCTCGGCCGCAGTGTAGGAACCCGCGCGTAGTTCCGGCGGCAGATGATGAAGTTCGATAATGCCGCCGCGGCACAGAACGAAGGCCTGCTCGATGATGTTTTCCAGTTCGCGGACATTGCCCGGAAAATCGTGCTCCAAAAGGCGGGCCATGGCTTCGACGGAGACACCGGCAACGTCTTTGTCTTGAAGGCGGTTGAATTTGGCAACAATATGGTCCGTCAGCAGCGGGATGTCTTCCCGGCGCTGACGCAATGACGGAAGTACCAGATGAATGACCCGAATGCGATAATACAGGTCGTCGCGAAACCGGCCGTTCTGCACGAGTATAGCCAGGTTACGGTTGGTCGCGACGACGACCCGTACGTTTACCTGCAGCGGTTCCACCGCTCCTAAAGGTTCGACGATCCGATCCTGCAGCACCCGCAGCAGTCGAACTTGCAGGGCCGGCGAAATATCACCGATTTCATCCAGGAAGATCGTTCCACCATCGGCCAGCGCAAAGCGCCCCGGCTTATCACGTTTGGCATCCGTGAAGGCTCCGGCTCTGTGTCCGAACAGTTCGCTTTCCAACAGCGTGTCCGGCAAGGCGGCGCAGTTCACCGGAACGAACCGTTTTTTGCGACGCGGCGACAGGTTGTGGATGGCTCGGGCGAACAATTCCTTGCCCGTCCCGCTCGGACCCTCGATCAAAACGGTGCTGCTGCTGTCGGCGATTTGGGGCAGTAATTCGAACAGCCGCACCATCGCCGGACTGCGGCCGACGATGTCCTCGAATGTGTAGCGATTCTTGAGCTGTTTTTGCAGTTGTTCCACCTGGCTGAGATCTTGAAAGGTTTCGACGCCGCCGATGACCTTGCCGTCGTTATCGCTGAGAATGGCCGTGGAAATGCGAATGGGGACACGCAGTCCCTGACGATTGATGATGTGGGCCGTGGCATTCACAACCGGCTTGCCGGTGTGAAACGTCTGCCGTAGGGCGCAGTCCTTTTCACATACATTGGCGTGAAACACATCCCAGCAGGCTTTGCCGAGCGCTTCGCATCGACTCGTTCGCGTGATCCGCTCGGCGGCGCGGTTAAACGAAGTGATCCGCCAATCCATGTCAACGGTGAACACACCTTCGTTGATTGAATCCAGAACGACGTCGCGGACCCGCTTGTCGGTGTCGTCGGTCATTTTTTAAGGCCTCGCAGAGATAGGGTTTGATTCGTGCATTTTACATTACTTTGAATGGCCAAAACTTGCATATTGCAACAATAGTGTCAACAATTTGATTGACCCTTATATGTCAACATGTCCAAAACCCGGGCCATGCTCAACCTTTGCGGGATTGGCATGGCGATTGCTGCTAAAGATGTCCATGAGGATCGCTATTGCGCATTGGCAAGACCGCATTTCGCCCGTGTTTGACGTCTCCGACAGGCTGTTGCTGGTCGACATCGAAAATGGTCGAGAATTAAAAAGGGAAGACAACGTGCTAAACTGCCGCGGGCCGTTCGAGCGGGCCCGGGAGGTTGACCGCCTCGGTGTGCAAGTGCTTCTTTGCGGTGCTGTTTCGCGTCCACTGGAAACCGCCCTTATCAGCACTGGTGTTCGCGTTATCGGTTTCATATGTGGCGGTTTGGAGGACGTTTTAAATGCATACATAAATGGGTGTTTGGCCAATAAATGCTTCCAGATGCCCGGTTACGGCGAAAAGAGAACAAAAAAGGCATTGCCGGGGTAACGGTTTTGCGCAGGCGAATGTGTCGAGGGACCAGAGATGGAGAACGATGCGTTATTCGCCGGAAGGAGCAAGCGACTATGTTTGGAATAATTCTCGTTGCATTAGACGGTTCGGAGCAAAGTTTGCTGGCTTTGAAATATGCAAAGGAACTGGCAGAAACTCACGATGCCAAAATGATTATGATCCATGCCTATCCCAACACATCTGATCTGCGCGATGTCCCGGGATACGAGAAGCTGGTCTCTCAGCGAAAAAGCTTCGGTCAAAAAATTTTGGATCATGCCCGCAACCAGTTGGGTGACGTTTCTTTCGAGGTGGAGGAGGACCTGCTCGAGGGGCCGGCCGCCGATGCCGTACTTTCGGTGGCGGAAGTTCGAAACGCGAATTTAATCGTTTTAGGCACCCGAGGATTGGGCAGTCTCAAAGGGGTGATCTTCGGCAGTGTGAGCAATAAGGTGATGCATTATGCTCCGTGTCCGGTAATGGTCGTTCGTTAGTTTCCGTCCATTTCAACTCACATCACCAACAAATGAAAGGAGGACTCCATGGAAAAGCCCACCATCAACTATGTAACTCTGGTTCGCATCACCAAGGCGATCTCCACGATCAGGGATCCGGAAGAGATTGTCCTGATCACGGTGGAGGGCGTCACCCACGGCCTAAACGTCAAGGGTTGCACCCTGTTTCTGTTTAGTCCCAACAGTGAGGAGCTCAAGTTGGCCGGCAGTTACGGACTGAGCACCGAGTACTTGGACAAGGGGCCGATCAGCTCGCTTCGGTCGATCGCCGCGGCCCTCCAGGACGGACAGCCGGTGGCGATTTTCGACGTCTCCGACGACCCGCGAATACAGTACCCTGAAGCCGCCTTGAAAGAGGGCATCGCCTCGATCCTGTCGGTTCCGATCATCATCGGAGAAAAATTGTTCGGGTGCATGCGGGTCTACACCGCGGAATCCTGGGAGTTTACGTTGAATGACGTGAATTTCGTCCAGGCCGTGGCTCAGATCGTCGGCATGGCCATGGACTTGTGCCGGGTCAACAAGGGGTTGAAAGACAGTATCGACATCCTGGAGACCATGCGCGACCCGAAGACAGTGGTGTACACAAGACGGACGCCGTTTGAAGGCGTCCCGAAGAGCTTCAGCCGGGAGGAGGTGGCCGAAACCAGCACCTGATGCGGAAAACCACCAAATTGAGTGAACCGCCATTTCATGCTGTCACCTCAAGGATGGAGATCGACCTTAATCGTCACATTGCACGGGTTTTAAATTGCAGAAGGCACCCTTTCTACCAGGTGCCTTTTTAGTTTTAAAATCAAAGATGTAAAAATACCGATAGGACGGTTATGTGTTCTTTTCTTTGATCGATTCTTGTAATTTTTTCAATTGAATAGGTGACGATTTTATCGTCCCTTTCCGTTTGACATGGCCGCTTTTGGGAAAGCTTGACAGCAATGGGGAGAGGATGTATATATTCATTATGAGCATATTCTCATAAAAACAACCGGCTTTTTAACTGCCCCGGGCGCCTCGTCACTAAAGTTGGTAAAGGAAGGTTCAGAAAAACGATCGAGCATTCCATCAGGGGTTCAGATGATCGGTTAACAGGACACATATTGCGATGATTTTAGTTCGAAAATAAGGTGGCTTCTCCGCCCGGATGAACGGTTTCGAAAGACGGCTGAAACTCGCCGCCAACGGGTTCTAAGCCCGGACCATGCCCGTCTTCAAATTAGGGGGTCGGGTTTGTCCCCAATGTTGTGCCTTTCATGCGGTGTCGGCATCGGGTCCGGTCTAAGACCCCGGCGACTCAGACAGTCAGCCGCTGTTCTCAACCGCTCACCCGGGCTCCGGCGCGTCATTTTTATGCACTGTGGTGGCCTTAGGGCCATGAGCGTTTAATCTTGAAACAAAAGGAGGTCCATCATGAAAGTTGCCATCAGTTCAACAGGAAAAGATTTGAATGCCTCTCTCGATCCCCGATTCGGCAGATGCCCCTATTTTTTGATCGTCGAGACCGAGGATATGACGTTCGAGGTGCTCACTAACGATGCCGGTGCTCAAGGAGGCGGTGCCGGAATTCAGGCCGCCGGGCAAATCGCCTCGAAGAAAGTGGACGCCGTTATGACGGGCAATTGCGGCCCGAACGCTGTCCAGACGCTCAATGCCGCCGGGATTCAGCTTTACAGCGGACAGACGGGAACCGTCCGGGAAGTCGTCGAGCTTTTCAAACGCGGCGGCCTGAATCGGACCGCCGATGCCAATGCACCGCCGCATGCCGGCACAGGCGGCAGGGGAATGGGGGGCGGTCGCGGAATGGGAATGGGGCGCAGAAGGGGACCTGGTGTTTAGTTCGAAAATAGAATCAGACTTGCAAATAGAAAGTTGACACTTGAAACTCGAAACTCAGAACCCGGAACCAGTATTGGCTTAAGGGCCATGAGCGTTTAGTCGTTAAAATCGATGATATCCTTTAACTGACAAAACTGACTTAACCGACTCAAGTGGCTCAACCGAACAAGGTGGGCGCCTCCGCCCGGATGAACGGTTTCGAAAGACGGCTGAAACTCGCCGCCAACGGGTTCTAAGCCCGGACCAGGCCCGTCTTCAAATAAAAAACCCGGTTTTTCAACCGGGTTTTTTATTTATTCAAATTGGGCCGGGTTATTGCAGACTATTCGATCTTGGGCCGCGGCAGGACCTTGGCCTTTTCGGCAATCTCCGGAACCTTGTGTTCCCATTCGATCGCCATCAGGTGCACGCCGTGCACGCCTTTCATCTCCTTAAACTCCTCGATCTGCTCACAGGCGATCTTGATGCCTTCTTCGGCCACCTTGCCCTTGCCGGCTCCCTGGAGACGCTCGATAATTTCGTCGGGCACGTCCATACCGGGAACCTTGCTCTTCATGTACTTGGCCATACCGACGCTCTTCATGGGGGTGACGCCGGCCAGGATGTAGACTTTTTCCGTCAGGCCCATGTCGTTGGACTGCTGAATCCACTTGCGGAATTTCTCCATGTTGTAGATACACTGAGTCTGGATGAAATCGCAGCCTGCTTCTACTTTTTTCGCCAGGCGATGGACGCGCCACTCGAACGGGTCGGCGAACGGGTTGGCGGCCGCACCGATGAACATCTTCGGAACTCCGTCCAATTCGGCTCCGCCGAGAAACTTGCCCTCATCGCGCATCTTTTTGACCATCTTGATCAGTTGCATCGAATCGATGTCGAACACGCCTTTGGCCTGAGGGTGGTCGCCGAACTGCTGGTGGTCACCGGAGAGACAGAGCATGTTGCGAATCCCGTGGGCATAGGCGCCCAGGATGTCGGCCTGCATGGCCAGACGGTTGCGGTCGCGGCAGACCATCTGAAAATTCGGTTCCAAGCCTTCCTGAATCAACAGCAGGCTGGCGGCCCAGCTGGACATGCGGACCATGGCGGTCTGGTTGTCGGTGATGTTGACCGAGTCGACGTTGCCCCTCAAGAAGGAGGCCTTGTGTCGGACCTCTTCTGCATTGCTTCCGCGGGGCGGTCCCAGTTCGCCGGTGAATGCGAAATGACCGGCCTTGAGAACTTTTTCAAGGTTGCTGCCTGATTTATACCCATTGCCTTCTGTGCTCATTGTTTCACCTTGCCGTTAACGTGCGGTTGTTGATGTTCAGTCGTCTGTCAGACCCGGTCTATTTGGATTCTTCCTTGTCCGGTTTTTTATAGCCCGGCTGAATCAGCGTGCGTGGGGTCTGGTCGGTCCAGTCCGCCGGTTCCTTGAAATCTTTGATCAGGTCGAGGCGCTCCTGCTGGGAGAGCCGCTCGTGAATCATGTACCAGGCGCAGGGCTGCTCTTGGCTGATTTCGCATTTCCCTTTGTTGGTACCGCCGCAGGGACCGTTGTAGAGGCCTTTGGCGCACATGGTCACCGGGCAGATCCCGCCGGTCATGCCGAGCACGCACTTGCCGCAGGAGCGGCAGCGCTCCTCGTAAAAGCCCACTGCCTGGTTGACCGCCAAACCGGTGGTGTCGACACCCGGAAAGACCGGCTTTTCCGGGAAACGCTCGGCCAGGAACTGAATCCCGACCCCGCAGGCCATGGAAATGACGGCATCGCAGTCTTTTACCTTGTCGTCTAGTTCGGCCAGGTATTCACGGTCGCATTGGCGTTCCACCGTGTAAGCCGTAATCTCGATCGGGCTGTCATCCAATTTGCGGGCCATTTCGATCTCTGCGTTCAAAACGGCGACCTCTTTTTCACCGCCGGCCAGGCAGACCGACACGCAGGTGCCGCAGCCCACGTTGAGCACCTTCTTGTACGGCTTGATCATCTCCTTGATTTCGTCAAAGGGTTTTCTTTTCGCGACTATCATATTTCCTCCTGATGCACCGATCGACTTCTGAATGGTCGCAAGCGTTCACAGGGCACCGCATCTGCTTTGTTGTCGGGCACTTGAAGTACAAAAGTACGTCTGCGCACCCGACGCCTTGCATCTGCTGCACCCTGTAAACGCTTACAATTAGGTGGTTTGAAGCGCATCGGACTTTGCAAGCCTGTGAACGGTTACGAATGGTCGGTCAACCCCGCTAGAAATTGGAGCTTTCCGGGTGAAAAACATCCACGTCCTTCAGATCCTCCCCGAGGTACTCCCGCTCATTCGGACCGAGGATGCCCATCGACAGGCAGATCAGTGTCCACAGGTGAACCGTTTGCCAGGCATGATCGCGCATGTCGGACAGATCATGAACCTGGGCGTGGCAGTTATGGCACGGGGTGATGCAATAGGCCGCACCGGTCTTGAGAATTTGTTCGGCCTTGAGTTTGCCGTAATCCCTGCGCGCTTCGGGGTAACCGGACTGCAGGAAACCGCCGCCGCCGCCGCAGCAGTAGTTGTTCGATCGGTTGGGGCTCATGTCGATAAAGTTTTCTTCACCGACCACCGCCTTGACCACATACCGCAAGTCCTCTGCCACCGGGTCACCAAATGATTTACGGACCAACTGGCAGGGGTCCTGCACCGTGAATTTTATTTGACGGTCTTTGTTCCACTCGGAACTGACCTTCAGTTTGCCTTCTTTGATCCACTGGGCGTAGTATTGAATGATGCTCTTGATCTCGAAATTGAAATCGAGGTTGAACTTTTGCGCTCCGAACCGGACCGCGAACAGTTCGTGCCCTCACTCGGTGTTGAGCCAGACCTTGCAGCCCAGGTCTTCCACCGCTTTCTGCTTGACCTCCACGATGTGCTTCCAGTTTTCCTCATCGGCCATGAACATGCAGTAGTTTTCCGCCGCCCAGCCTTTGGTGCCGTAGGTCCAGTCGGCGCCCACCGAATGCAGGATCTTCCACAGCGGCACCATCTCGTCGGGCTCGGTCACCGGTTCTCTGGAGTTCTGGTTGAGGAAGAACTCCGCGCCTTTCTTGTTGGTCGGGGCTTCCATTTCGGCAAATTCCGGCTGTGCTTCCCGGTATTCCTCCAGCACGTCTTCGACCACGAACTGGAAATCTTCCTCGGTGGCGCCCATCGCGCTGCAGGTGTCGTTTCTGAGGGCCATGTCGCAGGACCCCACGATACCCTTTGGCCGCTTTTCCCGCGGCCAGCTCTGGCGTGCATAAAACACCAGCTGGGGGATATTGATCTTCATCGGGCAGACGTAGACGCAGCGTGTGCACATGCTGCACATCCACACCCACGGCGTGGATGTCACCTCCTCGTCCATCCCCAGCGCCGCCATGCGCAGAAACTTGCGCGGGTCCATCCCCTCCAGGCCCGTCGCCGGGCACCCCGAAGAACACGCCCCGCAGGTCAGGCACAGGTTCAGGTTGCCGCCCTCGGGCAGCAGGTCCTTGACCTTGTCGATAAAGGTGCTCTTCTTTTTTCCGCCAATCTTGATTGCTTCCTCAGCCATGTTACACTCCTTTTTTAGGCATTCGCACTATTCTTTAGCGGGTTGGGCCCCAGTGCCTTGATGTGTTCGGTCATCTCTTTGGCGTAGGCGGCAAAGGTCGGGCCCTCCCCGGAAGACAGGTTATACATTCTGACCCGGTCGCCTTCAATTCCGATCTCCTCCAGCAGCATGCGCACGTGATTCACACGTTCCCGAGCCCTGAAATTGCCTTCGTTATAGTGACACGTCCCCTCTAAGCACCCGACCACATAGGCACCGTCGGCGCCTTTTTGAATGGCTCGCAGCAGGTGGAGGACGTCCACTTTTCCGGAACACGGCACCCGGATGATCTTCACGTTGGCGGGATAGTCCAGTCGCATGGAACCTGCCAGGTCCGCGGCTGAGTATCCTCAGTAATTACAGCAAAATGAAATAATTTTCGGTTCAAAATCGGCCATTACATTCCTCCTGCCAAAAGGGCGTCAATTTTACAGATTATCTGTTCATCTTCGTAAAAGCTCAGCTGAATGGCCTGCCGGGGGCACACCCCGGCGCACACGCCGCATCCGTGGCACAGGGCCTCGTCGATGTTGATGGCGCCCTCCGCAATGTTGAATTTCGGAACATCGAAGGGGCACGAACGGACACAGGTGAGGCATTTCACGCAGTGTTCCGTGTCGACCTTGGCGGTGATGGCCGACAGCTTGATCTCATCCTTGGACAGAAACGTCGTTGCCCGGGACGCAGCTGCCTGGGCCTGGGCGATGGTTTCCGATATCAGCTTCGGACCGTGGGCCAATCCACTCAGGAAAATACCTTCGCCGCCCATGTCCACGGGTCGGAGCTTTACATGTGCTTCCATGAAAAAGCCTTCGGGATTGCGGTTCAGCTTCATGATCGTGCTGAGTTCCTCGGTGTCGGCGGCCACGACGCCTGCGCTTAACGCCAGAAGATCGCAGCGGATTTCCACGTTTTTTTGAAGGACGTGGTCCTTGACGGTTACCAGAACCTCCCCGGACGAGGATTCGGCCTGGGGGGGGTGGTCCTTGTCAAAACGGATGAAGATAACGCCCTGCTTGCGGGCTTCGGTGTAATAGTCTTCCAGCAGACCATAGGTGCGCATATCTCTGTAAAGCACGTACACCTGGGTGTCCGGGTTGAGTTTCTTGATCGCCAGTGCATTTTTGACGGCACTCTGGCAGCAGATGCGCGAGCAGTTTTCGTTTTCCTCGTTGCGCGATCCCACGCACTGGATCATCACGACACTGTTCAGGTCGGCCGCCCCTTTTTCCGTCAGTCGGTCGCTTAGTTCCACCTGGGTGACGACCCGGTCATCCTGGCCGTACAGAAATTCCGTGGGCCGATATTCTCCGCCGCCGGTGGCCACGATGATCACGCCGTGATCGATTTTGCGGGTTCCGTTGCCCGATCCGACAGCCACCTCAGTGCCGAAGTTGCCCTGGAACCCTTCGAACCCGGTGACCCGGGTGTCGGTCAGGACTTCGATTTTTTCCTCGGAACCAACCGTTGCAATCAGCTGGTCGAGATAGGCGCGAATGTCGGCTCCTTCGATGGTGTGGTGGAGCTTGCGCGCCATCCCGCCAAGTTCGGACGCCTTTTCAACGATCGTCGATTCAAATCCCTGCCCGGCCAGATCCAGCGCCGCGTTCATGCCGGCAATGCCACCGCCGACGACCAGGGCCTTTTTGTTTACCGGAATCACTTTCCCGTGCAGCGGTGTCAGGGTAGCGGAGCGGGCCACGGCCGCCCGGACAAGGTCTTTGGCTTTTTCTGTGGCGATTTCCGGATTGTTGGCGTGCACCCATGAATTCTGGTTCCGGATGTTGGCCATCTCAAACAGGTACTGGTTCAGGCCGCAGGCCTCGAGGGTCTCCATGAACATGGGGGCATGGGTCTTGGGACTGCATGAGGCCACCACCACCCGGTTGAGTTTCTCTTCCTTGATCTTCTCCTTGATTTTCTCCTGGGTGTCCTGACTGCAGGTGAACAGGTTTTCATCGGCAAACACGACATTGGGAAGGCTTTCGGCATATTCCTTGACGGCCGGCACATCCACCACTCCGCCGATATTGATGCCGCAGTTGCAGACGAATACGCCGATGCGCGCATCTTCGCTGCTGACATCGATCTCATCGGGGACATCGATGCTCTTGGTGTCGCTGCCCCGGGCCTCGGCCACGCTGGTACCGGCGGCGCCGGCCGCGGCACTGGCTTCGGTCACCGAGGAGGGAATGTCTTTTGGGCCTTGGAGGATACCGCAGGTGTAAACTCCCGGACGAGATGTGGCTACCGGCGCAAACGGATCGGTGTCGATGAAATTGTACCGGTTGAGATTAATTTGCAGGCGGTTGGCCAGCTCGACCGTCGATTCCGAAGCCTGCAGGCCTACGGACAGGACCACCATGTCAAAGGTTTCTTCCGTCATGTTGCCGCTTTCATCGGCGAAGACAAGCTGAAGGTCGCGTGTCTGCGGGTCCTCGTAGATGGTGTGGACGCGGGCCTTGATGAAGCGGATGCCTTCCCGATCTCTGGCCCGGTTGTAGTATTTTTCATAGTCCTTGCCGAAGGAGCGGATATCCATGTTAAAGACGGCGCAGTCGAGGTCGCCGCCAGAGTGCTCTTTAGCAATCATGGCATCCTTGATGGCATACATGCAGCAGACCGAAGAACAGTATCCGTTGCCGCACTTGTTGGTGTCCCTGGAGCCGACGCACTGCAGCCAGGCGATTTTTTTCGGTTCCTTTTCATCCGAGGGACGCACCAGGTGCCCCATGGTCGGGCCCGAGGCACTCAGGATGCGTTCGAATTCGAGGCTGGTCATCACGTTGGGGTTGCTGCCGTAATGATAGAACTCTTTCAGATTGGAGGGGTCGTAGGTGTCTGTTCCGGCAGAGAGAATGACCGCGCCCACCGTAATCTCTTTCTGGACCGGCTTCTGCGTGTGATCGACGGCTTCCGCCAGACACGCCTTGACACACTGGTAACATTCGGAGCAGATGCCGCAGCGTAGGCAGCGATCGGCCTCCGTTTTCGCTTCGGTTTCATTGTAGCCGAATGAGACTTCCAGAAAGTTGCACTCCCGGGCGGCCGGGTCGAGGCAGCGAACCTGGGTTCGGGCCTTCTGGGGTTCCAGAGAGACATCCGGCTTCTCGAAATCCCAGGTCTGCTCCCGTCCTTCGGCCAGGTCCAGACCGTTGATGAATCGGTGAATGCTTTCGGCAGCCTCCTTGCCGCAGGCGACGGCCTCCACCACCGACTTGGGACCGTAGAACGCATCGCCGCCGGCAAAGACCCAGTCAATCGGGGTTTGCAGGGTGACCGGATCGGCTTCCAAACCGCCCACCCGGGTGAGACTGATGCCTTGCTCCGGGATGAATGATCGGTCGGTGCTCTGACCGATGGAAATGATCACCGTGTCACCGAATATCGGCTGGCATTCGTTTTCGTCATACTTCGGGCTGAAGCGCTTGTCTTCGTCGAACACGGCCGTGCAGGTCTTGAACTCTATGCCCGAGACCTTGCTGCTCTTGTCGATGAAAAACGCTTTGGGCCCAAAACTGTTGACGATCTCGATATCGCCTTCCAGGGCCTCTTCGATCTCGTGCTGCCAGGCGGGCATCTCGTCGCGTCGCTCCAGGCAGACCAGGGTGACGTTCTTGGCCCCCTTGCGCTTGGCGGTCAGGGCGACGTCGATGGCCACATTGCCGCCGCCGACCACGATGACGTCCTCGCCAATAGGAACATCTTTGCCCATGG
>Ga0316198_10001051_pt1 | contig 15766 bp, 16 predicted proteins | sample OudBieAanoxic_MG_FD_204935 | JGI IMG/M metagenome (GOLD analysis project Ga0316198, IMG submission 204935) | Coastal sediment microbial communities from Oude Bieten Haven, Netherlands - site A anoxic | ecosystem: Environmental > Aquatic > Marine > Coastal > Sediment | place: Netherlands...
AGCTGAAGATTCTTTACCAGCAGAGGTTTTTTCAGACGTCACACCTTCCAAAACGTGGGATCTCGATGCCATCCGGGGGGGACAATACGGCATTGGATGGGCAATAAATCGTCTGCTGTGGCCCAATAGCGATACAGCCGAAATTCCGAAGGGGCAACCACAAAAAATCGTTTTTAATAACAACAGCTCGCGCTTGCATCCAATGCACATCCACGGAACGTTCTTCAGGGTGTTGGAACGCAATGGAAAACCTGAAGCAGAGCCTTTTACGAGGGATACCGTCCTTTTGGGTTCTCGAGAATCCGTTGTCATCGGCCTTGTGCCAACTGAACCAGGCATCTGGATGTCTCATTGCCACATACAATCTCACGCGGAAGCGGGTATGATGACGACCGTCAATGTGGCACCCCAACGTTCAGATTAATTTCAGGTTGTTCTCACTGTAAAGGCCTTGCCCAAGCCACATCCTTATCGATCCCTCTGGTTATTCCGATGCTATTCCGGCCCTCCCTGCCCATTCTCTATAATCGCCTCGGCCGATCTCAACCGCGTATTATTTACCCGCCTGACCCGACAGAATGTTAATAATGAAAGCGCACGTTCCCTCCCGGCGTACTGGGTATTATTATGGATAAAGTTGGATTTAAAAATCGCTTTGGAAATAAGGACGGTACTCTGGAACAGCCGGATATAGAGATCCCGCAGCAAACGGCTGAATCAACTGACAAACGATAATACTTTTGTCCAGGAAATGATCGAGGAGGGCGAATTGTCCCCGGTTGAGGCGGTTTATCACCCGCTGCGAAACATGCTCACCCGGGCCTTGGGTACCCGGGAACCCCTGGAAAAGATCGAAATCGCTACACTGAATATCGCGCATGGAGACTGTTTCCTATTGTCATCCGACGGACTTCACGGTTTTGTTCCAGTTAATACGATTGAAGACATACTTAAGCGCCAACTCCTTCCAAAGCAATCCGCCCAAGAACTCCTACAGGCGGCACTGGAAAACGGCGGAAAAGACAATATTACCATCATTGTCATCCATGTCTGAGAAAATGGGCAATCGGAACGATATACATTGAGCCTGACAGTCTACGAAATTGGATTAATCTCCGTATCGCTCGGCTGCGACGCTTTTGCCGTCGGTTTTGGCGTTGGTATGCGCTGTGGTGCACCCCGGCAAGTATTTCGGCTGTCGTTTCATTTCGGTCTCTTTCAGTTCATGATGCCCCTCATCGGTTGGATGGCCGCCCATTATATCATCGACTGGACTCAAAAGTGGGGAGCCTGGATTGCTTTCGGCCTCCTTTTTATTATCGGTGCCAAAATGGTTCGAGAGGGCACGGTGCATGGTGAAGAAAAAGTATCATGCCCCGATCCCACAAAAGGCTTGAGTTTGGTGATGCTTTCCCTGGCAACAAGTATCGATGCTCTGGGCGTCGGATTTGGCATCGGTATTTTGGGGCAAAGCTTTTATTGGATGGCGGTGTGGATCGGCATCACGGCAGCCGCAATGACCTGGCTGGCCATGAAGTTGGGCAAAAAACTTTCCGGTAGGTTTACAAAACAGATGGAAATTTTCGGGGGTCTTCTCCTGATAGCCATCGCTTTTAAGTTGCTGCTTGTCGGATAATTCCCTTTCGGTATTGAGGATAAGGTGGGACGATATCCCGTTCACGCAAATGAAAGAAATCTGTCCCGACATCATGATGAGCCCGCCGTGTCATGCAATCGCCACGTCGGCTCCACATGTTAACAGCATTGGTGAGTTGGATGATTCCAGAATTAGAAAAGAGGGTTGAAATGGCGGCAGGTGTATTGCAATACCCTCAGATTCTGCAGCACCGGACATGGTTCGGGTTCAACGCAACAGTAACCCTTCGATCTAAATTTATGCATAAGACGGGTTTTGGAAACCTTTTGATTCTTCATCCAGCCGCAGTGAACTGGCTTCTCAGGCGGGGACTGAATACGAAAAACGTAATTTCCCTGAGCATCCAACATGAGGTCGGACATCTGCAGACCGTTCCTTTTGCACTGCTATATGCAGGTATACTGCTGTTGGCGTCTTGGGGGGAAGGCTCGATGGCCTGGTTCAAGATACCCTTTTTTGTAGTGTCCACCCAGGCCGCCTGGGAGATAACATCTGAATTGTATACCATATTTAGGGATATTGAAAGTTACCGCGCCTGTTATGATGGTGTCCAGAAACTCGCCAGGATCATCTTTTGGCTGACGTCCGTCTTGGCGGCCTTCGCCGGGGCGTTCATCCTCTTGTTTTGATACCTTTAATTTGACGATGGTTTTTCTCAGCTTATCGTTTAAGCATGAAATGTAGTAAAAATTCACGCTTGTCAGTTTGGTCATATACTTTCTATTTTCAAAAAAAGGCAGCATCGTTTCCTGCGGTGGGCACGATGATCATCACACCCCCAGCGCAACAAGCCGCCGAATGATGACGATTTATCGAACAATAGAAAACCATCGCTCATCGATCTTGGTGAAGATGATTAAGAGGTCGTATCGATTGAGAAAAAAAAACAGATTTGAAGCGCCTGTGGCAATAAGAAGACTCATTCATCAGGGAATTGCCCGCCTGACGACCTATTGGCCGTACCTCTCCAAAAAGCTGATAGAGGCGTTTAAGCCCCTGGCATTTTACAAAAGTCCATGGGTAGATGTGACCAAACCGTTGAATGAATCCAAGATCGCTGTCGTAACCACTGCCGGATTGCACCACCGTGAGCAACCCGCATTCAATATGGCCGATTCCGATGGCGATCCTACTTACCGTATACTCAATGCCGCCAGTATAGAAAACGACTTCACGATCACACACGATTACTACGATCACCGCGACGCCGATAAAGATATCAATATCGTTTTTCCCATTACCCGCCTCAAAGAGATGGCAGCAGCCGGCTGCATCGGTGCCCTGGCCGAACGGCATATCAGCTTCATGGGCCATATTGATGGTAACCACATCGACACGTTGAAAAACCAGGCAGCTCCCCAAGTGGCGACACTCCTTAAAAAAGACGAAGTGGATGTGGTTCTGTTGACGCCGGCCTGAGGTATATGCAATCAATCCGTTGGATTGATTCAACGAGTCATCGAATCCGTCGGTATCGCCACCATCAGTATATCTATCGTGCGAAAATACACCGAAGAGATCAAACCACCGCGGTCGATCTTCTTACGTTGGCCGTTTGGGCATCCATTAGGAGAAGCCCACAACATCCCGCAGCAGGCCGCCGTACTTGGAAAGGCCTTCGAAGCCCTCTATCAAATAGATGAACCGGGTGAGATCATCGACGTAAATTGGCGGTGGCGTAGAGAAACATATCCCCCGGCGCCTTGGCTGGCTGATCCGCCGAGTTGCTGAAAAACCGGATTAAACACTGACATCCGACCATACGTATCGGTTCACAGGATTGAAACGTCCAATGTGCTTAAGACCACAAAATTGTAAGCGTTTACAGGGTGCCGCGGATGCAAGGCGTCGGGCGCGCAGACGTACTTCTGTACTTCAAGTGCCCGACAACAAAGCAGATGCGGTGCCCTGTGAATGCTTACGACCATACGGCATACTCATTGCCACTGGGATCGGCAAAGTGGAAACGCCGGCCACCGGGAAATGAAAATATGGGCTGTATGATCAAACCGCCGGCATTTTCAATTTTAGCCTGTGTTTGTTCCAAGAGGCGACTGTAGAACACGATAAGGGCACTGCCATTTGCAGTAGAACAATTTAAATCGGAAGTGTAAAATCCCCCGTCAAGGCCTTCATCTGAGAAGGCAGTGTAGTCCGGCCCAAAATCCACAAAAGACCAACCAAATACTTCCTCAAAAAAAGATTTGGTTGCTTTAATGTCCTTCGCTGGAAACTCTACATAGTTTATCTTCTCGTGTTCCTTCATCTCTCTTTTCCTAAATTTGGTTTGCGCTTGATTACGGCCAGCAACACCCTGCCAAAAGATCATGCCGCTGGCGGTAATAAACCGTACTGACATTATCTCTGATATGAAACGGTATGAAAAAAGCGTATGGGACGGTCGGGAAGGCTTGATTCTTATTAGAATCAGAAATGGTCGAGCGGGCCTTTTATGTGATCGACCCAGATCTCAACGAAGGGGACGTATTCCGCAGTCCCCTTGAGGATGGGAACACATTCGATCCCGGCCCTTGTGAAAACCGACTTCCATGAGTCGTCTTCATCACCGGCCATATCGTTCTTGGCGTGGTCCCCGGCCACGGACATGAAAGGCATCAGATAGGCTTTCTTGATTTTCTTTTTAAGCAGCAGATCCCTGATCAGATCGACTTCGGGGTAGCCTTCAACTGTGCCGACGAAAATGTTCGGGTCCTGAAGTTGTAATTGAAACATGAGGGCGGCGTAAAACGCATTAGACGGATGATGCGTACCATGGCCCATAAGAACAACGGCTTCGTTTTTTTTCCGGTCTTCGGGAATGGACTCCAATATGGCTTCTACAATTCGCTGCATATCTTCCTGGGTCGCCATAAGTGGGTAGCCCAGGATAATGCTCTGAAAACCACCCATCATTTTATAAGCGCTTACCGTTCGGCGCAGATCGTGATATTCCTCACCGGCAATCGTGTGAAGCGACTGAACGGCCACATGGGTAAACGCCTCATCCTGCATCTTTGCCAAAGCGAGTTCAGGCGATTCCAGATATTTTCCCTGTTTGGCCAGTTTTTTACGGATAATGTGAGAAGTATAGGCCCAGCGAACCGGTATATCCGAATACTTGTCCTTAACCCTGCGCTCGATGTTCTCGAAGGAAACCTGCGCGCTTGCCTGGCTCGAGCCGAAGGCGACGAGCAGGATTCCGATTTTCTTGGGAACCTTGTCGCCATGGCCACCGGCATTCACCCCAGCAACTGAGATAACCGAAAATACCAAGAGAACAAAAAGCACCATTAATTTCGATCGCATATTCCACCCTCCAACCTTGTTTTCCTATAGGGGATTTTCCCAATAAGAAAGCCCCTCAAACACCATCGGTTTGAAGGGCTGCACCCGGCTTATTTGACCCTCTTGTATAGCCGTACCATTCCCATTCTCCGTAATTCTTATGGCAAAGCCGTACTTTCATGCAACTCGCAACTGTCGTTGGGGCAAAAGACGTTTAACCAAACGCCTTTTTGGCTTTTTGGTTCTATGCCCGCGGCCGGTATGGAGATCTTTCCTTCAGCGCTGACACAAGCTTGGTCCGGGCAGTCGATTTCCAACCAGATTCCTCGCTTACCTGTATTGTCAGCCGCCTGTTTCTTTTCCTGTGGAAGTCCGTCGATTTCAGCGTTGCTCAACACCCGGGCTTCCGGAAAATAAAAGGTAAACCTGGAACCGCTGTCTTGCGTGGTCATAACATGGCTCCTTTCTATAGCAGCAGGTGTGGTACCTTTCTTTATTCATAGATTCGTGTTTCTATAACGAGTGTTTATCCATAAACGGCCATTATTCCTTTGTGCGGTGTTCTCCGCAGGTTTCCGACCTTGCCTATCAAAATTCCTCATTTATGAATTGGACACTCTGTAATGGCCTACAAAAAACAATATGTCCAATCGGGGCAAAGTCAACGGGAGTGACCGTACCCAGGACGTTATTTGTCGAACCTCTTATTATCGCCGTGCAAAGGGAAAAGCTGGTCCGGAGTGCCGCAGCAACCGCTGGTTTCTCCTCCTTCGCAGCCACCGCTGCAGCTGCACCTATCCGTTTGCTTGAAGCTGCGATAAAACTTTCGGGCCGTGAATATCACCGCCAATAAAACGATCATGGCAACGACGATGTTTTGCCACATGACAACCTTCCTTCAGAAACCCATTAGCGATCCCAACTGGAAAACCACTACCGCCAGCGTAAACGCTAAAAAGGTGTTGAATACAATCGAAAACGCGCCCCACTTCCAGGATCCGCTTTCTCTTGAAATACAAACCACAGAAACGAAACAGGGGGCGTAAAACATGATAAATAAAATGAGGCAGAGAGCCGTCAACGGCCGCCAACCCGGTGCCTGGGCCAGGGTATCCGCCAGGGGTTTACTGTCTTCAGGATCCACCTCTCCCAAAGAATACGCCGTACCTAAGGTCGAGATGACGACCTCCTTGGCGGCGATACCGCCCAGCAAGGCGATGTTTGTACGCCAGTCAAAGCCGGCCAAGCGGCTGACCGATTCAACTCCCTGGCCGACTCGGCCGGCAATAGAGTTTTTGAGACCGGCCTCGGCTTCGCGGGCATCCAACAGCACCATCTGCTCTTTGAAGTCGTGCGCCTGGTTTGACAGGATTCCATTGTCGCCGTCAGATTGCATCTCGCGGATAACCATTTCGGGAACAGCGGCCAGCAGTGCCTGACGCTCGGCCTGAAATCCCTGCTTTACACTGTCTGGAAGCCCCGGGTAACTCATCAAGGCCCACATAATGATCGATATGGCCAATATGATCGTTCCGGCCTTCTTGATGTACTGCCAGGTTCTCTCCCATGTATGCGTGGTCACCCCTTTGAGCGTCGGCAGACGGTAGGGCGGCAGTTCCATGACAAACGGGGTGGATTCGCCCCGGATAACCGTTGACCGCAGCAGTTTGGCCACCAAAAGAGCGCCTGCCCAGGCACCCAGTGTGATCCCGAACATCATCACGGCCTCATACTGGACGAAGAACGTCGCCACGAGTAGCGCAAAAACCGGCAGTTTGGCGCCGCAGTTCATGAAAGGAACGGTCAGTATGGTGGTAAGCCTCTCGCGGGGTGACTTCAGCGTGCGTGCCGCCATAACACCCGGTACAGCACATCCGCCGGCGATGCCGCCGGAAATGATGAACGGCATGACCGCACTGCCGTGAAGCCCGAAAATGCGAAATATGCGGTCGAGCATGAAAGCGACCCGGGCCAGGTAACCGGAATCTTCCAGGACCGCGATGCCGAAAAACATAAAAACGATCAGGGGCACAAAACCCAGAACGCCACCAACGCCATCGATGACGGCCGATATAAGAAGGGATTTCAGCACGCCTTCCGGCACGTGGTCGGACGCCAGCTGGCTTAGCTTGGCAATGCCGGTCTCCAGCCAGGTTACCGGTATCTCGCTATAAGTAAACGTAAACTGGTACAGACCGAAGAGCACGGCTACCATGACCAGGGGACCGAGATACCGGTGGGTGACTATACCGTCAATCCTATCGGACACATGCAACCGGGAAAGATCATTTGCGCGAGTGATAACCCCCTGATTCACGATCGAGCGAATGTATCCGTAGCGGTAATCGGCAATCATGGCCTCCGGATCGGTTGCGAGGGTTTCTTCGAGGTGGTCGCTCACCCGACCGGCGATTCCATCCAGCACAGCCGAAAGGCGCGAGTTCAGTCGTTTACCACGCTCGCGCATGTTTTCATCCGCTTCCATGTACTTCAGCGCAATCCAGCGTGGCAGATAGGTGTCAGTCAGGAATTGCTCGTCTCCGATCAATCGTTCCATCTCGAAGAGGGCCTGATCGATGTCCTGACCGTAAGAAATGAGCACGGGCGACCGGGTCTTATGGGAATTGGCAATCTCCTCTACGGCCTGCATCAATTCATCTTTACCCCTTCCGCTGCGGGCAATTGTGGGAATTACCGGCACGTTGAGCATCTCTGCCAACCGCTTTTCGTCAATCTTGATCCCGCGCCGCTTTGCGGCATCGACCATATTCAACGCGATACACACCGGAAGCCCCATTTCCAGCAGTTGAATCGACAGGTAGAGGTTTCGCTCCAGGTTTGCGGCATCGACGATGTCGACGACCACCGCCGGTTGTTCGTCGATCAAAAAATCCCGGGCAACAATTTCTTCGAGGGAATAGGCTGTCAGTGAATAGGTCCCGGGCAGATCGACAATAGTGAACCGCCGGTTGTCCTTAATATAAGCACCGATTTTTTTTTCGACCGTGATACCGGGGTAGTTACCCACATGCTGGCGGGCACCGGTCAAGGCGTTAAATAATGTCGTCTTGCCCGAATTGGGATTGCCGGCCAGGGCAATCGTTGCTTCAATGGAGTTCGTCAACATCCACCTCGATGTAATCCGCTTCGTTGTTGCGTAGGGTCAGGGTAAATCCCATCAGGCGCAAGGCGACCGGATCAAACAGGGGTGCTCTTCCGCGAACCTTGACCCGGGTCCCCGGAACAAGCCCCATGTCACGCATGCGGCGGCCCAGCTCGCCGCGAGCTTTGATGGTACAAATAACACCTTCCTGGTTGTCCTTCATATGGCGCATGCTCATGCACGGCATATGTATCCTCCAAATTTGATATTGACAGTACGAGATGAAAGAAGTTAGGTATACCTAACTTTCTTTAATGTCAACTATAATTTGTACGATCCCGGTAATTTTCAACCCGTTGATCGTCTCTTTCATCATGTCGATAAGGCAGGGGAGCGAACATGGCCAAAGTACTTCGGAAAATATCGGACAATCTCGAGGATTATCTCGAGACCATCCTTGAACTTGAAAAGACCAACAAAGTGGCTCGATCCAAGGAGATCGCCGTTAAGATGGGCGTGATGCAGGGCTCGGTAACCGGAGCGCTTAAATCTTTAGCTGAAAAAAACCTGATAAACTATGAACCCTATAGTTTCATCACACTGACCCCCGCAGGGAAAGCCTTGGCGTCAGAAATCGCCAGAAAGCACTCGGTCATAAAGGATTTTCTCCGAAACGTGCTGCTGCTCGATGACGAACGCGCAGAGGAAAACGCCTGCCGCATGGAACACGCCATGGACCGCACCGCCGTTGAAAGGCTGGTTCAATTCATCGAATACATCCAGTACTGCCCCAGGACTGGTGAAGACTGGATCCAGGCCTTCGTGAATTACTATTCGAAACAGGCGGCTGATCGCAATGACTGCCGGCAGTGCCTGGAATCATGTGTCGAGCGGTTTGGGCATACCGCCGAATAGCCAGCTAGGAACCACAGCAAGCCGATACCCCCAAATACAACTTCGGAATAAATTTGGCACCCGTCAATTATACCGCTTTTCAAATATAAATTCCGCAATACGCAAGGGTGGTATAAGTGGTTGTAGATAAAAACGTTCGCAAAACGGAACGTTTTTTTGACAACCACTATTATCTCCACCCGTCAAGCGGGTGACATCAAATAACCCCTTGAAGGCGGCAAAGGCAAAATCCCAAACCGAATTTCGAATTTATTCGTTTTCGCTGCATTTTCCGGGCCGGTTGAACCTCTCCGGATCCTCCGCCAGAGAGGGAAGGATTTGGTTAAATTAAACGCAATACTTTCCTCCTGACAAAAAGTTTCGTGCTGCCGATAGAGACGCTGCACTTGCGGTCTGATACCGATTGATATATGGTCTGCTAACGAAATGAAGCGATCTTCTTAAAGGGAGCACCGCCACTTGAAAGAGCTGATCTGTTACTGTTTTAATTACTCATCAGAAGATATACGGCAGGATGTCCTTGCCAACGGCCGTTCCCTGATCATGGAAGAGATCAGCACCGCTAAGCAGCTCGGTAGCTGCCAATGTGCAGCCAAGAATCCCAAAGGCCGCTGATGCCTTCCCGATGTCCGCCGGGTGGTGGACTTGGTAAAACCGGTACCGTAGGATAAAATCAATCTGGCAGGAATTCACCTTTGCACGTCCATCTTGAAGATTTCGTTCCCTTTGTATCCTGGATCCGCGGCTACGGACGGCGTTTCATCAAGGCCGATCTATTTGCCGGCCTGACAGTGGCCGTTGTTGCGGTCCCTCAGTCCATGGCATATGCCCTTATCGCCGGGCTGCCAGTCCAGTACGGCCTGTACGCATCGATCGTTCCCACCATCGTCGGCTGTTTGTGGGGCAGCTCGGCGCATCTGATCACCGGTCCGACTACCGCCGTGTCCCTGGTGGTATTCAGTTCACTCAGCCCTTTGGCCCAGCCGGATACCGCTCTCTACCTGGAATTTGCCTTTTTTTTGGCGTTGATGGTCGGAGTACTTCAGATAACCATGGGACTGGCGCGCCTGGGTGCCCTGCTTAATTTTGTTTCCCACTCCGTACTGCTGGGGTTTACCGCGGGTGCGGCGGTGCTTATCGCCTTCAAACAGATTCCCGGCCTGCTCGGAATCCAGATCGAAAAATCGAGCGTTTTCTACGAGCATCTTTTCAACATTGTTACTCATCTCCACCAGTCCGAAATCATCACTTTCATGCTGGGTGTCGCAACAATCCTTGTGATTCTGACCGTAAAGCGCATCCGTCCCAACTGGCCGGGAACCTTGATTGCCATGGTGCTGGTGGGTACAATCGTTGCCGTCTTCGATCTGGACCGCAAGGGGGTGGCGGTTGTCGGAGCCATCCCCCGCAGCCTACCGCCATTCAACCTGCCGGACGTCTCTGAAGTCTCGCATGTCGGGCAATTGGCATCGGGTGCGTTGGCCATCGCCATCCTCGGGTTGGTCGAAGCCGTGTCCATTGCCAAGTCGATCGCCGATCAAACCCGGCAGCGGCTCAACATCAACCGTGAATTTATTGGTCAGGGCCTTGCCAACTTATCGGCCGCGCTCTTCAGCGGATATGCCGGCAGCGGATCGTTCACCCGATCAGCGGTCAATTTTAGATCCGGTGGCAAAACGCCTGTCAGTGGAATATTTTCCGGTGTTGCGGTCGCCGCAACGATCTTATTGGCGGCGCCACTGGCGGCCAAGCTACCGATGTCCGCTCTGGCTGGCGTCCTCATGGTTGTTGCCTATGACATGGTGCGCAAGGAAGATATCGCCCGTACGATTCGGGCGACCCGTAGCGACGCCGTGGTTCTGATCATCACGTTTCTGTCTACCCTGCTGTTGAACATCGAATTCGCCATTTACGTCGGTGTGCTTTTATCCATCGGAATGCACCTGGCCGCCACCTCCCACCCACGCATTCACTCCGTCATTCCGGACCTTGGATCCGGTAAAATGATCGGATCGGCCTACGGCGAGACTTGTTGCCAGATGGACATCCTTTACATCGAGGGGTCGATCTTCTTCGGGTCAGCCACTTACGTATTGGACGACCTGAACCGTCGCCTGCGCAACCATCCGGAAATCGCTAACATTCTCATCCGCATGCATCGGGTCAACACCATGGATGCCAGCGGTATGCACATCCTCGAAATTACTTTGGAGGAAATCCGGCAGCGCGGCGGGGGACTGTACTTTTCCGGTATGAATCACCATGTTTTCGAAGTGTTCAAAAACTCCGGCTTTCTATCGGAAATTGGTGAGGCCCACATTCGAACCTCAACCGGCGCGGCCATCCGGCAGGCCATGCGGGAGTCGTTCTGCCCGGCAATTTGTGCCGCATGCGAATTAACGGTTTTCCAGGAATGCCCGGAACTGAAAAATGGCAACTGGGAAATCTTCGGCCCGAACGTCCAACCCCGGGTTTGTTCTCTCCCCCGGACAATCTCGAGCGACCGGCAAGACGCCGATCCGGCAGCCGATACACGCGTGGACGGCGGAAAAGGAACAGGGGCAATATGATCAAGCTGCTCGTTTACACCGATGGGAAACCGGCGGCTCTCGCCGCCCTGCATTTCGCCGCCGAGCTTACGAAACGTTTATCAGCCGAACTGGCCGTTATCACCGTTCGCCGCGGTACTGATACCACAGAAGAGCCGCCACCGATCGGGGTGGAATTCTCGCTGGAAAAACGGGAATCCCTGCCCGTTGGGCTTAAAATTCTGGCCGGTGCGATCGATGTGCTTACCACTGAAGGTCTGCTGCTCCCTCAGACCAACGTCACTATTCGCGATGTCCCCAAAGGCCACCTGTTTGTCATTAAGGCAAAAACCGGGGTACGCATCCTCTTCTACGAATGCTTCGGTCACTTTATCGAAACGATCAATCATGAAATCGACCGCAACGGCCATAACCTCCTGATCATCTCCCCACCCAAGCGCAAGGGGTTAGGACGCCTTGTCACCCGAGACACAACTCGAAAACTCGCGCTGGACCTGCACACCTCGGTTCTAGTGGTTCGCGGCGGGGGGCTCGACAGCCGATTCATAGTCTGCGCGGATGGCTCTCCCTCGGCGCGCCGTCAGTTTCCCCTGCTGAAAAACTTACTTCCCGCCATCAGAGAGCCAGTGGATCTGGTATGGGTAAAAAAGCCGGATGACGAAAAGGATGCATTAAAAGCGGCTGCTGAATGTCTGCAACATGCCAGAAATTGGCTTGAAAATTGTGACAGGAACGGTGTCGTCCATCGTCTCGAAGGCGACAACCCGGCGGATCTGATCATAGAGACCGCCGGCGGCAATGCCGTCATCGTCATGGGTGCCAGCCTGCGGCACGACGTGTACCGGCGTATGCTGGGAAGTCTTCCCATGCAGGTATTGGCCCAAACAGATGCGAGTGTGCTTTTGGTCAAGCTTCCGCCCGAGGCGGATTCCGATTTTTTTAAAGACCCCTTTACCTGTTAAACTGCGGTTATCATGGAGGAACCATATGTCTGAGACTTTGATCGGCGTCATCATTGGGGGGATTATCGCCAGCATTGCACCGGTATTCACGCTCATCATCGATCACCGCCGCTGGCGACGCGAATCGAAGCTGGCCTATCTGTTGTCTGAAAGAAAAAATCTTGAGACATTATACGCTAAAAACCTGAAAAGGTTTTCTAAAGCCATCGCGGAAAACAGTTTCTCTTCGGATATGATTTCAGATTTTCTGTTATCGATGCCCAAAGATGTATCCAAAACCTTCAAAGCGTTTATGGCCGATCCCGAAAAAACCGAAAAAAAATGCAAACAATTCTACATGAACCTTGCCGTAGAAATGCAAAAATCACTGTCCGAAATTGACAGTAAAATTGAAACCATCGTTTCATAACTATCTGAGCGGTCGGGGAGTTTTTCTCGCAAATGCTGCACCAGAGCGGAGGGAATCATCAGCAGCGAAAGCGGGTCCCGCCGCGGCGGGATCAGAATGCATTCGGCAGCCATGGGGAAGAACAGCGGAAACCCTGGCTGCCAGATAGGGACCACAAATGGTGAAGTGGATTTAACAATTCTATATTATTATGAAAATCTTTTCTTGCCGTCGGTTGCCTTTTGCATGAATTTGCGCGCTGAAGTCGCTGGGCATTACCTCCGCTCCCGGTAGATGAGAACGCCCCCCTGAGCTCAACTATCTGAACAGTCGAGATTCTTATTTGTTTCGGGTTTCGGACGTCAAAATTAGAATTAATTCGGCTTCGCCGCATTTCCCCGGATCGGTTGAACCTCTCCGAGTCTTCCACATAGAAAGAGAGAGTTTGAATCAAAACCAAAATAATCGATTCTATATTCAAAAAAGAGGAAATTTTATGGTTTATAAAGAACGCTATCAGCTTAATATTTTTAGAATATAAAACATTTCGCACTCAAGTTACCTCCTATATCAAGACGCGCCACCCTTTCCATACAATGCGTTACAATGCGCGACAGGTCCCCATTTAAACAAAAAAATCTCTTGCTTTGGTCTCGAATTGGTGCTCTATGTTTTGCCAATCAGTCGGTTTAAAGCTGCTGCTCGCCGCCAACGGTTCGGTTTCTAATTCATCTTCCAGCTGCGATTCATTCTCACCCTTGATGCCGACTGCCTGATCCTGTAGCAATATATTCAATGACCTCCGGTAAGGCCGGAAAATGGCTTGGCAACCGCTCAAAGCAATCTTTTGAAACCGTTTTTCCGGTCAGCCAGTTGGTCCTTGAATGTTGTTTTTTAACGGGATGACACTAGATAGAACTTTCGCCCCAAATCGCTGCATCGGAAAACCACCGGTGCAGAAGCGGGGTTGGAAGCCGCGACCCTGCAGACGGACTGCGGGGTCGTTTGAATGGGTACGAACAAAACAAAAGGAGGAGAAAATGAAAAAGTTATTTCTGATTATGCTGGTCGTTATCGTTGGTCTGTCGCTCACGGGCATTGTTTCTGCTGCCGACAAGGATGCCATCAAGGCTCAAGTCGATGAAATCGTTATGGCCATTGACGGCGGCAAAATGGCTGGAGATTTCGCAGATGCAGCCAAAAAAGAGCCCTATTATGTTTACATTTTAGAAGAGAACGGCAAAGTGCTGGTTCACCCCTCGCTGGTTGGAGAAAGCCTGAAAGAGAAGGCTGCGCCCGCCTATGATGCCGTGGTCAAGGCAACACCAGAAGGCACATGGGTGATGTACGAATGGAAAGGTAAAGAGAAAAACGCCTATGTCCGGAAGACCAAAAGCGGCGCCATTGTGGGCAGCGGTTACTAGAAATAGTAAAGCACGGCATGTGGATACGGGTAATCGACTCGGATAGTAAAACGCCCAAAGCGGCAGGAGACATTCACCCGTCAGATTAGCGCAATGCCATAACAATCTGTGAAGAAGTAAACGGACGCAGGAGCCGATAAAAAGGTCTGCGTCCGTTTCTATTTTCGACCGAAGATGAACGTCCTAAATCTCACTTTTACACCCTTCCATATTTCGGAATTTATTTTTGAAAAGCGGTATAAGTAGAAAGCGTCAAAGTACAAAAATATAAACGAAAGGCTTTTAACACTGAAGGTAAATCCATGCACCATAAATCGTTTAATTTCAGCTATTTGGGTAGTTAAGGCAATGAATCTCTTGACATCAGTATGGTTTTTCATACGGATATGCGATCAAATTCCACGCTTAATTAATCAACAATATAAATGATATCAATATGTTAAATTAAATGGCACTTATTTTGCTTCTGCAAGACGTAGAGAGTCGAATGTGCACGAACATATTTTTCTTCTGTCGAAAGTGGATCGCGTGATCTGACTTTCAGAAAGCGATCGTAGCCGTTGCCCACAAAAGATTTCCATAAGCATATTTTACTGTTGGAAATCAACCGCATCACCGGTTATGACAAAATTCATTGGCATAAACCGCTCTAAAAAGGGACCGGGAGGCCGAATGGACCACATCACCGATGGCCATTGGCTTCAATCGCTCAAACTGTTTGTCAGAAATTTCACCCTTTTTCGCTCTCCGGAAAACCACCGACGAAGGGGGGCGGAAACCAAAATCCTGCAGATGGACTGCAGGGTCGTTTCAATTGTTTTGGACATAACGGAAAGGAGGAGAAAATGAAGAAGTATTTTCTGATTATGCTGGTCGTGATCGTGGGCCTATCGCTCACGGGTGTTGTTTCTGCTGGTGACAAGAATGCCATCAAAGCCCAGGTCGACGAAATCGTTGTGGCCATCGACGGCGGCAAGATGGCTGGGGATTTCGCAGATGCAGCTAAAAAAGAACCCTACTATGTTTACATTTTGGAGGAAAACGGCAATGTGCTGGTCCACCCCTCGCTGGTTGGAGAAAACTTGAAAGAGAAGGCTGCGCCCGCTTATGATGCCGTGGTCAAAGCAACGCCAGAAGGCACATGGGTGATGTACCAATGGAAGGGCAAAGAGAAGAACGCCTATGTCCGGAAGACTAAAAGCGGTGCTATCGTAGGCAGCGGATACTAGTCCGGATAACAAAACATCATAAACGGCAGGGTGAATATTCCCAAAAGAATACTGCCGTGCCCACCATTTGACCAGAAAGCCGACGGACGCAGGAGCACTCACCAACCTGCGTCCGTTTTTTTTCAATCTGTGTGAGATTTTCACCGACACGTGAGCTAGTTTCCGTCCATAAATGGCCCTTCATCGCAATTTCGGCGTCAATCGGCGGAATCGCTTGTGCGGCATACAGAAGTATGCTTCCGCGCAATTCCTTG
>Ga0316198_10001052_pt1 | contig 15766 bp, 20 predicted proteins | sample OudBieAanoxic_MG_FD_204935 | JGI IMG/M metagenome (GOLD analysis project Ga0316198, IMG submission 204935) | Coastal sediment microbial communities from Oude Bieten Haven, Netherlands - site A anoxic | ecosystem: Environmental > Aquatic > Marine > Coastal > Sediment | place: Netherlands...
ACTTCTTCCATTGGCTGCTGGTCGATCTTGCACCGGACATCACCGAGATAGCGGCAGGCACCTTCTCGGATGGCGTCGTCGCCCACGGCAAGAGCGACGCGGATGGACCGTTGTCCACGCGCCAGGGCATCAACGACTACACGTCATGGTTCGCAGGTGACGCAGGGATGGAGGGCGACTACGTCGGCTACGACGGACCGTGTCCACCGTGGAACGACAGTCTGATCCACCACTACGAGTTCACGCTCTTCGCTCTCGACATCGACACACTCGACGTACCGGAGCGTTTCGCAGGCCCGGAAGCGCGTGCAGCGATGGTCGGCCACGTCCTTGAGACCGCGTCGCTCGTCGGAACGTACACATTGAATCAGCGACTTCTCTAGACACTTCGCGCACGGCGGCTCGCGTGGTGGTGTAGGTTCGGCCCCATGGACGTGAGACTGGCCAGGTATGAGGATCTCGGAGCCATCGAGGACGTCGCTTACTGGGCCTGTTCTGAAGCCATCGGTGAAATGGTCCCCGGGGATGTCGTCGCCTCGGAGATGCGGAGCCGATTCAGGAAAGCCGTCCTCTCGGAGCATCTCCTCACGCAGCGTCTCCTCATCGGGGTCAACACGGCCGGTCTCATTGAACTCGTCGCGCTCGTGGATGACTTGCCCGACCACACCGCCCTGACGACGGTCGTTGCGCCGACGCATCCCTCCCGGGCACCCGACGGTGCACCGCTGGTCTCTACGTTGCGATCGATGGGTTGGGTCGGACCGCTCTCGTCAAGCGTTGCGCTTGGCAATACCGGCCATGAGCAGTTCCACGAAGCGGCAGGCTTCGTCCCAGGGGATGTGATCGCGGACCACATCCAGGGCCACGATGTGTTCCGACGCGAGTGGTGGCTCGAACCGGCGTTGTCTGCTGCCGGGTAGGCTCAGCGCCATGGACTATCGAGCACTCCCCAAAGCCGTGCTGCACGACCACCTCGATGGCGGCGTCCGCGTTGACACCATCCTCGAACTCGCTGATGAGTATGGCTACACCAATCTCCCGGCCTCCACCGAGGACGACCTCACTGCCTGGTTCCACCAGGGCCGGTCCGGGTCGCTCGAGCGCTACCTCGAGGCGTTCGAGTACACAATTGCGGTGATGTGCAGCGAGGTCGCGATTCGCAGGGTGGCCTATGAGACCGGAGTCGACCTTGCAGCCGACGGCGTCGTCTACGCCGAGGTCCGTTTCGGGCCGAGCTTGCACATGATCCACGGCCTCCGACGCGAGGCCGTCATTGAGGCCGTCATCGATGGCTTTGCGGCGGCCCAGCGCGAGACCGGGATCGTGCTCTACGGCATCGCCTGCGCACTTCGCCATGACACGGACTCCGAGGAGGTCGTGCGGGCGGCAATCCCCTATCTCGAGCAGGGCATGGTCGCGTTCGATCTGGCGGGACCCGAGGCAGGCTTCCCTGCCGACAGCCATCTTGCAGCTTGCCGCCTGGCACGCGACGCCGGTCTTGGTCTCACGATCCACGCCGGCGAAGCCGATACCGCCGAGTCCATCTGGCGAGCTGTCGCACGATGCGGAGCGACTCGGGTCGGCCACGGCGTTCGGATCGCCGACGAGACCAACTTCGACGGCACGCGGATCACCAAGCTCGCCCCACTCGCCCGACGCATCCGAGACCACCGCATACCACTTGAAGTCGCAACGACGTCGAATCTGCACACGTCGGCCTTTTCTTCGGCAGCCGAGCACCCGTTCGGCGCCCTCTATCGAAGCGGCTTCAACGTCTCGATCAACACCGACAATCGGTTAATGAGCGGGATCACGATGACTGACGAATATCGGCTCGCCGCAACGACCTTCGACCTCGGCGCCGACGACCTGTCGGTGATCACGGTTGACGCCATCGAAGCGGGCTTCGGCGACTGGCCGACGAGGAAACGACTGATTGATGAAGTGGTTGTTCCTGCCTACGCCAGCGCGGAATCCAGCCAGGCGGCGACTTCGGAGAGGACCTGATCCTGTTCGGGTTCGTTGTGCATCTCGTGGCGGAGGCCCGGATACACCTTGCGCTCCACGCCATCGACTGATGCCAGGGGCGCGGACGCGGACGGCGGTACGAGCGAGTCATCCGCCCCGTGGATCACGAGTGTCGGGGTGTCGATCGCTTCGATCATCGAGCCGATGCGATCCTGGGCATTGAACATCTCGAGGCCGAGCCTCGTCGTCGCCTTCGGGTAGACCAGCGGGTCGGCGAAGTACGCCTCACCGACGGTCTCGTCCCTTGAGAGCTGTTCACCGTCGATCGGATTCGACATCGCCACCTTGGGCGCGATGCGCCCGAGCACCTGGGCCGCGGCCCGGAGCGCCCCCGGCACGTCGGCGTTGAGCGCCGGCGCCGAGATCACCGCCGCATCAGGATGGCGGCGATCTTCAGAGAGGTAGTACGTCGAGATCAAGCCGCCGAGTGAGTGTCCGTACAGCACCCACGGAAGGTCGGTCCGCACGAGGCCGGAGTCGACGATGCCTTCGAGATCGTCGACGTAGTCGTTGAAGGATCCCACATGGCCCTTCGTCCCCCCGGACTGTCCATGTCCCCGGAGATCGAACGACGCGACCTCATATCCGCGCTCCACGAAGAACCGGGCGATGTGGTCCCATCGACCCGAATGCTCGGCGAGACCGTGCACGATCAGCATCCCTCGCGTGGGCGTTCCGTCGCCGGTCCAGGTTCGCGTGAGCAGGTCGAGGCCATCCTTCGTTGTGAACGTACCGGTCGTGTCAGGCATTCGTGGTTCCTCTCGATGCTGCGAGGGCCGCGCCAACGATGCCCGCTTGATTCCTGAGCGTGGCAGGCACGATGCGCGCCCGGGTGGTGAAGAAGTGGGAGTAGGTCTCAAATCGTTTCGAGATACCGCCACCGAACACGAAGAGGTCGGGCCAGAAGAGGTCCTCGACGTAGTCCAGGACCTCATCGACTCGCTGCGCCCACCAGTCGATCTCGAGTTCGCCCCGTTTCACGAGACGCCCAGCGGCGTACGTCTCGGCCTGTTGCCCCTTGAACTGGAGGTGGCCGAGTTCGGTATTGGGGATCAACTGCCCCTGATTGAGGTAGGCGCTCCCGATGCCGGTGCCGAAGGTGAGCAGAATCACGACGCCGAATTCTCCCTTGGCCGCGCCATAGGTGACTTCTGCAAGGCCGGCCGCGTCTGCGTCGTTCAGGACCGTCACCGGCATGCCAAGCCGATTCTCGAGCATCTCTCCGACGTTGACCCCGAGCCACCCGTCGTCGATGTTCGCTGCCGTCTCAACGACGCCGTTGATGACGACGCTCGGAACGGTCACCCCAATCGGTCCCGACCAGCCATGGGCTCCGACGATCTCGACGATCGCATCAGACACGGCATCCGGGGTCGAGGGCTTGGGCGTGGGAATCCTCGTTCGCTCGCCCGCGAGCATTCCAGTCGTGAGATCAACCGGAGCCCCCTTCACACCAGAACCGCCAACGTCAACACCGAACACCTGCACGTCTACGCCTCCTGGCTGATGGTCTCCTCGACGGCCGCAGCATATCGGCTGAGTTCTGCACCGCGTGCATCCTGAGGTAGCTCGATTCGGATTCCACCGGGGAGCTCGGGATAGAACTCTTCAAGGAGCGCCATGCCGGGCGGCTCGCCCACAATCTCACCGACCCGAGGCACGAGCACCGTGAGGATCGGACTCTGCGGCCGTATCGCGATCTGCACTCCTGCCAGCTGGCGTAGGCGTTTGGTCAGCAGCCGTCCACTCTCGAGTGCCTCGGCCGCCAGGTGAGGCTCGGCAGATGGCTCGAGGGATACGGACGGGACGTTCTCGGGCAGGACCCGGAGTCTCGTCCAGCGGCCGGTGACGTACACCGCGTTCGCCCCCGGTTGGTCCTCGAACACCCCGAGATAGTTGGGGAAGCCGACGACAACGGTTTGGCTGAAGTCCTTGGGTATCACGACCCGGCCGCGGACAAACGGCAACTCACGCGAGCCCGGCAGAGCGCTCAGCGAATCCCGGAGGCCCGGCGCCAGTGCTCGCGAATACCCGAACGGACCGTCCAGGTGTCGAGCAATCGTCTCGAACGTCATTGGGGGATGAACGGCAACGTCTCGATCGTTGCCGGCACCCACTCGCCGCGGATCTCGATTTCAACGTCCGGTGTGCCCTCAACCGGCGGCGAGAGATACGCGAGGGCTATGCCGTGGCCGAGAGTCGGGCTGAAGTTTCCGCTGGTGATGGAACCGGAGGAGTCGCCGGAGCGGACGGCGTAGCCGTGGCGCGGAATGGTTCGCCCAGCGGTCGCGAGTGCAATCATCGAACGCTCGATGCCCTGCTGGCGCTGAGCATCGAGCGCATCCCGACCGACGAAGTCGTGGTCCCAGGCGACCACCCATCCGAGGCCCGCCTCAAGCGGCGTGGTGTCTTCGTCGAGATCCTGACCCCACAGCGGGTAGCCCATCTCAAGGCGGAGCGTGTCGCGGGCTCCCAGCCCACATGGCACCGCACCGGCCGCGGTCAGGTCTCTCATCAACGTCGCACCGAGGTCAGCGGGTACCGCGATCTCGGCGCCTCGCTCTCCGGTGTATCCGGTCCCCGCCGCAATGCACCACGATCCCCCGTACTCCCCGGCTGTGACCCTGAAACGGCCCGGCATCGAACCGAACACCGTCTCTACGACCTTTGTCGATTCAGGACCTTGGACGGCCACAAGCGCCGTCTTGTCGCGCAGTGGCCGAACCTCGGTTCCGGCATCGGCATCGGCAAGGAAACGGCCGAGAATGCCGTCGAAGTTCGTCCCATTCGGCATCACCCAGTAGCGGTCTTCGCCCAGCCTCCAGACGATGACGTCGTCGACCACGCCACCGCGGTCGTTCAAGGCCATGCTGTATTGCGCACGCCCTGCACCGATCTTGGCGATGTCGTTGCAGAGTTGGCGCCGCACGAGTTCCGCGGCCCCGGTTCCGTCCACGAGGAATCGGCCGAGGTGGGAGACGTCGAAGACGCCGACGTCGGTGCGAACCGTGGTGTGTTCGGTGATGACCCCTTCGTACTGCACGGGCATCGTCCATCCGCCGAAGTCGGTGAATCGTGCCCCGTACTCGGTATGCACATCATGCAGCGGTGATTGAGCCACGGTCCTCTCCTGGTCGACGTAGGCGAACTCAGGCTAGCCGGAGCCCCCACCCGCATCTGCGTGGCGTAGCGGGCCGCCGATCGCCGGAGACCCCGTCACACGGCCGCAGCGTGCACGGAGAGATTGGTGACTGCCGGTGGACCCGGGATGCGCGTCGGCGCAGCCGGCAGGGTGACGTCGTTCGGCTCCTCGAGTCCGTACTTGACCAGCAGGTTGTGGAAGTCACGCTGGTAGAAGATCTTGCACCGGACGTCCGGATAGAGCTCGCGTAGGCGCCGGATCTTCTGATTCTTCTTGGTGACGAGCTTCTGGTTCATCGTTGTAATCTCGATGTAGAGATCGTCGTCTGGCAGGTAGAAGTCCGGGCGGAACTGCCTGGTCGGATCGCCAACCTCATTCCAGGCGATGGAGAACGCTCGCGGCTCGTACTCCCAGACCACGTCATAGAAGTCCAGGAGCCGCGCGAATTCCCGCTCGCTGGAATGGGCAAACAACACATCGTCCGCCGGAGCTGCGAGGAGGTCGTCGTTCAGTGAGCGGCTGCCGTCGATGCCGTCACCTCATGCTCGCCCGGGATCGCATGATCCGGGAACAACCGATGAATCTCGCCGACGAGCTCTTCCTGCACCGGGCCCACGGCAATACCGAAGACGCCCTGTCCGCCACGGAACACGTCCACGACTTCGGAGGGACTGTGTGCCGCATAGATCGTCTTGCCGTCGGAGAGCAGCGTGACATTGGAGAGCGAGTCTTCCGATACCAGTTCGGCACGGAGAATGTCCATCGCTCTGCGAATCTTCTTCAGCGACATGCCGGCGTCCAGAAGTCGCTTGACCACCTTCAGCTGGACGATGTCTGGAAATGCGTAGAGCCGCTGGCTTCCCGAACCGGTGGCGCGTTGAAGCGACGGAGTGATGAGCCCGGTTCGGGCCCAATAGTCGAGCTGACGATATGTGATGCCGACCAAGCTGCACACCTGTGGGGCCCGATACCCCTCGGCGGCCTGATCCAGCCTGCTGTCCACCATCTTGTTTCTGCCTCCCGGCTCGCCCAGCTTACATCCATGTAATTCCGCCAGCTGAACTACGGCCGTGAAACTAGGACCGGGGAGGGCGCGTTGTCAACAACCCTTGTGGATAAGTCGACTGGGCCTCAAGAATCCGAGCCGTGCTCGAAGTCCTCAGGCGTGACGTCGTCGAGAAACTCCCGGAAGCGTTCGATCTCCTGCTCTTCCGAGTCGTCGTGGATTTCGACACCTGCCTCTTCGAGGAGTTCCTTCGATGCGAAGACCGGTGAGCCGGCTCGTGTGGCCAGAGCAATGGCGTCCGAAGGGCGCGAGGAGATCGTCAACTCCTCGCCATCGCTCTCGATCACGAGGTTGGCGTAGAAGGTCCCTTCGTCGAGCGACGTCACATCCACACGTTCGATATCCGCGCCGAGCGCATCGATGAGCGACTTCATGAGGTCGTGGGTCAGCGGTCTCGCTGTCTCGACGCCCTCGAGAGCCAGGGCGATCGCGGTCGCCTCCGGTGTGCCGATCCAGATCGGGAGGTATCGCCGACCGTCGCGCTCGCGCAGCAGCAGGATGGGAGTGTTCGTCGGCAGTTCGATCCTGACGCCGACGACCTCCATGGGAACGCGTTCACTCATGCGTTCAGCCTATCACCGGGGGATGGATCAACCAGACGGCTGTTGGAGCAGAGCGAATGCCCGGCGTCCGAACGAATCCGGGTCGGAGGTCAGGACGGAGAGGTCCATGACCGCCCAGATCGACGGAACGTTGCGGTAGCGCCCCTGCCAGTCCATGCCGTAGCCAAGGAGGAACTCATCGCCGACCTCGAAGCCACGATGTTCAACAGGAACGTCGACGATCCTGCGCGTTGCCTTGTCGAGCAGCGCAACCGTGGTGACCGACGAAGCTCCACGGGCCGTCAGCATCTTGCGCAGAGTTGCGAGTGTCAGACCGGTGTCGACGATGTCCTCGACGATGAGGACCGAGCGGCCTTCGATGGGGACGGAGAGGTCCATCGCCACGGACACGCGCCCCTCGCGGCCGAACCGCGTGAGGTTCAGAAAATCCATCTCTATCGTCAGCGGAAGATGTTTGGAGAGATCGGTGAGGAAGGGAACCGAGCCCTTCAGCACACCGATGACGACGGGATCTTCCTCGGTCAGGGAGTCGGTGATCTCCCGTCCCAACTCTGCGACACGCTGCTGCAACGCACCGACATCAATCACCTCGACAAATGGCTCACTCATCCGTCTCCACCTGCAATGCTCGGGAGGGCTCCCTTGAGCCACTCAGTGATCAGGGCCGCCTTCGGTAGATCGGTGAGGGCGGACATGCGCCAGCGCCCGTCGTCGATCCTCGGCATCGCTCCGAGCCGTCGCTCTTCGGAATCCGAGAGAGCCAGGTCGGCGTTGACGACCGCTCCCCCACCCTGCTCTGAGAAGAATGGGCGGAGCCACCGATCCCGCAGACCGTAGGTGGTGTACGCCCAGTCGACGAGTTCGCGCGTGTCGCTGAAGTGATCATCGGATCCCATCACGACCGTCAGGATTCTCCGCTCGGAACGTTCGGTTACTCCGAGGAGCACCTTGTCCGCCCAGGGCGTGTCGCCGGTCTTGAGACCGACCACACCCGGGTACGTGCCAACCAAGCGGTTCGTGTTGTTGACCTGGCGGATCTTCCCGGTCGGATCGACAGGCATCGTGATCGTCTTGATCCGGGCGATCTGTTGGATGACCGGGTACTTAAGTGACGCCTTCGTCAGCGTGATCAGGTCATTCGCCGTCGAATAGTGCTGCTCGTTGTCGAGTCCGTTGGGGTTCGCGAAACTCGTGTCATCCATGCCCAGTTCCGCAGCGCGATCGTTCATCATCCCGACGAACGCATCGATGTCGCCGTCGGCGACGTGCCAGGCGAGCGTGAGTGCAGCGTCGTTGCCTGATCTCACGAGCATGGCAACGAGCAGGTCGTAGACCGTCCACTCCTCCCCCGCTACCAAGCCGGCGCTCGAGCCGCGGGCTTCTGTGGCGAAGGACGGAACGGTTACGACCTCGTCGAGGCCCGCGTTGTCGAGAACGATCATCGCCGTCATCACCTTGGTGACGGAAGCCATCGACCGTCGCTCGTTGAGGTTCCAGGTCGCGAGCATCACGTCTGCGGTCTCGTCGTAGATCGCCCACGTGACGGCACTCACCGTGGGGGGTGGTGTCGGCGCGGCCGGTTCAATCGGTGCCGTGGAGTGCGGCCCGAGCGGCGCGAGGAGCGCGAGCACGAGGGAGGTTGCGACTGCTGAGATCATCGTTCGAGGAGGTTCCGAAGCCTACCCCGAGTGATGTTTTCCTGAAGCAATGCCGCAGCCTGGGAACAGTCGGCGAGGGTTTCGGCCGCTTGGTGCCGATTCTCAGGATTGCGATGGCGCAGGAGTGGAGCGACGAGCTGACCCAGCAGGTCGGTCTGACGATCAGCGCTCAGCCGGATCGACCGCAGATGCCGCACCTCAAGACCATGGGAGAGGAGACGATGAGCGGCTCGCGCGATCAGGAGGTCGTGGTCGCGGAACACATCCGTTCCGTCCGGCAGATGCATCGGTTCGAGGATCCCCACGTCGATCAGGGCCGTGAGCTGATGGGCTGACAGGCCAGATGACCGCATCAGTTCCGCCGGCGTCAACGACACGCCGGACGTTGCGAAATATGCCTCAGGCGGTGGGCCCGTCTCCGGTGCAACCGGTGACTCATCCCCTTGGTCCCACGCCGCGAGCTTCGACTTGATCACCTTCAGCGGCAGGTAGTGGTCGCGCTGCTCTTTGAGCACGTACTCAATGCGCCGGACGTCCTCCTCGGTGAAGATCCGGTATCCCGAGGCGGACCGACTCGGCTCGACAAGCCCCTGCGTCTCGAGGAAGCGCAGTTTGGAGACCGTGACGTCGGGGAATTCGGGTTTGAGGAGATTGATGACCTCCCCAATGCTCCTCGTCCGTGCAGCGCGCAGCGGCGATGTGCTCATCTACGCGTTCCCGCGGGCAACGATGAGGTGGAACTTCCCGATGATGATCTCGTCGCCGGCTGAGAGTGCGAACGCATCGATCCATGATCCGTTGACATAGGTGCCGTTGGTGGACCCGAGGTCTCGCACGAGGAGCGAATCCCCATCGGTGGCGAATTGGGCGTGATGGCGAGACACGGTGACGTCGCCGAGGAAGATGTCGCAGTCGGATCCGCGTCCGACGAGCGTGTCACCGCCCGCAAGGACGTATGTCAGACCGGCCTGGGGGCCCGTTTCAACGATCAGCGCCCAACCGAAGGCGCCGGCGACGCTGCTCCCCGACGCTCCGCTCGCCGACGTGTCGCGAGCAGGCGTGAAGGTGATCGTCTCATCGCGTTCAACATCCTGGTTCTGGTGGTCATCCTGACGTGCCATGCGGCCATGCTAACCCAACCCTCGACTCATCCTTGAGGGTTTCCACTCTTTCCTCCGGATTCAGCGAAAGGATCAGTCGAATTCGAGAGGCACGACCACGATCGGTGGGGGCGCTAGTCCTCGGTGAACACCCGATACGCGGCGGCGTCCATGAGGCCGTCGAGGGCGGCTCCGTCGGCCGGTTCGATGGTGACGAACCACCCCGAACCAAACGGATCCGAGTTCACCAACTCTGGTGCATCGACGAGTGCCGCGTTCACGGCCGCGATGACGCCGGCCACGGGGGCGTAGACATCGTTTACCGACTTGGTGGACTCGACCTCGGCGAAAACTTCACCGGCAGTGACGACGCGACCGACATCCGGCAGATCGACGTAGACGACATCGCCGAGAGCGTCTTGCGCATAGTCGCTGATGCCAACGGTGACCGATCCGCCGCTCTCCGAGCGAACCCACTCATGGTTCTCCGAGTAGCGAAGTTCATCCGGGATCTGCACGAGACGCCTCCTGACGGCTTGCGGCTGCCGACTCTACTCGCTCTGACCCGCCGCATCAGCGGTTGCGATGGCCGTACGCATATCGCCCAGATAGGAGAATGCAACCACGTAGTACAGGATGAGGCCAACCAGGCCGAGGGCCGCAGACCCCCACCACAGCCAGTCGAGATCAAGTCCATCTGCAATGTAGAACGCGGTGATTGCGAAGTAGAGCAGGAAGGTCGCGGTCTTGCCGAGCCAGCGGACGTCCAGGCGTCGGACGCCCTTCGTCCAGCCATAGATGGCACCCACCCCGATCACCACCTCGCGGATGATGATCCCCCAACCGAACCACGCAGGGAGGACACCAACGACGAGGCCGAGAACGACTGCTACCACGACCGCGAGTCGGTCGGCGATCGGATCAAGCATCTTGCCGACTTCGGACACCTGGTCGAGGCGTCGAGCAAGATAGCCGTCGATCCAGTCGGTCGCGCCGATGACACCGAGGAGCGCCCCCGCCCAGGCTGTCTGCTCGATCAGCACGAGCCAGACGAACACCGGGATCAGCAGCAACCGCACCAGCGATACGGCGTTGGGGATCGTGACGACTCCGTGCACGGCTACGAGACCTGGACGACCCGGAACCGCACCCTGGCGATCTCCTGGTCCTCGAAGGACACGGCGAACGCGTATCCCTTTGCTTCCGCGAACTGAACGTTGTGGAAGGGGCTCACGATCGGGACGATGCTCGTGGCTCCCGGCGGCAGGTTCGGAGGTGCTCCTACCCGCAGCTTGCCCTTGGCTTCGACGTCGAGGCTGTGGCCGTCCTCATCCACGAGGCTGATGGCAATCTCGAGGTCGCGATGGCGTTCATCTGGTTCTACTTCGGCGACCATCGCGAGCGTCAGGCTGCGATGAACCACCGGCAGCGACCGGGCGCTGATTGTGTCGAAGCCCCCACCGAGCACGTACAACTTCCCACCTTGAACCTGTGCAGAGTCGGCAAGCATGGCCGTCGTGAGTCTCACTCCTGCTCCTTCATTCCTAGCGTGTCGACGTGGAGGGCAGCATCGAGTGCGCATCCGTCGTACCGGTTCGAGATCATGGGTTCACGATACCGCTTCGCATCGTCGGAACGGGCAAGGACCTCCGAATCGGATTGGGTCGCTCGCACCATGGCCGCTCCCACCGATCCTTCGTACGATCAACCGTGGGCGTGGGGATCCGTGGAGGCAGAGCAAGCGACGAGGTCTTCAATGCCGGTTGAGCCGACTGAACAGGTACACGTGGCCTTCCCCGACGAGGCAGAAGACGCCGGAGCGGACGTCGTGAGCATCGCATCGGTCCGACGGTCTCGCTACGAACGCAACGGCCGGGCACTCCCCCATCTGGGCGACGATCCGGATTGGACGCCGGCAACGTTCGAACTCCCGAGCCCGGTCAACGACGAGCCGCAGCGCTGGTTCGATCGGTTCCGCCGCTAACCGCCCGTCGAATCCCGACCCCGTTCCGCCGGTTCAACCTTCTGCGCTTGCTGGGTCGGAGACGCGTCTCAGGACGCGTCGGCCGCCGCGAGATCGTCATCCTTGCGGATGCCATCGGTGAACGGGCAGTCTTCGTAGGGCGGCAGGACCACGACGAACTCCGTCCACTCCCCCGCGCGCTGGTACACGAGGTCGCCATCCATCAGTCGCGCGAGTTCCCTGGCAACCGAGAGACCCAAGCCAACGGATGCGGGCTGAGTACCCGCATGGTGGGCTCGTGCGTATGGTTTAAAGATCGTCTGAGCGAGGTCGGGACTCACCCCGGGACCATCGTCGGCGACCGTGATCAGCGCTCGGTCCTGCTCGCACGAGGTGATGATCCTCAGGGAAGGGCCGCCGTAGCGCCCGGCGTTGGCGATCAGGTTCCGCAGGATCTGCCTCAGCCGCATCGGATCGGCCAGGGGCGTGATCTTGGGACCGATCCTCTCAACTCGCTCAAAGCCCGCTGCAAGGTCGGTACGCATGATGCCGTCGAGCATGGTGGCCACGTCAATGGGCGCGGGATCCACGATCAGCGTGCCGATATCGGCGCGGGCAGTGACCAGGAGATCGTCGATGATGTCGGCGACCTCAGCGCTCTGCTCCGCGATGACCGACATCAGCCCGTCTGCTTCGATCTCGGAGAACTCTCCCCGCCGGTCGCGCAACTCGTAGGAGAGGCCGACCACACTGCTCAACGGAGTTCTGAGTTCATGGCTCACGGACGCGACAAATTCGTCCTTGGATCGAATCAGTTCCTCGAGGCGCTCATGATCGTCATTCCGCTCCCAGAAAGCGCCGATCATCTCCGCGACCGTCTGGAGCAGCGATATCTCCTCTGCGGCCCACGATCGCTCCTTCTCGCAGTCGGCGAATCCGATCGATCCAAGCCACCGCTCGCCCGCCATGATCGGGATGTTCAACTCGGACTTGCACGCGTTGGGGCCGTAGATGCGACGGTCGCTTGGCAGCATCGTTGCCGGGATCACGATCGCAGGCTGTCCGACCTCAAGATGTTCGCAGAGCGATCGAAGATCCCGGTAGACGAGGCGTGAGACCTCGTCGCCTTCGTGACGTGCCACGCGCGACGGCACACGATCCCTGAAGCCCTCCCGGACGAGTTCGTGCGTGAGATCCGCGACCACGCCCTGCTCCGAATCGATGTCGTTTCTGTGGACGAAGATGCTGTGGCTCCCGGTCGCGTCCATGAGGTGCGGCAGGGTCATGTCGACCGCGGCCTCATCACCCGACATGAGGAGTGCTCGGCTGCATTCCGCAATCGCAGACTCGTAGCGGAGCCGATTCTCCTGGGAGGCCACCAGTTCCTCCACCGCCTTCTTGGCTCGGCGGCGTTCTGAGAACACGCCAATCATCTGTGCCGCGGTGCTGAGGATCCGAACCTCGAGCGGCGTGAAAGTGCGTTCGGTCTGATGGTCTGCGAAGGCGATGGACCCGTGCCACGTTCCCGAGACCATCACGGGCAGGCACAGTTCGGACCGGACACCGTACTTCTTGTAGATCTCCCGCTCTCTGCCATGGAGGTCGCGCGTCATGATCAGCGACGGTCGACCCTTGCTCAAACTCCTCGTTGCCGTTGGCATGTCGGCGTGGGAGATCGTGACGGGCAGATCCGAACCCTCCGGTGCCAGACCTCCGCTCTTGCGCGCCTCGTGAACGATGCGGTAGCCAGGGCCGAACACCGGGTCGTGGTAGTTGACATCGAGTCCGATGTAGTCGACGTGGGTCGCATCGACGAGGGCTTGGAGGGCCTCATCAATGGCGTCGTCGCCGTCCGACGCCTGCAGGGCGGCGCCGCATGCAGCGACCGCGTGGTGGTAGTCGACCCGCCGGTCGAGTTCCTCACGGGACTGCATCCGCTCCACATAGGCGCCGATCATCTCTGCAGCCGTTACCAGCAAATACTGCTCGCGCCGTGCCCATGGTCGCTCCCCATACACGTCCGTGAAGCCGACAAGGCCCCACCACTCTCCGCCCACCATGATTGGTAGATCGAGTTCCGTCTTGACTCCGCTCCGGAGATAGCGTTCACGTTCGGGACCTTCCAGCTCAGAGACAACCACGGTGTGGCTCTTGCCCACCTCGAGCGCCTCTCTGCCCGCGGACTCGCTCCACGGCACCCGGTCCCACAAGCCTTCTGGATCGGGCGACGTTGTCTCCCCCAACACCTCTGATAGGAGCGATGAACACAGTCCAAGCTCCGGATCGTCGACGTTCATCTCGACGAACACGGCAGTGGCATCCGTCGCTTCGAGTAGCGCTTGGAGCGCCTCCTCAATTGGGTCCTCGCCCGCGTCGCTCAAGAGCGCGCTCGACGCCTGGGCAATTGCTTCCTGCATGCGAAGGCGGTAGAGACGCCGCAAGCGCTCGCGGTTCATGATGATGATCACGATCCGCACCAGCACGATGATCGCGATCACGAACGTCAGGTCGACGAAGGCCCCGATCGCCAATGCGCGCGTGTGGAAGACCACATCAACCGTTACCCCATCAATGCGTGCAGCCAAGAGGTAAGACGTTCCGGCTGCGATGAGGACGACAGCGGCAGGAATCGTGCGCAGCAGCAGCATTGAGTAGAGCATCACGTAGGCATACGGGATGCCCATGGCGGCGTCTGGCGTCTGAGCGGCGGACATCGCGAGGAAGATCACTCCCGCGTCGATCAACGCTGACATGAACGGTTCGCGCCATGGCTCCCGCCGGATCTGCATGCTTGCGTCGATGACGGAGATGGTCGCCAGCGCAGCCACGACGATGCCCCCCTTCCACTGCCCGGTGAACGCCAGAACGAAGCCGAAGACGATGAACACGGCGCCGAACCATATCCGCGACGAATGCCAGATGTGGCTGATCTGCTCGCGCTGCGTTTCCGGAAGCGGAGTCCACGCCCAGACAGCAAGGCGCGATGTGGTGCGCGTGGCGGCCATGGCTAGCTGCCTACCAATGAGAGCGCGTCGAATAGGTCACGTGCCCTCTATCGGCAGGTAGGTGGCCCGATCGTAGGTCGAATCTGCGGTCTCAATCCCGGCAATGGCTCCGGCCAGGTGGGTTGGCTCGCCAATCTCGCCGCTGAGTTCGGCAAAGGCCGTTAGCGTCTCCCCGACATGGGACTGGACGAACGCACGGCACCATCGTGGCTCGAGAGGCCGATCCGCATCTTCAACGAGATGCGAATCGAGCTGCGGCGGGACAACATCGTTCTGGTCGCTGCGGGCGTGGCGTTCTACGCCGTCCTTGCAGTCCTCCCTGCCCTCTTCATCGCGGTGTCGTTGTATGGTCTCTTCACCGATCTCGCCGAAGCGGAACGGCAGATCCAGTCGATGCTCGAAGTCCTTCCCGGATCGACGGCCAGCATCCTCGAGACGCAGATGCGGTCGATCGCCCGTGCGTCTGAGACGAACCTCAGCGTCGGATTCGTTGTCTCGCTCATCGCGTTCGCCTGGACGGTGTCGAACGCCACCCGCGCCGTCGTGCGAGGAGTCAAGATCGCCTATGACCAGGAGGATGGCCGGTCGATCCTCGAACGGCGGGACGTAGCAATCGGCATCACGGTGGCGGTCATCGTGACCACCTTGATGGCCCTCGCCATCATCGCCGCGGTCCCCGTCTGGCTCCAACGATTCGACCCGACGGACGCCATCGTGACGTTCGGCAACTTCCGTTGGATCCTGGTCGGTCTCGGCTTCGCCGCGATCGCGTCACTCCTCTACCGCTACGCACCGCCCGTACGCCCTGATGGTTGGCGCAGCGTCCTGCCCGGCACGGTGGTCGCCACGGCGGTGTGGACGGCCACGTCGATCGGCTTCTCTCTGTACGTCTCCTCCTTCGGCCGGTACAACGAGACCTACGGAACGCTTGGCGCAGCGGTCATCCTGCTCCTCTGGTTCTGGTTCACAGCGCTCGCGATCCTCATTGGAGCCGAGTTGAACGAAGCCATCATCACGACTCGAGAGTCCGACGCCGGCGGCCCGACCCCGTCCGACGCCTGATCCCAACGATGACGCAGCGAACCGGCCACGTGGCACTAGCCGACGACAATTCGCGGTCAAGTCTGCTGTTCTCCGGTCGATAACTAGTCATAGTCGATTGGAAGGTCAGACCATGAAGGGCAACATCACCTGTCACCTCTGCCAACGAGCCGTCGCCGAGCATCGGCGGGGCGAGTTGT
>Ga0316198_10001053_pt1 | contig 15763 bp, 8 predicted proteins | sample OudBieAanoxic_MG_FD_204935 | JGI IMG/M metagenome (GOLD analysis project Ga0316198, IMG submission 204935) | Coastal sediment microbial communities from Oude Bieten Haven, Netherlands - site A anoxic | ecosystem: Environmental > Aquatic > Marine > Coastal > Sediment | place: Netherlands...
GCCGGGTCGATAATAATTACAGCACCCTCGGCAAACTCGGGCAACATACTGTCACCTAATACACGTAATGCAAACGGCTCACTGGCAGCACAGCCGGACCCTGAATTCATAAAATCACCCTGAAATAACAGCATTCGATAACATCATCGTATTATACCTGTCTGCCACCGGCAGAGCACTTAGATAATGTAGGCGTATGACAATAATATCACCCGTTTACCTGTCTGCAAACAATCTTAGAAGCGTGTAAAATACGCGCTTTGATTCTCAGCAGAATAGCGAAAACATGTCAGATAAAATCAGCAACAACAAATTTGTTTCTCTCACTTATACCATCACCGATGAAAACGATAACATCCTGGAACGTATCGACATGCCTATCCAGTATATCCATGGCGTAAAAAGCCAGGTTATCGAAAAGATCGAAAAGGCTCTCGAAGGTCACCAGACCGGTGATCTCGTTCATGTTTCACTTAGCCCTGAAGAGGGTTTCGGTGAGCACCAGCCAGAACTCACCTTTTCTGATGATATCGACAATGTACCACCACAGTTTCACTCTATCGGTGCCGAAGTCGAATTTCAGAATGACCATGGTGAGAGTAAAATATTTCGTGTCACAAAAATAGAGGATGGTAAGTTAACCGTCGATGGTAACCACCCCTTCGCGGGCAAAACCATTACCTACAACGTCACTGTCGTTGATGTACGTGACGCAACAACCGATGAGCTTAAAAACGGCGTCGAAAACATGAACGCATTACATTAAGCCTTGATATAAGTCACTATTTAGGGATACAAGTCCCTATATATGGCTTCTTGGGGGCTGAAATTTATCTCGATTTGCGGTATCCTCGCCTCCCTGAAAAAATTCTAATAAAAGCCTGATGTCAACGATTAAAGATATAACTGATACAGAGCAATGGGCCGTCAGCACGACATTGAAAGAACGCTGGCCTGGTCAGGATGTCGACTTACAGCTTGCTGATGTTGAAACAAAGCTGTTCCCGCATGACCGTGAGTTAACCACATGCCCGGCATTGTTCTGGCAGGTGGGCGATACCAGTTTCATCCTGATCAAGGTTGGCGAACGAACATATCGCAGCCAGTTTTACTACAAGGGCTTTCAGCAATACGGCACCGGCAAAGCAGAGTTTGATGACATCGGTGATTGCATAACAACCTTATTACAGGTGCATGCTGACAAAGAAAGAGATCTGCGAGAAGAAAAAGAAAACAGCAAAACATAAATCCAAATTGAAAATCCATATTGAAAAAATCCATTTATAAATTATTTCGAGGAACATTATGAAAAAAATGAACGCATTCTATGCGCAATCAGGTGGTGTAACTGCAGTGATCAATGCATCAGCAGCTGGAGTAATCGAAACAGCACGTAACCACAAAGACAAGATCGGTAAAGTTTATGCCGGCAACAACGGTATCATCGGTGCATTGACTGAAGAGTTGATCGACACCAGCAAAGAGACCAAAGCAACCATCGCCGGCCTGCGCAGTACACCATCAGGTGCTTTCGGTTCATGCCGTTTCAAGCTGAAGAGCCTGGAAGACAACAAAGCTGAATACGAACGCCTGATCGAGATCTTCAAAGCACACAACATCGGTTACTTCTTCTACAACGGTGGCGGCGATTCTGCTGACACATGTCTGAAAGTATCTCAGATCGGTAAGAAGATGGGCTACCCTATCACTGCGGTCCATGTTCCAAAAACAGTCGATAACGATCTGCCTATCACAGACAACTGTCCTGGTTTCGGTTCTGTTGCTAAATACATCGCCGTTTCTACTATGGAAGCTAGTTATGACGTCGCTTCTATGTGTAAGACCTCGACCAAAGTATTCGTCCTCGAAGTGATGGGGCGTCATGCTGGCTGGATCGCTGCTGCCGGTGCAATGGCTTCTACTGATGATCACGAAATTCCGATCGTCGTGCTATTCCCTGAAGTTAAATTCAACCAGAAGAAATTCCTTAAAACAGTAGACGATAAAGTGAAAAAATTCGGTTACTGCTCTGTTGTTGTTTCTGAAGGTGTTGCATGGCCGGATGGTCGTTTCCTCGCAGAAACTGGCCTGAAAGATGCATTCGGTCACAGCCAGCTGGGTGGCGCGGCACCTGTGGTTGCCGAGATGATCCAGGCAAAACTTGGTCATAAATACCACTGGGCTGTGGCTGACTACCTGCAACGTGCTGCACGTCATATCGCCTCTAAATCGGATGTTGAACAGGCATACGCTACCGGTAAAGCGGCTGTTGAATACGCTATCAAGGGCCATAACTCAGTTATGCCTGCAATCAAGCGTACCAGCAATAAACCTTACCGCTGGAAGATCGAAATGGCACCACTGAGTAAAGTGGCTAACGTCGAGAAGATGATGCCCAAGAGCTATATCTCTAAAGATGGCTTCGGTATCACCAAGAGATGTCGTGACTATCTTGAGCCACTTATCCGTGGTGAAGAATACCCGGCTTACAACAAGAATGGTTTACCAAAATATGTACAGCTGAAGAAAGTCATGGTCGCTAAAAAGTGCCCAGATTTCAAATTAAAATAAAAGCTGGAAGTAATATTCCCGATGACTCTCGAAAAAGCACATGAATTGATCGCCATGCACTCCAGCCTTGGCAGTGGCTATAACCGGAATGCCGCAAGGATGGTATTGGGAGAAGTCATGCGCGACCATGGACAGGAAGCGGTTGATTCGCTGATTCGAGAATATGATCTGGAAAAACAGTGGGAAATAAAACCAGGCACGAAATTCGAAAGTGCCTTTAAAAGTTAAAAAGAATGCCTGTTCTGCTTAGTAGCGACAGGCATTTTTTTTGCTAACGATAATAAAAGAGAAGAAATATGAAACTAATCCTATTAGGTGGCCCTGGTGCAGGTAAAGGCACACAGGCAGGCTACATAACAAAAAAATATAACATCCCTCAGATATCTACCGGTGACATGTTACGTGCCGCCGTTAAAGCGGGCACCCCGATGGGGCTTGAAGCCAAAAAAGTAATGGATGCCGGTGGCCTGGTTACCGACGAGATCATCCTGGGCCTGGTAAAAGATCGTATTGCGGAAGATGACTGTAAGAACGGCTTCCTGTTTGACGGCTTTCCACGCACACTACCCCAGGCTGATGCATTAAAAGCCCAGGGTGTTGAGATCGATGCGGTGGTAGAGATCGACGTCGATGATGCTGAAATCGTCAAACGTATGTCTGGTCGCCGTGTACACGTCGCTTCAGGCCGTACCTATCACATCGTTTTCAACCCGCCTAAAGTCGAAGGCAAAGACGATGAGACCGGCGAAGACCTGATCCAGCGTGACGATGACAAGGAAGAAACCGTGAAGAAAAGACTTGATATATATCATGAACAGACTGAACCACTTATCGCATACTACACAGATTGGGCAAATTCAGGCGAAGCTAATGCACCGAAATATCACCACATTGCCGGAATCGGCGGTGTTGAAGATATCCGGGACGCAATCTTCAAGGCCCTTGACAGCTAAAATTAATAACCCGGAAGCCCTGTTCGTCAGGGCTTCTTATTATAAAACTTGAACCTTTAAATCGAAGGGAGACTTAAAGAATGTCTACTGAATTACTATTTGCCCTGGCCTGTTCGCTACTCGGCGTCGGTTACGGTGTTTTCACAATTTTTAACGTACTTTCAAAACCCATGGGTAATGAAGAGATGGTACGTATACAGAGCGCCATCCAGGAAGGCGCCCAGGCTTACCTGAAACGTCAGTACACCGCGATCGCTGCAGTCGGTGTCATCGTATACCTGGTCATCATGTTTGCCCTGGATACGACTACAGCGATGGGATTTGCCATCGGTGCGATCTTCTCCGGTCTCGCTGGTTTCATCGGTATGAACGTTTCTGTTCGCGCCAACTCACGTACCGCTGAAGCTGCACGCATCGGTATCGCACCAGCATTAGACATCGCCTTCAAAGGTGGCGCTATCACCGGTATGCTTGTCGTTGGCCTCGCGCTTTTAGGTGTTGCTGGTTATTACGGCATACTAATGGCTATGGGTTTTGAAATGAATGAGGCCCTGCATGCGATGGTCGGCCTGGCTTTCGGTGGCTCACTCATCTCCATCTTCGCTCGTCTAGGTGGTGGTATCTTCACCAAGGGTGCCGATGTTGGTGCCGACATCGTCGGTAAAGTTGAGGCCGGTATTCCAGAAGATGACCCACGCAACCCTGCCGTAATCGCTGATAACGTCGGTGACAACGTGGGTGACTGCGCAGGCATGGCGGCCGACCTGTTCGAGACATATGCGGTAACACTGGTTGCCACCATGTTGCTCGGCGGCCTGTTACTTAAAGACGCAGGTGAACTGGCTGTTACCTACCCGTTAATACTGGGTGGTATATCGATCATCACTTCGATCATCGGTACATTTTTTGTAAAAACAAAAGATGGCGCCAAGATCATGAACGCACTTTACAAGGGCACATTGATCTCAGCAATACTCTCTGCCATAGCTTTCTATTTTGTCACCGAAAGCATGATGTCAGGTATCGAGGGTTACGAATCGATCAACCTGTTCTATTCAGCCCTCATCGGCCTGGGTTTAACCGTCGCCATGATCGGAATCACTGAATATTACACAGCGACGGAATTTGGCCCTGTCAGACGTATCGCTGCAGCATCAACCACCGGTGACGGTACCAATGTCATCGCCGGTCTTGGTATATCGATGAAATCTACCGCAGCACCTGTAATTGTTATCTGTGCGTCTATCTGGGGGGCATATGAGCTTGCAGGTCTGTATGGTATTGCTATCGCGGCTACTGCCATGCTGTCGATGACCGGTATCATCGTTGCACTGGATGCCTACGGTCCGATTACCGATAACGCTGGTGGTATTGCAGAGATGGCTGAGCTTCCTGAAGATGTTCGTAAAACGACTGATGCACTCGATGCGGTTGGTAATACAACGAAAGCGGTAACCAAAGGTTATGCCATCGGTTCTGCCGGCCTGGCAACACTGGTACTGTTTGCCGATTACACCAATACGCTGAGTGCTGCCGGAAAGGAGATGTCTTTTGACCTATCAAACCACATGGTCATCATCGGCCTGTTCATCGGCGGCTTGATCCCTTACCTGTTCGGCGCGATGGCGATGGAAGCTGTTGGTCGTGCTGCGGGCGGTATCGTTAATGAGGTGCGTCGCCAGTTCAAAGCGATGCCAGGGATCATGGATAAAACAGAGAAACCTGATTACTCTAAAGCAGTAGACATGCTGACCAAAGCTGCGATCAAAGAGATGATGATCCCATCATTATTACCGATCGCTGCGCCAATCGTGGTGGGTCTGACTCTAGGTGCACAGGCTCTTGGTGGCATGCTGATCGGTACCATCGTTACCGGCCTGTTCGTCGCTATCTCGATGACCACCGGTGGTGGTGCCTGGGACAACGCCAAGAAGTACATCGAAGATGGTAATCATGGCGGTAAAGGTTCCGACGCCCATAAAGCAGCGGTCACCGGTGATACCGTGGGCGATCCGTACAAAGATACTGCTGGTCCTGCGATCAACCCGTTGATCAAGATCATCAATATCGTTGCGCTGATGATGGTGCCACTGCTGTAATTGTTACTAGCTAACATTACACAATAAAAAGCCGAGTCACTTTGACTCGGCTTTTTTTGTGCCTGGTAAAAATAGTAAAAAGCGGATAACCGCAGAGACGCAGAATTTTTCATGTCATTGCGAGCAGAGCGTGGCAATCTTCCGAAGACGGATCAACTGTTAAAAGAGATTGCTACGCTCTGCTCGCAATGACGGGTAATATAATGCTTTTTCTCCGCTGCCTCGACAATAGCTCGACCTGCTCTGCTGAGTCGTTCTACCAGTTACATCCATGTAAGTGTCCAGCATTGTTCTAATCACAGGCAACCATGCCCTGATCTGCGGAAAAATCTTATTAAATGCCAACATCTGTTTCAGGCAGAAACTGATAGTTGCCGATCAACCAGACTCACCTTTATTCTTGAAACGCAGCTCTTTATAGTAGTTGATCAGGCCATTGGTCGAACTATCATGGCTGGCCGTTGGTTCATTATCATCCAGTTCCTGCAATATGCCGGAAGCCAGTTTTTTACCGAGTTCGACGCCCCACTGATCGAATGAATTGATGTTCCAGATGATGCCCTGAACAAAGATCTTATGTTCATACAGCGCTATCAGTGACCCCAGTGTCGCAGGACTCAGGCTATTGAACACGAAAGTACTGGTTGGCCGGTTGCCGGTGAATATCTTATTTGGCAGCAGTGCTTTGATCGCATCTTCAGGCATTCCTGTCGCCTTCAGTTCAGCATAGGCTTCCTGTTCTGTCCTGCCCTTCATCAATGCTTCGGCCTGGGCAAAAACGTTAGACATCAGTGCCCGGTGATGCCTGGCGATACATTTGATATTCGACACCGGTGCCAGGATGTCTGCCGGTACCAGTTTTGTGCCCTGGTGCAGTAATTGAAAGAAAGCATGTTGACCGGCTATACCGATCTCGCCGAACAACACCGGCCCTGTGGTGTAATCGACCACCTGACCCTGACGGTCTACACTCTTGCCGTTGCTTTCCATGTCTGCCTGTTGCATGTAAGCAGGAAACTTATGCAGGTGCTGATCATAAGGCAGCACGGCCGTTGCCTGTGCGCCGAAAAAGTTGTTATACCAGATACCAAGCATCGCCATGGTGATCGGGATATTCTCATGTAACGGCGCGCTTTTAAAATGCTGGTCGGCTTCATAAGCGCCCTGTAGAAGTTCATCAAAATTTTCCTGGCCGATAGCGATGACGATGGGCAGACTGATCGCTGACCACAGTGAATAGCGCCCGCCGACCCAGTCCCACATCTGAAAAACATTTTTCTCATCGATACCAAAGGCTTTGGCCGCTTCGACATTGGAACTGACCGCCGAAAAATGCTTGTCGATCTGGCTGTCATTACCAACCGCATTGATATGCCATTCGCGGGCAGTATCGGCATTGACCATAGTGTCTTGCGTGGTAAAACTTTTCGATGCGATGATAAAAAAGGTCGTACCTGGGTTCAGTTTCTCCAGGGTATCATTGATATGGTTCTCATCGATGTTTGACACATAGTGAATATTTAGATCATGTAACGAGTACGGTCTCAATGCCTCGGTGACCATGAGCGGGCCGAGATTAGATCCGCCTATGCCGATATTTACCACATCCGTGATCGGCTGGTTATGGTAACCCCGCCATGAGCGTGTGCGGATCGCTTCTGCCAGGTTTTTCACACGCTCCTGTTCGGCTCGTACTGCGGGCATCACGTCTTCGCCATCGACCATGACTGCCTGCCCGCTTTTATTTCTTAGTGCCGTGTGCAATACAGCCCTGTTTTCGGTCTGGTTTATCGGCTCACCGTCGAACATCCGTTCGATCCAGCGACCGATATCACATTCATCAGCGAGATGATAAAGTTGCTCCATGGTCTCGCTATTGATAATGTTTTTTGAATAGTCGAACAGGATATCGTTTAATTTGAGAGAGAATTTTTCGAATCGCTCAGGATCCGCAGCGAACATGTCGCGCATGTGTGACTGGCTTATCTCCGCTTGGTGTTTTTCCAGGTTCTTCCAGGTAGTCGATTGCGTTAGTTTTGACATAGTTGATTCGGTGATATATTAGTTTCAAATGATCATTTTGATAGAGAGGCAACAGGTTTGATTCAAGCTGCGGTTACAAGGGCTAATATTACCAGACATTGAGAGAATCGTATCAGTTTGTCGCGCGTCACAGGCTCTGTCATTGACCTGCGTCAACATCGCTCTGCCTAATATGGTTAACATCGTCACTATAATTCTGTGATGTAAAAAAACACCCCTGAGAGGAACAATAAATGACAGCAACGGCCACGACCAATTCTTACGTATTTTCATTTAAAGACGGAGACGGCAAGAACAAAAAGCTGCTGGGAGGAAAAGGTGCCAACCTCTGCGAGATGACCCAGATCGGCATCAATGTGCCCCCCGGTTTCGTCATCAGCACTGAAGCCTGCCTGAGTTACCTGGACACCGAAAAACGAGAGCTGCCTGCTGACCTGATGGAACAGGTACGTGAACAGGTCAAGATGCTGGAACAGGATACCGGTAGAGGTTTTGGCGATGCTGATAATATGCTGCTGCTGTCAGTGCGTTCCGGTTCAGCGCTGTCTATGCCCGGCATGATGGATACCATCCTAAACCTCGGCTTAAATTCGCAAACCCTGCCCGGCCTGATTAAACAGACCGGTAACGAACGTTTTGCCTGGGACGCCTACCGCCGTTTCATCCAGCTGTTCGGCAAAGTCGCTCTCGGCATCGCCGATGAAGAATTCGACAAGCCGTTCGATGCCATCAAAAAGCGCGAGGGGATCACCGAGGACACCGATCTGACTGCTGATAACTGTCGCGAGATAAGTGATGTTTTTCTCGACGTGGTGCATGGTGAAACCGGCAAACCATTTCCTGAAGATGTCTATGAGCAGCTGCAGCTTTCCATCAAGGCCGTATTCAATTCATGGACGGGGAAACGTGCCATCGATTATCGCCGCGAATTCAAGATCACTCCGGATATGGCCAATGGTACTGCAGTAAATATCCAGACCATGGTGTTCGGCAATATGGGTGATAACTGCGCCACCGGCGTTGGTTTTACCCGTAACCCCGGCACCGGTGAAAACGTCATGTTTGGCGAGTTCCTGATCAATGCCCAGGGTGAAGATGTGGTCGCCGGTATCCGTACCCCCAAGCCGGTGCACGAGCTGGCCGATGAGATGCCACAGATGTACAAAGAGCTGGTGGCCCTGCGCGACCGCCTGGAAGATCATTATAAAGAAGTACAGGATTACGAGTACACCATCGAAAATGGCGTGCTCTACTGCCTGCAGACCCGTGATGGCAAGATGAACGCCACCGCCCGTGTTCGCACTTCGCTGGAGATGAGCAAAGAAGGCCTGATCACACGCGACCAGGCACTATTACGCATCAATCCCGAGGAGCTGGAACAGCTGCTGCATCCGCGTCTGGATCCTGATTCAAAACAGATGCCGATTGCCCATGGTCTGCCCGCTTCTCCGGGCGCCGCTTCCGGGCACATCGTTTTCGATGCCGACAGTGCTGAGCTGGCGCGCGATGAAGGTGAAAAAGTAATCCTGGTCCGTGAAGAGACCAAACCGGAAGACATCCATGGCTTTTTTGCCGCGGAAGGTGTACTGACCAGCCGCGGCGGTAAAACCTCGCATGCTGCAGTGGTCGCACGTGGCATGGGTAAACCCTGTGTAGCTGGTGCTGAAGGCATCGAGGTCGACGTCGAAAAACACATCGCAAAAGTTGGTGATACGGTGCTGCATGAGGGTGACGTCATCACTATCGATGGAGCTAACGGCAATGTTTATCTCGGTGAGATAGACACCGTACCACCGACCTTTTCCGATGAACTGCGCACCCTGCTGGGCTGGGCGGATGAGATTGCCGAACTAAAGATCATGTGCAATGCGGACACCATCGAAGCCGCCACCCAGGCCTCTGATTATGGCGCCATGGGTATCGGATTGTGTCGCACAGAACGCATGTTTAACGCCCAGGACCGCCTGCCGCTGGTGATCGACATGATCCTGGCAAAAGACAAAGCGGCCCGCCAGGAAGCGCTCGATGTGTTACGTCCTATCCAGCGCGGCGATTTCAAAGACCTGTTCAAAGTCATGGCACCCCGGCCAGTGACCATACGACTGCTGGACCCGCCTATTCACGAATTCCTGCCGAATGAAAAACAGCTGGAACAGGAGATCGAACATCTCACTTCATTGAGAGATACCGTCAATGGCGTCAATGACCTGATGAACACCATGCACCTGCTGAAACGCAAGGCAGATGTCAAAGCGCTGCCCAAACCTTTTGCCCCCGGCGGCCGCGAACTGGTGGAATCCGCCATCGCTAAAAAACAGCAGATGCTGTTGAAAGTACGCGAACTGTTCGAGGTCAACCCGATGCTAGGTCATCGCGGTGTGCGTCTCGGTATTACCTACCCTGAGATCTACGAGATGCAGGTACGGGCGATACTCGAAGCGGCTGCTGAATGTAACAAGGAAGGTTTTGATGTGTGCCCTGAAATCATGGTACCGCAGGTTTGTACCGGTAAGGAACTGTCATGGGTCAGGGACATCGTCGACAAGGTTCACACAGATGTCCAGGAACAATATGATATCAAACTGAAGTTTAAATTTGGCTCCATGATCGAAGTCGTACGCGCCTGCATGCGTGCAGGTCGACTGGCCGAAATCGCCGAGTTCTTCTCCTTCGGTACCAATGACCTGACACAGTCAAGTTTCTCGTTCTCTCGCGAAGATGCCGAGAACAAGTTCCTGCCGTTGTATGAAGAGAACAACATCCTGCAGGACAACCCGTTTGAAACACTCGATGTGAAAGGCGTGGGAAGATTGATGGAAATCACCGTGCAGTGGGGACGCAAGACCAACCCTGACCTGAAAGTCGGTATCTGCGGCGAACAGGGCGGCCATCCAGAATCGATCCGGTTCTGTAACTGCGTCGGTCTAAATTATGTTTCCTGTTCGGCACCGCGCGTACCTATCGCCCGCCTGGCTGCTGCACAGGCCAAGCTGACAGAGAACGAATATAGCATCGAGTAACAAAGTTTAAGTTAATACTTAAGACTGAATAACATAAATTATTCAATGTTTTATAAAATTATCTTAATATTTTACTTTACATGTAATTTGCGTCATGCAGCATCAGGACGCAACATTTTTCAGGCACAACGCAGTGCATATAATTGATAGACTGTTGTTAGCAGCAGTCGTATCAGTGACCCCGTAACGAAAACTTAAATATAATATTTAACTATCGCATTTAAGTAGAAGAGATTAATCGGAAGTAACGCTATGAACAAAGTCGAAAGTCTAAAAAATACCCAGGTCGAATCTACATCAGACACCAGGGGGAAAACAAAGTCTGCAGACGACAGTAAGTCGGTTAGGGAGTATAAGTACCCGGGTATTGAAACTGTCATTCATGGCAATGGCGCAGTCGCCCATGTAATGGGACATGTCTGCGGCGGTGTTATCGGATACCCAATTACACCTTCCACCGAGATCTCCGAGATGTTCGAGGCCTGGCGTGCAAAAGGCGGCGTCAATGTCTGGGGCAAACATCCTTTCTTCTTCGAACCGGAAGGTGAACACTCGGCACAGAGCGGCGCCATGGGTGCGACACTCACCGGCGGCAAGTATGTATCCAACGCCTCCTCCAGCCAGGGGGTGCTCTACGGTATCGAGTCGCACTACGTCACCGTAGGCAAGAAGATAGGTGGCTTCGTGCTGCAGGTCGCAGCGCGCTCGGTCTCGCGGCACTCGCTCAACGTGATGGCCGGGCACGATGATATCTACGCGCTGTTACCATCCGGTTACACGATATTGTTTGGCAGCAACCAGCAGGAAGCAGCGGATCTGGCGGCCATTGCCTACAAGGTCAGTGCCGAATCTCTGGTCCCCGTCACCAATGCCCTGGATGGCTTCGCCACCAGCCACATGCTGAGTGAGGCCCGGATGCCGGAGCCGGCACTGCTGAAGGAGTTTCTGGGTGATCCCGCCGGACGCATCAAGTGCCCGACTATGGCCCAGGAAATGCTTTACGGTGCCAAGGGTCGTGAGTTTCAGCTCCGTGAGTATCTGCGCCGTCACGAAGGCGATATTCCCGCTTCCGCGCTGGCAGCCCTGAGCGCCTTCCTCGAAAGCCGCGCCGACGACATCGAGGCCGACAACGCTGGCGCACTGATCGGCGAAAGTCTGCAATGGATACCCGAGGAGCTGCATGCCCAGTGGCGCCGGCAGTGGCTCCACGCCTTCGAGAAAGGCACCCGCCAGCGCGTGCCCGCATTGATCGACGTGAACAACCCGGGCCTCACTGGTGGTGTGCAAAACCAGCCGGATTTCCAGGCGGGCATCGTCGACCACCACACCCACTTTGCTAATGAGGTGCATACCTTCGTACGCCAGGCCATGGACGAGTACGCGGTGCTGACGGGACGGCGCTACCTGCCGGTTCGCACCTTCATGACTGAAGATGCCGACTATGTCATTGTCGGCCTGGGGTCGGTCACCGATGACGCCGAAGCGGTCGCCGCACACCTGCGCCGCCAGGGCATGAAGGTAGGCGTGGTCTCCATCAAGATGCTCCAGCCCTTCCCGGAAGGTGACGTGGTCGCGGCCCTGAGCGGCAAGAAGGCCGTTACCATACTGGAGCGTTCTGAGACCACCGCCCTGACCACCCTGGTCACGCAGGCCATGTTCAAGGCGGCCGAAAATTACACCCTGATCCGCCACGAATGGATTCCGCCTATCAAGAGTATCCCCAAGATCAGTACCGGCATCTTCGGCCTGGGTGCCCACGACCTGCAACCCCGGCACCTGGTCGCCGCCTTCAAGAACATGGAGAACGTACTCAACGTGCCGTTTTTCTACCTGGGTTCCCAGTTCTTCGACGAGAACCCCGCACCGGCCACGGCGGGGCTGCAGCAACGCTTGCGGGAAGCCTATCCCGAGACCGAGTTCATGGCCTTCGACCTGGAACCGAACCCCTCGCTGCTGCCTGACGAGGCCCTGCGTATCCGCTTCCACTCTGTGGGCGGCTACGGCACTATCGCCACAGGCAAGCTGCTGACTGACATCCTCGCTGGCGTCACCGGCATGCATTCCAAGTCGGCACCCAAGTATGGCTCGGAGAAGAGTGGTGCCCCGACCAACTATTACATCACCCTGAGCCCCGAGACCATCAAGCTCACCAACGCGGAGCTGGAGGACGTAGAAGTTGTGGTCTCACCAGACCACAAGGTATTCAACCACACCGATCCGCTGAAGGGCCTGATCGAGGGCGGTACCCTGATCATACAGTCAGGCAGTTCCCCTCTCGATACCTGGAAGGAACTGCCGGCCCATGTCCGCCGGACCATCCGGGAGAAGAGCATCCGCCTGTTCGTGGTGGACGCTTTCGGTGTCGCGAAAAAGCACGCTCCCTCACCGGACCTGGAGATACGCATGATGGGTATCGCCTTCATCGGCGCGGTCTGCGGCAAGGTGGAGCAAGTGGTATCCGGCGCCCCGGTAGACGTGATCCTGGAAAAGGTCCGCGCCCAGGTGACCAAAAAATTCGGCGCCAAGGGTGAAGTGGTTGTAGAGAGCAATATGGCCGTGGTCCAGGAAGGGCTGGAAGCCACCCATGCCGTTGATTACCAGGCTGAGGAATTTGTCAAAGCCGAGCAGTTGGCGGCGGTACCTGCCGGCCCGGGCGTCGAGGTGTCAGCCTCCATGCTGAAGTCCACGGGCAGCGCCAGTGCCAGCGGCATGTTCGACGCAGAATACTACGCCAGGACCATGACGGACCGGTTCAAGGATGGCAGCATCGCCGAAGCGCCTGTCATCCCCGGCGTTGGCATGTTTATGCCCTCGGCCAGCGCCGCCCTGAGGGACAAAGGTCTGTTCCGGCTAACGGTACCCCGTTACACGGCACACCTTTGCACTGGTTGCATGGAGTGCGCCCTGACCTGCCCCGATGGCGCTATACCCAATACCGTGCACGAGATTCACGACCTGTTGCTGACCGCCATCAAAGAAGTTGACGTGACCGAACAGCAGAAGGAACTATTGACCGCCCAGGTATACCCCATGGCCAATGGCATTCGCGATGCCTACCGCAAACTACCCGCCAAGGACGATCGCTCCTTCAAAGACATCACCGCCGACGAGGTGGCGAGCATGGGCATCGACAACCCCACCCTGAGGCGCAGCTTCGAGAAGCTGGTGGAAGCCCTGGCCGTCTACCCGGTGGTCAAGACCCGGCCCTTCTTCGATGTCATGGAAAAGGAAAAACCAGGCAGTGGCGGTCTGTACTCGGTGAACGTCGACCCCTGGAAGTGCAGCGGTTGCGGCGAGTGCGTCGACGTCTGCGGTCCCGGCGCCCTCACCGTGCAGCAGCAAAATCGCGGCGCGCAGGTCTCCCTACAGAACAGTTTCCAGTTCCTCAGCAAGATGCCCAATACCGCGAAACGCTTCACGGAGAACGCGATACAGCCCGGTGGCGACACCAAGCGTCTGATCCTGGACCACGAAAACTACTACGCCATGACCGGTGGCCACGGCGCCTGCCGGGGCTGCGGCGAGGTTACCGCCCTGCGCCTGCTCAGCGCCACCAACCGCGCACTGCACGAACAGAAACGCCGTCGGCACATCACTGAACTGGAGGAGCTTCTTGACAGCCTGAAGACAAAGATCGAGTCCTTCAAGCCGGACGAGCTGGACCCGAACCGACGCCAGCGCATGGAACGCACAGCCGACATCCTGGAGAAACGTCTTTACCGATGGGAAAGCGGTCCAACGGGGATGGGTCCGGCCGGGGCCGCCATCGCTAACGCCACAGGTTGCAGCAGTGTCTACGCCTCCACATTTCCCTTCAACCCCTACACCGTGCCCTGGGTGAACAGCCTTTTCCAGGATTCGGTGCCGGTCGCCAAGGGCATCTTCGAGGGACTAAGCGCTGATGAGGCGGACGACTTCGCCGCCCTGCGCACGGCCAGGCTGGACCTGTCAGATCAATATGATCCCGAGGAACATGATGGCTTCTTCCGCACCTTCTACTGGCAGCAGTTCTCCAGTGAGGAACTCGATCTCATGCCCGCAGTAATGGCCATCGGCGGTGATGGTGCCACCTATGACATCGGCTTCGGCGCCCTGTCACGACTGCTAGTGACCGCAACGCCGCTTAAGGTTGTGGTGCTGGATACCGGGGCCTACTCTAACACCGGTGGCCAGACATCCACCGCCAGCTATACAGGCCAGGACTCGGACCTGACCCGCTTCGGTGTGGCTCACCGGGGCAAGCACGAGGATCGCAAGGAACTTGGTCTGATCGCCGCCTTCCACCCCAAAGTGCTGGTGGTGCAGACCAACTCCGCGTTGCAGGGACACTTCATGAAAAACCTCATGGGATTCCTGAACTACAACGAGTCCCCGGCGATATTCAATACCTACACCGCCTGTATGCCTGAGCACGGCATCGGTGATGATGTCGGCAACCGTCACGCTCGTCTGGCAGTGGATACTCGCATGAGCCCGGTGTATGTTCACGACCCGCGCAAAGGCGATACCCTGGCAGAACGCTTCTCCCTGGAAGGCAACCCGGACATCGGCAAGGACTGGACCACAGGCACGCTCGAGTACCTGAACGAAGACGGCAAGGCCCAGCTCAAGGAAATCCCCCTCACCCCTGCAGACTTTGGCGTCAACGAGGGCCGATTCAAGAAGCATTTCAAAAAGATCAAGGGAGAAGCAGATCTGGTACCTCTGCATGAGTACATCGATCTGGATGCCGGTGACAGTCACGGCAAGACCCCGTTCATCTGGTCAACAGACTCCAGCAAGCGACTGATCCAGATGGCGGTGTCCAGCGATATGGTTGCACTCACCCTGGAGCGGCGACGCAACTGGCGCATGCTGGAGTACCTGAGCGGTCTGCATATCGACCGCATGGAGCAGAGCCATAGCCACGAGGTGAAAGAATGGCGTAGCAAGTACGAACAGGCGAACGCAGAGAGAGAAGCCTCTATCGACTCCATCGCCCGGGGCATGGCCGAACTGGCTGCCTCCTCCAACGCCCCTGCTGCAGGTACGCCAGCCGCTGGCTTCTCCGTCTCCGTAGCGCCACCGACTGCTGCCG
>Ga0316198_10001054_pt1 | contig 15753 bp, 15 predicted proteins | sample OudBieAanoxic_MG_FD_204935 | JGI IMG/M metagenome (GOLD analysis project Ga0316198, IMG submission 204935) | Coastal sediment microbial communities from Oude Bieten Haven, Netherlands - site A anoxic | ecosystem: Environmental > Aquatic > Marine > Coastal > Sediment | place: Netherlands...
CGGCGGAGGGCAAGGCAGGCGCGTTCAACAGGCCAGGTGCAATTCCGCCCGTATCGAAACAAAACCGTAGCGTGCGCAGCGGAAAGCGCTATAAGATTTTTCCGCACCTGCCGTGGCGTTGGTTCTTTGCCCGATTTCTAGCAATTCTCAGGACAGCCCCGCAATTCGTTTATCGCTTCATCCATGGCCTTTGATATGTCCTGTTCCAATTCCCTGGCAATGGCCAGGGCCTTGCTGTCCGCTGCCACCAGGGTCGGGCGAACAAACAGGGCACGTGTGCTGCCCTGCTGCTGAATGAGCGTTATGTGTAAGGGACACATGGCCAACATGTCCGGGTCGGCGTTGCTGATTTCATTGGTATACCAGACGTTACAGAACACCAGGGCGCGAATGCCTTGCAGATTGTTGCGGTTGTAATTGTCGCCCCAGCGATCCGCGAAACCACTCAGGTTACGCTGTATATTGGGCTCAAATACAACATAGAACCTGTTATTCTCCAATGCTTTATAGATTTCTGTGTAAGCAGTTTCAAGATCCTGTTCCAGTTTCCAGACCAGCACCCTGGAATCCGCTGTCGCAAGCTGGCCAAGCCAGAATAACGGGATTATCCAGAAAACACTGCGCCTCATGCCAGCTCCCCCTGATTGAGCGCTGATGGTGATGAAAAATTACGCGCCAGCAGCCCCATGTCACACTCGGCCTGTTGCAGCGCAATCTGCACCCGATGACCACTGCCGGGCGCGACTTCGGTTGGCTGTCCATTCATGTCCAGCATCTCATGCAGCCGGAACACCCGGTTTCCGGCGGGCGCGATCAACTCGAGTTCATCACCGACGCTGAATCTGTTCTTGACGTCGACTTCTGCCAATCCGGTGGCGCTATTATAGGCCACCAGTTCACCGACGAAACGCTGACGAAGGCTCTTTGAGTGATTGTCGATGTAGTTCTGATACTCGTGCGCATGATGGCGCTGCAGGAAACCATCCGTGTAACCACGATTTGCCAGGTTTTCCAGACGGCCCAGCAGACCGGGGTCGAATGGCCGACCGGCCAGCGCGTCATCGATGGCCTTGCGGTAGACCTGAGTGGTTCGGGCGGTGTAATAGTGCGATTTGGTGCGCCCTTCGATCTTCAGACTGTCCACGCCTATTTTGACCAGTCGTTCCACATGTTCCACCGCACGCAGATCCCTGGAGTTCATGATATAGGTCCCCTGCTCATCCTCCTCGATGGGCATCAGTTCGCCGGGGCGGTTGGCTTCCTCGATCAGGTAAACATCAGCTGAGTGGATATCGCCGCTGATATCCTGCCTGGCGCCCCTGACCTTGTAATCCCAGCGACAGGCGTTGGTACAGCTACCCTGATTGGCATCACGGTGATTGAAATATCCGGAAAGCAGGCAACGTCCCGAATACGCGATACACAAGGCACCGTGCACAAATACCTCCAGTTCGATATCCGGGCAGGCCTGGCGAATTTCCTCGACCTGGTCCAGCGACAGCTCACGGGACAGGATAATCCGCTTGATCCCGGCTCGTTGCCAGAACTGCACGCTGGCGTAATTCATGGTGTTAGCCTGTACCGACAGGTGTATCGGCAACTCGGGCCAGCGTTCCCGAACCATCATGATCAGGCCGGGATCCGCCATGATCAGTGCGTCAGGTCCCAGTTCCACGACGGCTGCCATATCGGCGAGAAAGGTCTTTACCTTGCTGTTATGCGGCAATACATTGGTGGCCATGAAAAATGCCTTGCCGTGTGCGTGCACCTCTTCAATGCCGGCAGCCAGATTTTCGATGCCTTTAAAGTCATTGTTACGTACACGCAGGCTGTAGCGGGGCATTCCCGCATACACGGCATCGGCACCGAAAGCGATGGCGTAACGCAGGTTGCGGAGGGTGCCCGCCGGTGCAAGGAGTTCCGGAGTTTTCATGGTACTGGTGGTATCGCCCGAATCATCGCCCGACAATAAATCCCCTCCCCCCTGACTGCAAGGCATAAACCCCAGTCATCGGCATGGGAATAGCTGTTACCCCTCCCTGACAGCCCGGTCCATGGTCTGTACTGCCGTTTCCCACTCCTCGCCGCAATTACCGTCATGGGCCATCAGTTCCATCAGTCCGTAGGCCAGTGTTCGGTGCTCGGCAGACAGGTCACGTAATTTACGCAACATGTACATATAACCGCTGTTTTCCATCTTCAGGGTACTGACCAGTGCATACAGATTGAGGCTGGGACCGCTGTGCGGATCGGCCTTGATGATCTCCGCAACCTTTTCCAGAATATCGTCCTGCATATCACACCTGCCTGGGTTTATCGGCAACATTGTCGCGCAGGTACACGGGCGCAGCCTGTTCCGCTGGCACCGCATTGCCCTGCGCGAACGCCCTGGCCGCCAGACGCGCCACATCCGCCGCATGCGGTTTCTGATTGCGGTAAATATCCACAGATGCCATGGCACACTGCGTGGCCAGCACATCGGCATAACTGTCCCAGCCACTGCCCGCCCCCACCCAGTGGTCCGCGGCTGGCGCCCGCACCCGTTGCGGGACGCTGACAGCCTCCCCGCCCAGCGGCTCAACCAGGCCGGTATCATCGCACCTGAAAGCGCCCCAGTAGACTTCTTTCATGCGCGCGTCCAGTGCCGCCAACACCGCCTGGACACCGTGTTGCACGACCGTTCCCTGGGCCAGGGCCGCCAGGGTCGATACCGGGACGACCGGGAGATCGGCGCCAAATGCCAAGCCCTGCGTCATACCGGCTGCAATGCGCAGACCGGTAAATGATCCCGGCCCACAGCCAAAGGCGATGGCGTCCAGTCGATCGAGGCCGATAGCGGCACTCGCCAGCAGGGATTCCACGAACGGCAGCAGCAGCGCCGCGTGCTGACGCGGCACTATTTCGAAACGTTCCTGGACTTCATCTTCCAGCAACAGAGCCACAGAACAGGCTTCGGTGGCGGTTTCAATGGCGAGTATGCGTGTCATAATTTATCCAACCATGCACGGGACGGGCGCCAGCAGCTTTCGGGACGCGCTGTAAATACGTCCCTGTACGCTCGATGGCAGCATCCCTGCTACCAACGGTCCAGAAAGCTGCTGGCGCCCGTCCCGTGCATTTTCAATCAGCAGTTCATAGCCGCGCAACATCACTGGCCTGAAAAAAGGCGACCACTTCACTGAAGTCGCGTGTGCGCTTCATGTCCGGCAGGCTGTTCAGGAAGACCCTCCCGTAGCTCTTGGACACCAGGCGCGGATCGCAGATCACCAGCACACCGCGATCGTTCACATCGCGAATCAGCCGGCCTACACCCTGTTTCAGGGTGATCACGGCGTGTGGCAACTGTTCCTCGATAAACGGATTGCCGCCGCGTTCTTTCAAGGCATCGATACGCGCCTGCCAGACCGGATCACCCGGTGAGGCAAAAGGCAGTTTATCGATAATGACGCAGGACAGGGCTTCACCGCGCACGTCCACGCCCTCCCAGAAACTGCTGGTACCGAGCAGTACGGCATTGCCCAGTTCACGAAAACGTTGCAGCAATTCGTTGCGCGGCGCACTGCCCTGCACCAGCAGCGGGAATTCACAGCTGTCCTTCAGCCGGCGCTGGGCGATGTTCAATGCCCGATAGCTGGTAAACAGAACAAAGGTCCGGCCACGCGATGCACGGATGATCTGTTCGGCATGATCCAGCATGGTGTCTGTATATGACCCATGAGCCGGTTCAGGCAACCCTTCAGGCACGTAGAACAGGGCATGATTGTGGAAATCAAACGGGCTGTCCAGTTTCAGGGTGTTCGCGTCTTCCAGACCCAGGCGCCTGGCAAAGTGCTCGAACTTGTCGTTGACCGACAGCGTCGCGGAAGTGAAGATCCAGCGGCTGGGCAATTCCTGTCTGTGCGTGCTGAAATTATCTGCTACATCCAGCGGTGTCAGGTTGATGCGGAACGACTGGCGCCAGGTCTCGAACCAGTGAATGGTGTTTTCGGGGGGGGTCTCGGTGGTCTGTGTCAGGACATGCTGCAGCTTCACTGCCCGCTGATAACAGTTGTCCAGCCCACGGCTGCGTCCGGCCTGCTGCTCAAGCTCAGCGCTCAATGCCGCCAGTGACTCGCGCAGTCTACCGAGCCGCTCGATCAAGGTCTTCTCGTGCGCCAGCCTCGACCAGGGTAAGCGCTGTTCTCCCTGCCCCATCGACAAGCGCACTTCCTGCACAGCGTGATCCACGGCCCGGGCGGTATCCGGCAGGCCTTCCTGTTCCGCGGTCTCGCGCAGGTATTCACTGATGCTGTCCTGTGCCAGATCCTGCAACTGCCGGCTGGACAGCGTGACACCGAAAAAGCGGGCTGCGGTTTCAGGCAGCTGATGAGCTTCGTCAATAATAAAGGCATCGGCACCGGGTAACAGTTCGCCGAAACCTTCCTCTTTCAATGCCAGATCGGCACATAACAGGTGGTGATTAATGACCACCAGGTCGGCGTCCTGTGCCGCGCGCCGTGCCTGGATGACGTGACATTTCTGCAACCACTCGCACTGTTGACCGAGACAGTTATCCGCTGTCGATGTCACGCGTGGCCAGACCGGCGCATCTTCCGGGATGCCCGACAGTTCAGCGATATCACCGCTGCGGGTACGGCCCGACCAGTCAAAGATATTCTCCAGCTGTGCCAGTTGCTGATGTGATGTCAGTCGCCCCTCAGTGCGCGTGATATCGAGGCGGTGATGACAGAGATAATTGGCGCGACCCTTCAACAGTGCGGCGTTGACCGGAACCGCCAGAGCGGACCGCACCGTGGGCAAATCGCGGTGGAACAGCTGGTCCTGGAGATGGCGGGTACCGGTGGAAATAATCACTTTCCGACCCGACAACAATGCCGGCACCAGATAGGCGAAGGTTTTGCCGGTACCGGTCCCTGCTTCAACAATCAGCACTTCACCGCGTGCCAGAGTCCGTTCTACGGCGACCGCCATCTCCTGCTGCTGGGGACGTGCGGCAAAATCCGGCACTTCGCCAGCCAGCACACCGTCACTACTTAAACAGTCGGAAGCTCGCAAGGATCAGAGTCCGGACCGGTTATCCCAGATCTCGTCTTCAAGCTCGCCCTGTTCAGGCGTCCACACCAGACGGGCAATGATTTTGAAGCGGGCAACGGTCATGGCACCGCGTTTCTTGCGTGCGCTCTTGCCGGCCTCGTCCATCACATCGAGGATATCGTCGCGCCCGGCTTCGTAGATTTCGTAAGGTTCATAGTTTTCGTCCATGATCACCAACACCACGCTGTCCCATTCCTGATCGAGTTTGAGTTGCCCGACGCGCTGCCCTGATTTTTCCTCATCGAATATGACGCGGGCCTTGATCTGAATCCGCTTACCTTCGCGTTTGCCTCGGCCAACGGCATCGTAACCGGCGGATTTTTCCTTACAGATCGTCAGATTCAGCAGGCGCGCCGCATCGTGTTCGGCAATCTCCCCACTCACTCCGGGCAAGGCTTTTCCGGTGGTGCGGCGGAATTCGGTCGCCAGACGGCGTGCCTCGGAGATCAATTTATCGACTGAGTATATGCCCACGGCGCTGTTATTTCGCTATCGGTTGAACTTTCCGGCTATGCTGGGTGGTATTGTACACCACCACCCCGTGGGTCCCGCTCAGTGTAGCTCAGCGGCTTTTTTCTCAGCCGCACGGGCGCCGGCACGGTCATTCCTCGCCCAGCGCGCTTTCGCCACCAGGCGCCAGTTCTGTGCCTGCAAGCGTCTGTCACCGCGCGATAAGGCATTGGATTTCAGCGCCAGTTGCTCGGCCTGACGCGGCTGTCCCTGGTCCAGGCGTATGGCCGCCAGGCGGCTCCACAAGCCGCTGTTATTGGGATCGATACGCAGCGCACGCTCGACGATCGCAGCCTCGTTGCCACTGTCACCCGACTGGTGATAGGCATCCGCCCGATCGAGCAGCGCAACAACTGCGCCGCCGCTGGGAGCCACTGGCGGCACCGGCACCTCCACTTCGTCGGGCTGTTGTTCCACTGGTTCGCTTGCCTGCGGCTGTGAAGCACCCGGTCGCGTACCGTCGACTACCGGAGGTAAAGTGCGCTGAGGCGCTGTACTACAGGCACCCAGCAACAGCAGCGGGAGAAAAATGATTCGTTTCATTGTAACCAATCCGGCAACCAGCGTAGCGGCCGGCCTCGTGCGCACGGAGCTGTGGCAGGTTTCGCTTCAGACTCGATAAAGGGCAATTGTACGGTATCTTTACATCCCTTGTCGGCCAGACCCCCACTCGCCCTGTCCACCCGGTACCATTCTATCCCATCTGCTTTCGCCGGCTGTTGCGTGACCGCACCCGCACTGGCGAACAGCCCCGACCACACCTGCATGGCGCCACTTGCACCACTGAGCCCCATGGGCTGATTGTCATCACGCCCCAACCACACCACGGCCAGTTTCTCACCGTCATAGCCGGCATACCAGCTGTCGCGCAAATCATTGGTCGTGCCGGTTTTTCCGGCCAGACCGAGTTTCGCTGCAAACCGTCTGTTGAGCGCGCGCGCAGTGCCTTCTTCCACCACCATCTGTAAAGCGCGGTTGATCAGAGTGGCCGGGGCCGGATCAATCACCCGCTCGACACTGAGTTCGTAGCGCTGCAGCGGCACACCGCCGGCGTCCAGTACTTCACGGATACTGCGTAGCGGAAGCTGAAAGCCGCCGCTGGCAAAATTGAGGTACAGGCGAGTGACATCCAGCAGACTGAGTTCGCTCGCCCCGAGAAACAGGGAGGGATAGGGATTGAGCGGTTGCTCGATCGACAAACGTCGCAAGGTCCGGATAACGGCATTTACACCCAGTTCCAGCCCGAGGCGCGCCGTTGCCACGTTATAGGAATGCGCCAGCCCCTGATACAACATGACCTGGCCATGAAATTTCCGGTCATAGTTATTCGGCTTCCACAACTGGCCGGACTGTTCATATTCAAGCGGGCCATCATCGATCAATGATGCCAGATTGTAACGCCGGGACTGTTCCAGTGCAGTCAGATACACAGCCGGCTTGATGAGTGAACCGACGTGTCGCCTGGCGTCGAGTGCGCGGTTGAAACCGGCAAAACCCGCCTCTCTCCCACCCGTCAGCGCCAGCACCTCACCATTGGCGGAATGTGTTACCAGTCCGGCCCCCTGCAGCGAAGGCTGTTTTTTCAGCAGCGGCCTGATCTGTTGATCGAGACTTTTCTGCAACGCCCACTGCAACTGTGGATCAAGCGTGGTAAAGATACGCAGCCCCTCTGTGACCAGATCGGATTCGTCATAATCACGGCGTAACTGGCGGCGTACCATATCCAGAAACGCCGGGAAGGTTTTGCTGGTACCCGCAGCCGCTTTTACCAGACCCAGTTTTTCCGTACGGGACTTCTGGTACTGGGCACGATCGATAATACCCTGTTCATACATGATACGCAGAACCAGGTTGCGTCGTTCGCGCGCCCGCTGCGGGTGCCGACGCGGGTCGTAATAGGAAGGTCCCTTGACCATGCCTACCAGCAAGGCGATCTGTGCCGTACTCAGTTCGCCAAGCGGTCTCTGGAAAAAAAACCGGCTGCCCAGACCAAAGCCGTGTATGGCGCGTTGTCCATCCTGGGCCAGATAAATTTCATTGAGATAGGCTTCGAGGATTTCATCCTTTTCGTAACGCGACTCCAGCAGCAGCGACATGATGGCTTCGTTGAACTTGCGCCACAAACTGCGCTGGTTACTCAGAAAGAAATTCTTCACCAACTGCTGGGTCAGCGTGCTGCCGCCCTGCACCACCCGTCCCGAATTCAGATTGACCCACAAGGCACGGGCTATGGCAGGCGGTGAGACGCCGTAGTGGTTGCGGAAATTGCGGTCCTCAACGGCGATCAACGCATCGACCAGGCTGTCCGGAACATCTTCAAGCCGCAACAGAATCCGGTCCTCCTGGCGCGCGGTATGGATACTGCCGATTGCCAGCGGGTCGAGCCGCGCCAGCGCCAGTGAGCCGCCATTACGGTCATCCTGCAGACGCTTCAGATGGGTAGACGAAAAAGTCACACGTATGGATTGTGATGGTTCCTGCCCGTCCCAGAACACAAACGGCCGACTGATGAGCTGGAACCGGTTGCCGTTTCTGGACACCTCACCGGCTTTGCGCGCCACTCTGACGGAGCGATAACCCAGCGCCCGCAGCTCATCGGCGAATTGTTCCGCGGTCAGGCGCAACCCCGTATACAGTTCCAGCGGACGGGCGTACACCCGTGCCGGCAGTGACCAGCGTGTACCTTCGAACTGCCGGTGGAGCCTGATATCAAGGAACACGACATACGCGAGCAGTACAACCAGCAGGCTGAGGAGTATTTTTAACCAGGGAAACCGGCTGCGACTGCTTTTGCGTTTGGATTTACGCCGCTTTTTAGAGCTGCGGCGGCGAGTTGTACGTTTTTTTCGTGCCATCAAGGAGTGCTGCGGAAATCTTTATACCGGCCCGACTGCCAATATCAGGACAGCTAGTATACCTGCGAGCGCGACGTATAGGCAGCCAACTTTAAGATAACTCCAGACGTCCCGGGGTAAGAACTCCCGCTATGGCGCTAGTTGAGGTTTTTCTCTTCCTCCGCGGCCAGCAATCTGGCTTCCAGTTTGCTGTTTTGTTTTTCGAGTTCCTCGATGGTCGCATCCTTGAACTCCAGCAGTGCCTCGAGTTCCTGAAGTTTGCCATGCAACTCGTGATCACCACCCTGCGGCGACACTTCACCCTCGGCGTCAAGCAAGGCCTTCATCGCATCCTGCTGATTATTGATAACCTCTTTCAGGCGATTGAACTCTGCGTCACGGGTATCAATCAGCTTGCGTTGTTCTATCGCTGCGGTTTCTTCTTCCTGCGCCGTGGGTTCGGGGGGGCCGACAACCGGTGCCATCACTATTTCTGCGTCGGATAGCACGCCTTCACGCAGTTCACTCAGACCGGATTCGAGTTTGTCCTGGAACGCAATCGGGTTATCGGCGACTGCCCGCGCTTCAAATTCCAGTTCGAGGTACTGGTTGCGGATGTCCATCAGGTCGGCGACTTTCTTTTCGGCCTCATCCTGCGACGCCGCAACACGCTCCAGGAGCTCCTGATTTTGACTCAGTTCTTCACTCAGATACTGATCAAAGCTGACGGGTTCCGGCAACTGCGCGGCCTTTTTCAGCTTTACCTGAGCCACTCGCAGCCGGCCTGCCAGCTTGTGACTGCGCAGGATAAACACCAGACCGAGCACAAGCAGTAGCAGGGCAAACTCCAGCATCCCGAGAAAGGCGTAGACATTGATGTGAAGGTCAGTCATCGTTATCTGTCTGGCGTTCGCAAGCGCGGCATCATGCCGCTTCGTCCTTGATATCCTCGGCGTCGTCCTTTATCTCCTCGGCTTCAGCGCTGTCGGTTTTTCTGCGCTTTTTGAGCAACCACCATAGCGCAAATCCGACAAAGCCCAACAACAGGTTGATGCCCAGAAATATGGCAATGACCAGTCCAAGGTGCACTCCCTTTTCCTTTGGCGGCTCGGATCGCTGTTCCGGCACTTCCTCGGGGCCTGACTCGGGGCTATCGGCAGGCTCTGCCTCAGTGTTGTCCGTTTCTGGTTCCGGCTCAGATTCGAGCTCAGATTCGAGTTCGGGCTCGGATGGGGACTCGGATAATCTGTTCGGCTCAGCTCCGGGCTCGGCCAGAGCCTGTTGCTCGGGTGCTGGCTGCGCTACACCGGCGGCTGGCGGCTCAATCTCGAAGTGAACCGTCTTCTGACGCTGGAAAGTTTCGCCTTCGGCAATAATCTGGATCTGGTAGGAGCCCGCGTTTTCATAGCTCAAGGTATTAGAATACACACCGTCAGCCGGCTTTCTGTCCCCGTATTCGCCGCGATCGAATAGATCGAAACGTGCTGTTTCACCATTGGGGTCCTGGATTTCCATCAGGAAACGGGTATTGGTCAATACCGCTTCCCTGTCCAGCAAAGTGCCGTCCTGTTCCAGCCAGGATTCCAGTACCATGTCATCACCGACCACAAGACTGGATTTCTGCGGGGTGTGGTTGAGCACCATATTGGTGACGATATAGGCCCGGTTGCTGCCACCGGTAAACAACAGCTTCCAGGCGCCGGCTTCAGGATTCTTCAGGGTGATCATGTCGAAATGATGTGACAGGAACCACTTCAAGCTGTCATCGGCGTGTTCGGCCCCCAGTTTCCTGCCGTCGGGCGCCTGCAGGTAAATGCGCACATCCTCGCGTTCCTTGGAGGCAACGATGGTGACCTCTTCAATGGATGCGTCCACCACAAACCCGCCACCTTCGATCGGTAACATGTCAGGATTTTTGGCACTTTCAAATATGGCGCTGAAGACATGGTGCAGATCCTGATCGCTATGGGCCAGCTTAAACAGCGCACCGGTATCCTTCGCCACCTGTTTCAGCAGTTCGATATCAGACGCCTCGGTAAATGCAATACTGTAGATCTTGATACCCTTGTCCGCAGCAGCCTGCAACAGTTCCCCTTGCAGCTTCTGAGTCAGGACCCGGTCCTCATCGCTGTTACCCACGTCCATCTTGCCGTCGGACATGAGTACCAGCATTTTTTCCTGGTCCGCTTCGCTTTCCTTGTCGAGCATCTCGATGCCTTTGGAAAGTGCAGCGTAGAGGTTGGTATAGACCCCCTTCGACGACACCTTGTCAGCCGCGGCAAGGATACGGGCGTTGCTCTGTTCGCCCGGTGCAGTGAGATGTAACACCGGATAGCCGTTGTCACTGAAACTGATCAGGCCGATGCGGTCCTCCTCCCCCAGCAGGGACATGAACAGTCTGGCCGCAGGAACCCGCAGCTTTTTGGGGTCGTTCTTGGCCATACTGCCGGAACTGTCCATCACCAGAACGGCATCGACACCGCCAGTAGCGGTCGGAACCGCTGATGAGACGCCAGCCGCGAACACTAATAACAAGCTAAAAAGTACGCTCGCAAGTCGCCCGCTGACGTTAGCTGAAAGAATCCTTCCCATACCTAGACATCCTTTTAACTCATTGTAATATATATTATATTAGAGCTTTATCCGGAGCGTGCCGGGGTTCAATGCCTGTAGCGGCCAAGATTAGAATTAGTTGATACTCAAGCGCTTAAGCCGCATTTCTCAGCACATTGATACGAGCTGATGAGAAATGCGGCCGGCAAAGAAACTACAGCTGCTTACGGCTACTTTTTCCTGAGCTGGTAAATTTTTTCGCTCAGGCGGGACAGGCCCCGATCACGGAACCGGGGTTCATTGGCAAGGATATTTTCCTCGTGCAAGCGCTCAATGGACCAATGCGCCGAGAAAAGATCGCGGACCTCCTGCTCTTCAACAGCGAAGGGAGGACCCTTCATCTGTTGCTGATCGTATTCCAAAGTTACCAGCAGCATGGATACGCCTGCCGGCAGCAGGGCTGTCAGCTGGGTGACATAGCGTGAGCGCATATCCGCCGGCAGGGCAATCAGCGCCGCCCGATCGTATACTGCCGCCACACGCTGACATTGTGCCGGCTGCAGATCAAAATAATCACCACACAACAGGCACAGATTATCTGTTTCGTACACAGAAAATGCGCCCTGCTGGCGCTGTGCAGCGACCAGTCCGTTTTCCCTGTAAAACTCTTCCACGGCGATAGGACTGAGTTCAACACCCAGCACAGCATAGCGTTGCCGCAGCCAGAGCATATCCAGACTCTTTCCGCTCAGGGGTACAAACACCTGTTCCCCCGGCTTTACCTGCAGGCATGACCAGAAGGTTGCAAGGTGGGGATTAATATCGCGCTGATGGAAACCTATCAGCCTGTCGCGCCAGCGCTGGTGCCAGAAATCGGCTTCCACGTCCGTGGCTAAACGTGGGAATGACCGCCGAATGGCCGCGGATTGGCGCCGGGTAAGGGCTTGAACCACTGCAATGTATCGTGCAGTTTCACCACTTCACCGACAATGATGATGGTGGGTGGCTTGATTTGTTCGGTTTTGACCGTATCTTCCAGGCTCCGGAGGTCGCAGATGAGGACACGCTGATTCTGTGTTGTACCCTGCTGAATCAAGGCAACCGGCGTCGTTTGCGGCAGGCCGTGGCTGATCAGCTCATCCGCAACGATGCCAACACCGTGCAGCCCCATATAGAAGACCGTGGTCTGGTTGGGGTGTGCCAGCGCTTTCCAGTTGAGGTTAACAGAGCCATCCTGCAGATGGCCGGTAACGAATACCACCGATTGGGCATAATCGCGGTGGGTCAGGGGAATACCCGAATAGGTGGCACAGCCAGAGGCGGCAGTAATACCTGGCACCACCTGGAACGTGACACCGTTTTCCATCAGGGTGGCTATTTCTTCACCGCCCCGTCCGAAAATGAAGGGGTCACCCCCTTTGAGACGAACAACACGTTTTCCTTCTTTGGCAAGGCGTACCAGCAACTGGTTGATGTTTTCCTGGGACAGGGCATGGTTATCACGTTCCTTGCCGACATAAATCTGTTCTGCATCACGGCGTGCCAGGTCCAGAATCGGCGGTGCAACCAGACGATCGTAGACCACGACATCGGCCATCTGCAGCAGACGCAGTGCGCGGAAGGTCAGCAGATCGGGATCACCGGGACCGGCGCCGACCAGATAGACTTCACCAACGGGATGTGGTTCGTCGCCACTATCCTGGAGCGCTTTTTCGAGCACAGCACGCGCAGTTTCATCGCGGCCGGCAAACAGCAGTTCCGCCACCTCGCCCTGTAACATGTTCTCCCAGAATTGACGCCGTTGCTCGATGCTGCCGAAACGCTTCTTGACCCTGCCGCGGAAATTCTCCACCAGTTTCGCCAGATGGCCGTACGCCGCTGGCACATAACTCTCCAGGCGTGCACGCAGCAGACGTGCCAGCACCGGTGAGGTAGCGCCGGTGGATACCGCCACCTGCACCGGCGAACGGTCAATAATCGATGGCACAATAAAACTGCAGAGTTCAGGTTGATCCACCACGTTTACCGGGATGTTTCTGGCTTTTGCGAGTTCTGACACGCTGCGATTGACAGCTTCCCGGCTGGTGGCTGCGATCACCAGCGCTTTGCCCTCGACGTCGGCTGCCTCGAACGCCCGTGCGCTGTGGCTGATCTTGCCAGCGTCGCGCAGCGCCACCAGCTTCTCGCACAGTTGCGGGGCAACCACCTCGACGCTGGCACCGGCACGTAGCAGCAGACCAAGCTTGCGGGCAGCGACAGTGCCGCCGCCGACCACCAGACAGTCACGGCCTCCCAGATCCATGAATACGGGGAAGAAATCCAATCCTGCTACCTCAAGCCCTGAGTGCTTTCAGAATCGGTTCCAGCAGCGGATCGAGCTCTCCCGCCCGATCCAGCGCCGCCAGATCGTCATACCCCCCGACGTGACGATCGCCGATAAAAATCTGCGGGACCGTATTGCGACCTGTGAGCGCCTCCATGCGGGCCCACTCCGCGCTATCGTTGTCTACTGAAATCCTGTTAATCGATACACCTTTCTGACTCAACAACCGGTCTGCGCTGATGCAATACGGACAAAACCGGGTGCAATACATGACAACTTCTGACATAAAAACTACCTGCCCTGCTCCATGACCTGTTAATGAGGTTGTCGATAATATCAGACAGTTGGCATAACTGTTATCCGACTTTACCGCATAAGCGGGCCAACTGCTGTTGAATCGGGGTCATCACCGGTGCAATTTTCTTGCGCATAACCGAACCGATGGCGTCGCTGCGGGCGAAGATGGGATTGACCAGCGGCTCACCAATCCAGGCCAGCGTCATCATTGCCTTGACGTCGTCACGGTATTCAGGAATCGACCTCAACAGTTCCTGTACCGCCGTCGTCGTTGCGCAGACAGGCGGAACATCCAGCAAGGCCTCAGCATCGCTGAGAACGGTATTGATATCGGCAGGCGGAGCGTTAGCCGGACAGACCGATTCGAAGTAGTTCTGGATCGATTTCAACAGTTCGACAACGACGTCCTGGTTGACGGGTTTGTTCATGGCCGCCTGCGCTGTACCCAGAAACACCTGGCCACGCTCACTCAGACATCGGCACAGTTGTCTGGCGACAACATTTCCTTCATCCAGCAGCGGCTTCAAGCGTTCTCGGAGTTCCTGCCAGTCTTTCCTGGGTTTAGCGGAGTCGGGAAGCGCATCCGGTAGGGTATCCATGAAACCGATATAGTAGGAATTTTTGCGTTTGGCAGAGAGCCAGAGTTTGTCGCGAAGCTCGTCGCTGATCAGACCTGGCTGCAATACCAGGCGCACCGTTTCCATCATGGCCCTGTGTTCGGTCTCGAAGGGCAGAAACTCAACCAGATACTCGGCCAATACGGTGCCCATCGAGCCACTGACGACAGCGTCTTTTTCCAGCATACGCCGCGCATTGTCGGCGACCGGCATGGCCCACCAGGCACGCCTGGCAATTTCATTATCCAGTCCGGAGGCGTGCACCACTGCCACGATCGCTTCAGGCTCACCCAGTAACAGCAACTGCGCCAGGCTGTCGTCGCGGGCCTGTCCCATGCGTGTCCAGCGACGTAGAAAAATGGGGTAGCCGCCCGGCGAGCCGAGCACCTGGCTGGACAGTAATTCACGGACTTTTTTCAGATATTGCTCATCGCGTCCCCGCGGGTTCAGCTTGACGCTGGCTTCGCCCTCATCCGATAGGGCAAAAACCGTCATTGCAGACTCGTCGATACGGATCGCCTGCAGTGGATTGGCCAGCAATACATTCAGACGCAATGAATCTTCAGCGGACAGTTCTATCAACGATCAAAACCCGCCGCCCGGTAGAGTTCATTGGCTTTATCCATGTCCTTTTCAACACCGTTGCCTTCTTCATACATCATCGCCAGCGTAGTCAGCGAACCGACCAACCCCTGTTCCGCGGCCTTCTGAAACCATTCAACCGCCAGTGCTGGATCCTTGTCCACACACTCGCCCTCCATGTACATGAACCCCAGTCCATGCTGCGCGACAGGATACCCCCCTTCCGCAGCCGCTTTCATCCAGCGTAACGCCAATCCATCATGCTGGGCCACACCCAGACCGTTCTGGTACATGATGGCCAGGCGATGCTGCGCCTCGGCATTGCCGTTCTCGGCGAACGGCGATAGCAGCTGGGCAGCACGGGAAAAATGCTTGGCTTCAAAGGCTGCCATGCCACTGGCGTAATCGATGTCCTGGTTGCTGTTATCTGACATGCGTCTCTCCGTTAAAAAATCGCATTCTATCAAGGTGCTCATTCCTTACCAAATCAGTCGGGATTTCAGGTTGCTGCCGGCATGGTCACCACAAAAATCCGTCAGAGTGGCAATTACCATACGTTGTTTGTCGTTTTATCTCACTGGGGATATATAGCGAAATCCTGATATACCTGTATACTTCCGCGCCATTCATAAGGGCTCTGTTGTTGACTCAGGGTCAGCGATAGAACCGGGGCGGTGGTGAGCCAGGCTCGCGCCTACCACCCAACGTCGCGAAAGCGTTGTGAAGATTCATGATCAGAAGCCTGGCTTCTGTATAAACGATTCGAAACCTTGTCGAAGGAGATCGCAGCAATGGATCAAAGTTATTACGATTTTACCACCAAGATGGAAAACGAGTCAGTCAATGCCGATTATGTGGAAGGCTGGCAGAGCGGCTACGTAATGAATCCGCCGCGCGAAGAACAGCGTTCCTCAGAAGCCTATGAAGCCGGCTATGAGGACGG